>AACY020529827.1_pt1 | contig 21121 bp, 23 predicted proteins | sample 267378 | NCBI WGS metagenome assembly AACY02 (sample SAMN02954345, study PRJNA13694) | marine metagenome | biome: aquatic; feature: ocean; material: water; isolation source: isolated as part of a large dataset composed predominantly from surface... | reverse complement strand
CAGCGGGAACCCCAAGACGCCGCGCTTCCTCGGCCATGACATGAGCCAGCAAAAAAAGATAAGCTGGCCCAGAACCAGATAGGGCAATAATGCCATGCATCTGCTCTTCATCATCGATCCAAGCCACATGCCCCATGGCCTGCAACAAGTCATGAACCTGCTTGCGCACTGAAACGTCTTGGCTGCCCACGCAAATGGTTGCGCCATCACCAACGGCCGAAGGTGTGTTCGGCATGGCCCTAATGACATGGGACGCATTGGGAAAATAAGGCCGGTAAAAGTCAATTTTGAGCCCGGCGGCCACGGAAATTACCATATCCACGGCACCAAGATGGGGTGCGAGATCATCCAGAATCTCCTCCATCATCTGCGGCTTCACGGCCAGCACCACCGCGTCAAAAGACATGCCAGCCAAGCCTTTTGCCGCATCATGCGCAACGATGGCGCCGTCACTTTCAAGTAATGACAACCAGTCCTTAGGCCGGGGCCTGAGGACATGAATTTCATGGGCCGATGTTGCCAGCCATCCCTTCAGCATGGCACCGCCCATCCGACCAGCGCCAACCAACAACAGGCGCATCAAGCCTCGCCGTGGGTCTCAAACATTGATGCGGTCATGGCATCCGCAGGGCTCATATTGCCAGCAATCAACAAATGGAATGCGGGGTAGAAACGCTCACAGGTTTCCACGGCGATCTGAAGCAAACATTCCCATTGCTCCGCCGAGGTGCCGCCTGCATGAAGAAGAAGGCCATGGCGAAACACAACAGATTGTTCTTCGCGCCACAAATCAAAATGACCAAGCAAAAGTTGCTCATTAACACGCACCAACAATTCGTGAATGTCCGCCATTTTGTTTTTTGCAATTTCTTCCCCTTCGTCAGTCAAGCGGAAGGCACAGGCCAGGTGCAATGTCTCCATCTCATCTTTCCAAGACACCGACATGGCATGCTCGCACCACTCACCGGTGACGGTGATGGTGAGTTCATCCTCACAAAGACGCTCCACAGGCCAATTTTGAGCATCCAAGGCGGATTCAATCATGTCAATTGGGTTGCTTAGGGACGTTTCGAGCTCGTCGAGTGCGGTGCTCATGCCATTGCCTCCAATAAAAAAGGCTCGCCGGGGCTGAGTGCCCCCGGGAGCCTTGGGTAAATTGCGTCTGTCGCGTGGGTCATCCCCGCTCCCTTTCGCCAAGAAGCGCAAGTGACTCATGTCCTTGCACTTCTATTGGTGCCCGAATTTTGTCTGGTAAAAAACAAAAAAACGAAAATTATTTAAGAGTCTGAATCAACTTGTTTTTTCGGAGCTGCCTTGGTGCGCGTCGCGGGTTTCTTGGTTGTTTTTTGAGAATCGGCCAACTGTTGTTGCAGCTCCATGATCTTACCTTCCAGCAATTCGATGCGCTGATGAAGCACATCCACATCGTCACGGGTCACCAACCCCTCCCGGGCCAGGTAATCATCGAGACGCGCGCGCACCATGCCCTCGACCTCGTCACGCATTCCCTTAGCAAGCCCCATAACGTCACCGGCCATGCGGGACATGTCATCAAAAAATGGATTGCGGTTTTGCATGGTGCTGCCCTTTCCTTTGCTGGTGGCTGTCATCCAGCCGCATGATTTGCTGCCTGTTCATTCGCTGGTTGCCTTAACACGGGCAAACATGATCATAGGACATAAGTGAGCCCGAATGTTCCGTATTTCAAGGTGTCCTCTTGTTTACCTATCCCTTGATCGACCCAATTGCTATTTCCATTGGCCCCATCGACATTCGTTGGTATGCCCTGGCCTATTTGGCAGGCTTGGTTGTGGGCTGGGCCTATGCAAGGGCGTTGGCCGCACGCACCCCAAATGTCATTGCGCCAACACAACTGGACGACCTGCTCTCATGGATCGCGCTTGGCGTGGTGTTGGGTGGGAGGCTTGGATATGTGTTGTTTTATAACTTGCCCTATTACCTTGATCATCCCTTGGAAATTTTCATGGTTTGGAAAGGTGGCATGGCGTTTCATGGCGGCATGCTTGGGGTAATCCTGGCCATCATGATCTATTGCCGCAAATATCAATTGGACGCCTTCCGGGTTGGCGATGTGATCGCGCCGGCAGTGCCGATTGGCCTATTTTTTGGGCGCCTCGCAAATTTTATTAATGGCGAGTTATATGGGCGCCTTCATAACGGCAGCTGGGCCGTGCCATTCCCGTCCGGCCCAGATGGGTTGTTGGAATTACGCCACCCCAGCCAGCTTTATGAGGCGGTGTTGGAAGGCATTCTGCTCTTTGCAATCCTGTTGATGGCGCGTCTGCTGGGGGCCCATCGCAAACCTGGTCTGCTAACCGGCATCTTCCTAATCGGTTATGGTATTGGCCGGATCATCGGTGAGTTTTACCGTGAACCCGACCCCCAGCTTGGTTTCCTGCTCTTTGGCGAAGGTGGCTTAACCATGGGCATGCTTCTTTCCATCCCCATGATTTTTGCAGGAATTGGTTTTATTCTACTGGCCCCCCGCTACAGTAAGGCAACGTGACCGAACCGCTTCTGTCCACCATTTTGCGTCATGTCGATGCGCATGGCCCCATGGGCCTGGACCAATATATGGCGCTATGTTTGCAGCATCCTGAGTATGGTTATTACACGTCCTCTAACCCACTCAGCAGCAGAAGAGATTTTGTCACGGCACCCGAATTGGGAAGCATGTTTGGTGACCTTTTGGGCGCTTGGTTTGCCCAGCAGGTTTCCAACCTTGATTTTACGGCGTTTGATCTTCTGGAATTGGGCCCAGGCAGCGGTCGCTTGTCACGCTTGTTGGTTAGGGCCTTGGACCAATTTCATCCAGGCAAGTTGCAGCAACTTCATATGGTGGAAACATCCCCCCATTTGCGTACGGCCCAGCGCAGGCAACTCGCCCCGATAACACCGATACATCATGATCATCTGAGTGGGTTTCAGCCGTCACGGCCAATATTGGTGATGGCCAATGAGTTTTTTGATGCCCTACCCATGCGTCTCTTTGAGTTCCATCAAGGCAACCACCATGAATTGCTCGTGGGGCATGTCAATGGACGAATGGGCTTTATACGCAACGGCAATCCCGTTGGCGCAGGTCAACTGCCGACATATGTGGACAAAGATGTCATTGTTGAGCATAGCCCACAGGGACATATCTACGCCCAAGAAATTCATAACATGCTGGCGGAATATGGCGGGGTTGTCCTGGTGGTCGATTACGGACGGACCACCCCAGCCACCAACCCTTCCGTTCGTGGGTTCTACCAACATGAAGTTACGGACATTTTTGAACATCCAGGCAACACGGACATCACCTATAATGTTGATTTCCGGATGCTCACCATTGCCGCAGAATGTTCAAGACTTATGACCATGCCGGTGACCACCCAAGGTGATTTCCTGCGCGCCTGTGGGTTGGCCGAGCGCTTAGAACAACAGATGCGCATCATGCCGGACGAAACACACAAACTACGAGATGAAGCCCAAATGCTTGCCGGGCAGGATGGCATGGGCGAATGTTTTCTTGTGCATGCTGCCGCTGGAGTCTCCAAGTGATCCCATACGAACAAAATCCCCATTGGTCAGATACCCCTTTTGCCCACGGTTTTTTCGGCCGGCTGGGGGGGGTGTCCCAGCCGCCCTATGACAGCTTAAACATTGGCAAATCAACCAAAGATGACGATGCCCATATTCAAGAAAACAGGCGCCGGATCGCCGCAAAACTCGGGATCACCAACATCATCCATCCCGGCCAAGTGCATGGCACCGATATATTGGACCTCAGCAACCAAATCCCCACGGATCATGTTGTTGCTGATGCCGTCTACAACCCCCCACCATCAGCAGGCCTGGCAATCCAGACGGCTGATTGCATGCCTGTGTTATTTGCCCATCGCAAGGAGGGTGTTCTGGCTGGTGCCCATGCAGGCTGGCGGGGGTTTGTCGATGGCATTCTTGAAAAGATGCTCATGCGCTTCGAACAAGACGGCCTCAAACGCTGGGATATTTCCGTTGCCATTGGCCCCGCCATTGGACCTGGAGCTTTTGAGGTTGGCGAGGAGGTTGTTGAAGCCCTGCCGGAAATCTGTCGTGGTCTTTGCTCATTTCGTCATTTTCAGACGGGTCGTTGGCATGTTGACCTGAGGCAGGCAGCAAGCATCATGTTGAGGCAAGGCGGCGTTCAAGATATCTGGGCATCCCATAGCTGCACCTACACGGACCAAGACAGGTATTTTTCCCATCGCCATGCCACCCACCATAACGGCGGCATCACAGGCCGACAGGTGGCAATCATTGGCTGGCCGGGCTAAACGGATTGCGCCGTCATCACGGTGTTGGTAGTGCGACTTGTCTTTTGTTTTTTAGGGGTGATTCATGAAGATTGTTAGCGCCAACTCCAACCGCCCCTTGGCCAATGACATTGGCAAATTTTTGAACACACCCCTGACCCAAGCCGTGGTTCGGCGTTTTGCAGACATGGAAGTGTTCGTGGAAATCCAGGAGAATGTGCGCGGTGAGGATGTGTTTGTCATCCAGTCAACATCCTACCCAGCCAATGACCACCTCATGGAAATGTTGATTTGCATTGATGCATTGAAACGCGCTTCTGCCAAGCGCATCACGGCGGTAATTCCATATTTTGGCTATGCACGACAGGACAGAAAACCAGGCCCCAGAACGCCCATTTCAGCAAAATTGGTGGCTGACATCATCACCAAGGCTGGCGCCACCAGGGTTTTGACCATGGAATTGCACGCAGGTCAGATTCAGGGCTTCTTTGATATCCCCGTGGATAACCTCATCTCAGCGCCTCTATTTTCCAACGATATTGGAAGCCATGTGGGCCATGAGGATGTGGTTGTCGTGTCCCCGGATGTGGGGGGGGTGGTCCGAGCTCGGAATATCGCAGAGCGTATCGGCAGCACCCTTGCCATTGTGGACAAAAGGCGCGAGCGGCCAGGTGAGTCGGAGGTCATGAACATCATTGGCGATGTGTCCGGCAAAAGATGTGTGCTCATTGACGATATCGTTGATTCCGGCGGCACCCTCTGCAACGCCGCTGATGCCTTGATGGCACGTGGCGCCATTGACGTTCGTGCCTACATCACCCACGGCGTCTTGTCCGGTGAGGCCGTTAAGCGGATCACCAATTCATCTTTGAAGGAATTGGTGTTGACCGACACCATCGAACCCACCGAAGCTGTGCTTGCGGCACCCAACATCCGCATTGCCAGCGCTGCCCCACTGATAGGTGAGGCCATGCGTCGGATTTCAGGGAATCAATCTGTCTCCGTGCTTTTTGATTGAGCCCTTGGCAAAGATTGGGCCTTAGGGTAAGAAGCCGCCTTCCAGACCTCGTTTGCATATCGATCTGTCGACACCCCTGGAGGCAACGATCGACGAGGTTATATCGCTTAAAGGAGCATGCGCATGAGCGACGATAACACGCTCGCAGCCGAACTCCGTGACGTGACCGGCAAGGGGGCCGCACGTACACTTCGGCGCGAAGGTAAGATCCCCGCTGTTATTTACGGCGACAAAAAACCCCCAGTAGGCCTCACCCTTGATTTTAACGAATTAAATAAGCGTTATCAGCGTGGCGGCTTCCTGAAGAACACCTTAAAGGTGGAAGTTGACGGCAAAAGCCATTTGGTTCTGCCCAAGGCTGTCCAAATGGATCCGGTGTATGACATGCCTGTGCATGTTGACTTCATGCGGATCAAGCAAAACGCCACCGTGGAAATCATGGTTCCTGTGGAATTTTTGAACCACGATGCCGCCCCCGGACTCAAGCGTGGTGGAACATTGAATATTGTGCGCCATGAGGTGGAACTCGCGGTACCTGCAACGGCAATTCCTGAAAAAATTCAAATTGACCTCACCGGCATGGAAATTGGCCACGTGATCCATATTTCTGAGGTGAATTTGCCAGAGAAATGTAGCCCAACAATCACCGATCGTGATTTCACCGTGGCCACAATTTCTGGTAAGGGTGCATCTTCCGGTGATGCAGAAGAAACCACTGAAGAAGCAGCCGAAGAATAAGTTTCGGCCAGGAGCATGGCATGAAACTCATTGTGGGGCTTGGCAATCCTGGTAAGGAATATGACGGCACGCGCCACAACATAGGCTTTGATATACTGGACCAGTGGGGCGACCCCCACTGGTCCAAAAAGTTTCAGGGCTTGGCCGCAGATGAGCGTGGCCCCCATGGCCGGGCACTTTTGTTGAAACCGCAGACATTCATGAACTTATCCGGCCAATCTGTGGGTGAAGCCTTGCGCTTCTTTAAGGACATGACGGTCGAAGATGTGCTGGTCATTCATGATGACCTGGATTTGCCGATTGGGCGCGCACGTTTCAAAAAAGGCGGTGGACATGGTGGCCATAACGGCCTGAAATCCACCGATGCACATATCGGTGTTGGTTATCATCGGTTGCGCATTGGCATTGGCCACCCGGGTGATCGCCGAAAGGTCACCAACCACGTGCTTGGTAAATTTAGCAAAGCAGAATGGGATATTCTGGAAGGATTCATGGGGACCTACCACTTAGCAATCCAAGCCTTTATCCGTGGGGACCATGACCAATTGCGCCAACATTTGGCAGCAACCAAGAATGACGTTAAGCCGGAACCTACCAAGACATCAAAGGCATCAGAAAACAAAAACACACCACCCCAGGAAGCGGAAGGGAAGCTGGCTCTTCTTTTGCGGCAAATGGGGCTGTCCCGAAAGGATTAATCATGGGTTTTAAATGTGGCATCGTTGGGCTTCCTAATGTCGGCAAATCCACCCTTTTCAACGCCCTTACCAGGACCGCGGCAGCCCAGGCTGCAAATTTTCCATTTTGCACCATCGAACCTAATACCGGTGATGTTGCGGTGCCCGACCCTCGCCTGGACAAATTGGCGGAACTTGCCGGTTCCAAACAGGTGATCAATGCCCGCATGACCTTCGTGGATATCGCCGGGCTGGTGCGTGGGGCATCGAAAGGCGAAGGTTTGGGCAACCAGTTTTTGGCCAACATCAGGGAGATGGATGCCATTGCCCATGTCCTCAGATGCTTCGAAAATGACGACATCACCCATGTCGAAAACAAAATTGACCCACTTGCCGACCTGGAAACCATCGGCACGGAACTGATGCTTGCCGATTTGGAATCGCTGGAGCGCCGGGTGGCACCACTTCGCAAGAAAGCCACAGGCGGCGACAAAGAAGCCAAGGCCCAAGCAGATGTCATGGATAAGGTTTTGGCCGTCTTGAATGATGGGTTGCCCGCCCGTGAAGCTGAGCTTGATGAACAAGAGCATGAGATTGCCGCCCAATTGGGGCTCCTCACCATCAAGCCTGTGCTCTATGTCTGCAATGTGGGCGAAGATGAAGCAGCCAGCGGCAATGAGCTGAGCGCACGCGTGGCGCAATTGGCCGAGGAACAAAATGTGCCCTGCGTGGTCATCTCGGCGGCCATCGAAGAGGAAGTTGCACAGCTTGACGACGAGGAACGCGACGAGTTTTTGCAGTCCCTAGGCCTCACCCAATCCGGCCTCGACCGAATGATCCAAGCGGGCTACGGCCTTCTAAATCTTATTACTTATTTCACCTGTGGGCCAAAAGAAGCGCGGGCCTGGACCATCCGATCCGGCACCAAGGCACCCCAAGCAGCCGGCGTTATTCATACGGACTTTGAAAAAGGTTTTATCCGGGCCGAGACCACGGGTTTTGATGATTATGTGGCAGCAGGAAGTGATGTTGCCGCCAAAGAAGCCGGAAAAACACGATTGGAAGGCAAGGAATATGTCGTCAAAGATGGCGACGTGATGCTGTTCCGCTTCAACAATTAAGAAAGTTCGGCGATGGCTTTGGTCGTCGCCGGCACGATGCCCTTCTCGGTAATAAGTGCTGTCACGAGCCTGGCGGGTGTGACGTCAAAGCCTGGGTTTCTGGCGCCAACATGAGGTGCTGCCGAAGGCATCCAGGCAAATTTACCTTCATTCATCACGGGCACGTTCAGCACCTCATCATGAGACCGTTCCTCGATGGGGATATCCCGACAGCCATCCGCAATATCATGATCAATGGTGCTTAAGGGGCAGGCGACATAAAAAGGAACGTCATTATCTTGGGCGGCCAAGGCCTTGAGGTAGGTGCCGATTTTGTTGGCCACGTCACCATTGGCCGCCACCCGGTCGGTTCCCACGATCACCATGTCGACCTCACCAGCCTGCATCAGATGCCCGCCTGCGTTATCAACGAGCACATCAACTGGTACGCCATGCTCACTCAATTCAAAAGCGGTCAGCAGCGACCCTTGCGCGCGCGGACGTGTTTCATCGGCGAAAACATGAACCGCAAGGCCCTCATCATGGGCCATGTAAATTGGCGCCAATGCGGTGCCCCAGTCACCCGTGGCAAGCCAACCTGCATTGCAATGGGTGAGAATTTGGCAGCGCCCCTTCTTGGCATAAATTTCTTTGATCAATTTGAGACCATGCTGGCCAATGGCATGATTCACGGCCACATCCTCATCAAGGAGTTGCCAGGCCCGTTCCATGGCAGCGCGGGACCGCTCACCAGCACCAACATTCCCCAAATAAGAAACCATCAAATCCACAGCCCAGGCCAAATTAACGGCCGTGGGCCTTGCGGACTTCAAGAATTCGGCTGATTTGGTTATCGACTGATCCGAATCATCATCACGCATCTGCAAGGCCATGCCGAATGCTGCGGTGATGCCAATCAGTGGTGCGCCACGAACCACCATGCTGGCAATCGCATGATGGGCTGCGGCCAAATCCGACAGCACATATTCCTTGATTTCAAAGGGAAGGACGCGCTGGTCAAACACCGCAATCTCACCATGATCATCCAAAAAGACTGACCTGGTATGGCGGCCACGGATCTTCATTAATGGCCCTCAAAGTCGACCAAGGCGTGAACATGATGACCTGCATCACGCAGTCGGTCAGCGCCGCCCAATTCAGGCAGGTCAATCACAAAGGCATAGGAGGTAACCTCCACTCCAAGCATTTCCATCAACTGGCCACATGCCAAGGCCGTGCCACCAGTGGCAATCAAGTCATCAACCACAACCACCCTATTTCCTGCCTCGAGGGCGTCACGATGAACTTCGATCACATCTTGTCCATATTCCAATTCATAAGATGCTTTATGAACTTCCCTCGGCAGTTTTCCTTGCTTGCGAACAGGCACAAAACCCAAATTCATGGCATGGGCCAGGGCCGCGCCGAAAATAAATCCACGCGCTTCAATGCCCACAATTTTTTGTGGCTGTTCAGCCATGACCAAATTTTGGAGCTCAGTAATGGCATGGCCAAATGCATCAGCATGTTGCATCAACGTCGTAACATCGCGGAACATAATACCTTGTTTGGGGTAATCGGGCACCGCACCGATATGGCCACGCAAATCCATCATGTAAAAATCCTTGGTGCTATATTCGCCAACCGCGATTTGGTATCTTCAGAAATATGTTCCCGCGCAGTGATCACCGCATGTTCAAGGGCATGACGGCAACCAACATCGCAATCATGTGTGTTACGTGATGACAAAAACGCTTCCAACAACATACGTGCCTTGCCGGCATTGCTTTTGAGAATTTCGAGAACGGCTTCAACACTCACGGCCTCTTCATGGGGCCGCCAGGCATCATAATCAGTGACCAAAGCCACGGTCTGATAACAGATTTCCGCTTCGCGGGCGAGGCGTGCCTCGGGCATGTTTGTCATGCCGATCACCGTTGCCCCCCAACTTTTGTACATCATGCTTTCAGCCCGTGTGGAAAATTGCGGCCCCTCCATGGCGAGGTATGTCCCCTGGGTCAAATGCTCGATACCAGCATCATTGGCACTGGCAATCAACCGCTTTCTGAGTGAGGAACAGGCAGGCTCTGCCATGGACACATGAGCGACAACACCATCCTCAAAAAATGTCGCTGCCCGCGACACGGTGCGGTCAATGAATTGGTCAACAAAGACAATGGTCCCCGGCTCAGCTTCCTCCACCAACCCACCGACAGCAGAAATCGACACAATTTCTTCAACCCCTGCTGCCTTGATGGCGGCGATATTGGCCCGGTAATTCACCTGATGCGGAGGCACCGAATGGCCTGGCCCATGTCTGGCCACAAACAGCACGGCGTCGTCACCCTCGCCTGCCATGGTAAAACTAGCCGATGGCTTACCCCAAGGCGTTACCTCCGCCTGAAACGGAACAGCCTCGCCGAGCTGAGAAAGCGCGGCGAGGCCGGATCCACCTATGATCGCAAGGCGTGCCAAATTAGTGGTCGATGTTGCGCCACAGACGCTTGTAAGACGCATAGAGCAAGATCGCGAAAATCACGAGGAAGATCATCACCCGCAGACCAGTCTCTTTGCGCTCCACAGCCTTAGGCTCGGCAGACCAAGCAAGAAATGCAGACACATCTTCAGCCATTTGCGAGGTGGTTGCTGGCGTTCCATCGGCATATTCGATGAGGTCATCCATCAAGGGTGGTGCCATGGAAATCCAAGGACCGGCAACGAAATATGGGTTGTAATATTTGCCAACAGGACCTTCGCCCGCATCAGCTGGTGCTTCCTCATAACCCGTCAATACTGAATAGACATATTCCGGGCCACCGATGCCCTCAACCAACTGCTTGAAGGTGCCATGGTAACCAGTACGTGCCTTGGTGATGAGCGAAAGATCCACTGGATAAGCACCACCCATGGCTGCCATGGCGGCCTGCTTGTTTGGGAATGGCTTGGCAAAATGGTCCGAAGGACGCGCAGGCCTGAAGAACATTTCGCCATCGCTGTCAGGACCATCTTCGACTTCATATTCCGCGGCAATGGCCTTCACAGCCTCCTCGGAAAAACCAGGCCCCCCCGGTTCGCCGAGGTTACGGTAATACATAAGCCCCATGGCGTGGCAGGAAGCGCAGACTTCCTTATATACCTGAAAACCACGCTGAAGCTGTGCTTTGTCAAACCTACCAAACGGGCCCTCAAAAGAGAACTCCACTTCCTTGGCTTCCGTTGACTTGCCGGCGGCAAGCACTGGCCCCGATGAGAGGGCCAATGCAAGGATTGTTACTGCCGTCTTGATCATGTTCAACCTCGATCCGTTATTCTGCAGGCGCAGCTGCTGGTTGTTTCTTCGCCAACACCGCCTCAGCGATAGATTTTGGCAGCGGTTTGGGTCGTTCCAGCAAACCAACCACCGGCATGATCACGAGGAAATGCAGGAAGTAGTAAGCAGTCGCCAAGCGGCCAATCACGAGCCATACGCCTTCGGCAGGCTTTGCACCAACAATCCCCAACAGCACGCAATCCGCCACAAGCACCCAAAAGAACTGCTTATAGATGGGACGAAACTTGGAGGAACGAACCTTCGAGGTGTCCAGCCAAGGCACCACAAAGAGAACCGCGATGGCACCAAACATCAACAACACGCCACCAAGCTTATCGGGGACCGCACGCAAAATTGCGTAGAAAGGCAAGAAGTACCACTCAGGCACAATATGTGCGGGCGTCACCATGGGGTCGGCAGGTATGTAATTGTCTGGGTGGCCCATATAGTTGGGAATGTAGAAGACAAACAACGCAAAGAAAATGATGAACACGCACAGGGCGAAGGCATCCTTCACGGTGTAATATGGGTGGAACGGCAAGGTGTCGCCCTTGGACTTCACATCCACGCCCAATGGGTTGTTGTTGCCAGGCACATGCAAGGCCCAAATGTGCAAGAACACAAGACCGGCAAGCGCAAATGGCATCAGATAATGAAGGGAGAAGAATCTGCTCAGCGTTGGGTTGCCCACCGCAAAACCACCCCACAACCAGGTCACAATGCTCTCACCAACAACCGGGAATGCCGAGAACAGGTTGGTAATCACCGTCGCACCCCAGAAGCTCATCTGGCCCCATGGCAAGACGTAGCCCATGAATGCTGTTGCCATCATGACCAACAAAATCATCACACCGAGAATCCACAAGATTTCGCGTGGGGCCTTGTAAGATCCATAATAAAGACCGCGGAAAATATGGATATAGACGGCAATAAAGAACATGGATGCGCCATTGGAGTGAAGGTAGCGAACCAACCAACCGTAATTCACATCACGCATGATTTTCTCCACAGAGAAGAATGCATGATCAACATGGGGGGTATAATGCATCACCAAGACGATGCCGGTGATGATCTGCACCATCAACATGAAGGTCAAAATGCCACCGAAGGTGTACCAATAATTCAGGTTTTTCGGTGTTGGAAATGTGTTTACTTGGTCATTCAGCAAAGAAAAGATCGGCAGGCGCTCTTCCACCCAACGGGCCATCTTTCCTTCAGGTACGTAATTGGAACCGTGTCCAGACATGAGTGTCTCCTTAACCAATCTTAATCTGACTGTCACTTAGGAATGCGTAAGGTGGGATTTCGAGGTTGGTTGGCGCAGGGCCCTTTCGAATGCGACCAGCCGTATCATAATGAGAACCATGGCACGGGCAGAACCAGCCATTAAACTCACCCTTCTGATCCGACGGATTTTGGCCCAGGGGCACACAACCGAGATGGGTGCAAACGCCCAATTGAACCAGCCAATTTTCATGCCCCTCTTTGGTTCTCTCGGCATCGGTTTGTGGGTCTTTCAATTCATCAAGCGGCACGGCTATGGCTTCTTCCACCTCAGCAGCGCTTCTGTTTCGGACAAACACAGGCTTACCGCGCCATGTGACCGTAATGGATTGACCTTCCTCGATCGCAGACAAATCCACTTCCGTGGAGGCCAAGGCCAACACCGAACGGTCTGGGTTCATCTGGTCAATAAGCGGCCAAGCCACTGCGGCTGCCCCCACAGCACCAAAGCTTGCGGTTGCAACATACAAAAAGTCGCGGCGCGTGCCTTCGGGCTGGTCTGAATGAGCTGAATGATCCGTCACTTAACTCCACCTTTCTCGCATCAAATGGGACAAGCACAATGGTCAGAACCCATATTTTTGGTTTTGAGTGCATTAGACCATAGTTACCTAGTGGTCCAGACCCGCTTGTCCAGCCCAAAATTTAGGTGTCGATAGATACCCAACAACGCGACCAGACGAAGCACCTAATGATGACGCAACAAAGCAAAGCCATATCTCTATGCCTCTATAGGCCTGATATCCCCCAAAATCTGGGCACACTCATTCGCATGACCGCCTGTTTCGGCATGGACCTTCATATTATTAAGCCCTGCGCATTTCCCATGTCACGGGAAAAGCTTGCACGCTCAGCAATGGATTATTTGGACCAAGCCAATTTGATCATCCATGAACATGAAGCAGCCTTTCTTGCTCAACGCGATCAACGAAGGCTCATCTTGATGACCACCAAAGCACCGCAGTCATACACGAATTTCGCCTTCCAACCCGACGATATGATCATTGCGGGGCGGGAAAGCGCCGGTGTACCGGAAGAATTCGCTGCGCTTTGCGATGGATTGGTGCGCATCCCCATGCGCCCAGAAACGCGGTCACTAAATGTGGCCATCTCTGCGGGCATGGTCATTGGCGAGGCAATGAGGCAAACCGATTATCAAATTAAGGCAAATTTGCTGTGAGCAAGGAGAAGAATGTTGGAGATAGAAGAACGCAAGTCGCACGCATCAAGTTGGTTTCGCACACTCCGCGACAAGATCTGCAAATCATTTGAAGATTTGGAGGACGCCCTGCAGGGAACAAAATTTGCTGATCATCAACCTGGACGATTTGAAGTCACCAAATGGAACAGGCCAGAAGAAAACGGCGCGGATAGTGGCGGCGGCGAAATGTCTGTCATGCGTGGGCGTGTTTTTGAAAAAGTCGGCGTCAATATCTCCACAGTCTATGGTCAATTCACACCGGAATTCGCCAAGCAAATTCCAGGTGCTGAAGAGAACCCGGAATTCTGGGCGTCAGGCATTTCATTGGTGGCCCACATGCGCTCGCCCTTGGTGCCCGCTGTTCACATGAACACAAGACATATCATCACCTCACAATCTTGGTTTGGGGGCGGTGCAGACCTGACGCCCATGTATGTGGATGAAGATGACAAAAACTTTTTCCACCAGGAATTCCAAAAAACCTGTGACCAGCATGACCCGGAATATTACCCCAAATTCAAAAAATGGTGTGATGAATATTTCTTTTTGCCCCACCGGAACGAACCGAGGGGTATCGGTGGTATTTTTTACGACTACCTCAAAACACCGGATGAAGCCTCATTCACGCAGCATTTTTCGTTCACCAAAGATGTGGGCCAGTGCTTTCTCAACACCTACCCCCAAATTGTTGCACGCCACATGAACAAAGACTGGACAGAAGAACAGCGGGAGCATCAGCTCATCAAACGCGGCCGTTATGTGGAATTCAACCTGATCCACGACCGTGGAACATTGTTTGGCTTAAAAACCAATGGAAATGTTGAAGCCATTCTTATGTCCATGCCGCCGGAAGTCCGTTGGCCATAAACACATGGCGAAAGACTTATCAAAAAAGACCATTCGTTATGCTAATGTAACAAAGCCAGTTTATCCCACTGCCGAAGTTTTTGTCTTCATTTGAACCACAAGGTGTACCCATGACAAATATTGTGATTGTTTCTGCAAAGAGAACCCCGGTTGGAAGCTTCAATGGCTCCTTCGCCCACACCCCCGCCCATATTCTTGGTTCTGTCGCCATCAAGGCAGCACTTGAGGCAGCAAATGTTCCTGCCGCCGATGTTGATCAAGTCATTCTTGGTCAGGTGCTATCTGCAGCCCAGGGTCAAAACCCTGCCAGACAGGCTTCCATCGCGGCCGGTCTTTCTATCGATGCACCCGCATGGGGCATCAACCAAGTTTGTGGCTCTGGCCTTCGCGCCGTGAATATTGCCGCCCAGCACATCATGACCGGCGAAGCCTCCATCATGGTCGCTGGCGGTCAGGAAAGCATGAGCTTGGCACCTCATGCCCAGGTTTTGCGTTCCGGCCACAAGATGGGCGACGTGCAGTTCATCGACACCATGATCAAGGACGGCCTTTGGGATGCGTTCAACGGTTACCATATGGGCCAAACAGCCGAAAATGTTGCCGCCAAGTGGGGCATCACCCGGGAAGAACAGGATGAATTGGCCCTGCGCTCTCAAAATCGCGCGGAAGCTGCTCAGAAGGAAGGCCGCTTCAAGGACGAAATCGCCCCGGTGACCATCAAAACACGCAAAGATGAAATCATCGTCGAGCATGACGAATATATCCGCCACGGCGCGACCATCGATGCCCTCGCCAAACTTCGCCCGGTGTTTGACCGCGAAGGTACGGTGACCGCAGGCAACGCCTCAGGCATCAATGATGGCGCCGCGGTGGTGGTGCTGATGACCGAGGAAGAAGCCGCAAAGCGTGGCATCGAGCCGCTTGCCCGCATCGCTTCATTCGCGACGTGTGGTGTTGACCCTGCCATCATGGGTTCCGGCCCAATCCCGGCATCCAGAAAGGCCCTGGAGCGCGCTGGTTGGAATGTTGCGGATCTGGACTTGGTGGAAGCCAATGAAGCCTTTGCCGCCCAGGCCGCCGCGGTCAATAAAGACCTAGAGCTAAACCCAGAAATCGTTAACGTTAATGGTGGATCCATTGCGATTGGCCACCCAATTGGGGCCTCTGGCTGCCGCATTTTCAACACCTTGCTTCACGAAATGAAGCGTCGTGATGCCAAAAAAGGCCTCGCCACCTTGTGTATTGGTGGCGGCATGGGTGTGGCGATGTGCGTGGAACGCTAACCAACTATCAAGACAAAAAATGGGGGGCACATGCCCCCCATTTTTATTGTTTTCAAATGCAACGAACCAACATCACGCCTTGATGGTTTTGACGCCAATCAAGCTGTAGAGCGGGCAATAGCCAGCAGCCGATGACAGCGCCATGACAGCACCCACAGCGACCATGATGATTTGTAAGGTCAAGTTGCCCCCAATCGGCAACAAGAACAAAGCCAGGGCAAGAGCCAAGGCAACAGCTAGGCGCAAGTAACGATCCGTGCGACCCATATTTGTCATCACATTCATCTCCATCAAAAAATAACAGGGCCCAATTTGCCCAATGATCAAAGATGACATGCCCGCGCCCAACAAAGATTGCGGCAGCGCAATTTTAAAAAAGAATATGGAAAATTAATCGCTGGCTGGGGTGGTAGGATTCGAACCTACGGTACACGGTACCAAAAACCGATGCCTTACCACTTGGCCACACCCCACCAGCGAAGCGCAGGATTTACACAAAGTAAGGCCATCTTGGCAACAGCCATTCTTGGACTTTGATCATCATTGCCGTAAACAACGCGGGAACAACGCCCACAGGAGGTATTTCATGAGCAAGCGCCCACCAAAAGCCTATAAAAATAAGGCTTTCATGGATGCCCCAGTGGGCCGCCCTTTGCGTATTCTTGCCGAATATATGGAGCCCATGAACAGACTGCATGACCACAACATCTTGGACATGATTGTTTTTTTTGGCTCCGCGCGGGCCCCCTCACCGGAACAGACAGCCGCCATCGCCAAAGAACTCAATCGTGATCTTAATGCCGAACGGCGGCTACAACTCGAGCGAAAACTAAGCCTTGCACCCGCCTATGAAAAAACCCGTAAGCTTGCACAACTTCTGGCAGAGTGGAGCCAAGACATTGCCCAACAACGCGGCGAGCAGGGCCAACGCTTCGCAATTGTGACCGGCGGTGGTCCGGGCATCATGGAGGCCGCAAATCGCGGCGCCCATGAGGCAGGCCTTCCCTCGATTGGCATGTCTATTGCGCTGGAAAATGAAGCGGAACCCAACCCATATATTTCTGAGGGGTTGAATTTTGAATTCCATTATTTCTTCATGCGGAAATTCTGGCTGACCTACCTCTCCAAGGCCATCGTGGTCTGCCCCGGTGGCTTGGGCACCATCGATGAATTCTTTGAAATCATCACGCTTTTGCAAACAAAAAAAATCAAACGCGCTTTCCCCATTCTTGTTCTGGGCAAAGAGCATTGGCAGGATTTGATCAATTTTGATGCGATGGTTGCGCGTGGGGTGATCAATCGTGAGGACATGAATTTGTTCACCATGACCGACGACGTGGAGGAAGGCTTTCAATGGCTGAAGGATCAATTGTCAGGCTGGGCCCTGGATCATCCCGGCGCCGGCATGAGTGAAGAAGATCTGAGCATCATTTGATGGAACAGCTTGATGGACATAATTCCGAGGCCTGCCTGCGCGCGGCGGACCTTCTATGCTGGGGTAAAAATGTCATCATTCCCAGCGAAACAGTGTATGGTTTGGCGGGTCTTGCCCGAAGTGATGAAGGGGTGGCGGGTATATTCCGGGCAAAAAAAAGACCCCCTGACAACCCGCTCATCGTCCATGTGCTTGGAAAAAACATGGCCGGCGATTTGGCCCATATCGGTGGCCTTGCAGAAAGATTGATGGACAAATTTTGGCCAGGGCCCTTAACCATCTTGTTGCCCAAACGCGATGATGCCCCCCTCTCCCAATTGGTCACGGCAGGACTTCCTCAGGTCGCCCTGAGGGCCCCATCCCATACGATATTTCGTGAACTCATTGCCATGGCGGGCCCCATTGCCGCGCCCTCGGCAAATCCTTCCGGGGCACCGAGCCCCACCCGGCCCGAACATATCCTCGCCAACCCACCTTCCCATGTGGACGCCTTTCTTGCTGCTGGCATTTGTGCCTGCGGGTTGGAATCCACCGTGGTGGAAATCAAGGAAGAAAGCATCATCATCCACCGACCAGGCATGGTGACCAAAGAAGAATTATCCGCCATGGCCCCAACCTCCGCCTTGGCGCCCGGCGCCGCGAGCGCCTCGCCAGGCCAACGACACCGTCATTATGCCCCAAAGGCAAGCCTGATCCTGAACCAAGAGGCTGCTGACCAGGGAGATTTTTATATTGCCTTTGGGCCAACCAGCCATGCTGACTTTCAATTATCCGCTACAGGTGATCTTGCCGAAGCCGCCCAAAGGTTATTTCATGGGCTCATGGAAGCGGACCGGGTGGGCGCCAGCAAGGTGTCCGTGGCGCCTATTCCCGAAGAGGGGTTGGGTATTGCCATCAATGAACGCCTGAGACGTGCAGCAGAAGGGGGAAAGATTGATGTCGAGCCTTGATGCATTGACCCAAGCCTTCGGGCCTGACCAATTGGTGACGGACGAACAATCCCTGGAACCCATGCTCAGGGAATGGCGTGATCGATTTTTTGGCGCGACAAGCGCCGCACTTTTCCCCAAAAATACCGATGACGTCGTGCGCATGGTGGAAATAATCTCGGCCCATGGCGACCATATCATCACCCAGGGTGGCAACACTGGGTTGGTGGGCGGACAAATTCCGCGCAACAGCCGCGAGTTCATTCTTTCCACCAAGAAAATGAACAAAATCCGAATAATAAACCCAGAAAATAATTCCATCACCGTGGAAGCAGGCACCACCTTGCATGAGGTGCAGATGGCGGCAGCAGATATCGATCGTCTTTTCCCGTTATCTTTGGCCTCTGAGGGCAGCTGCACGGTGGGCGGCAACCTAGCGACAAATGCCGGGGGCACCGCCGTCCTACGCTATGGCAACATGCGTGATTTATGCCTTGGCCTAGAATTTGTGACCGCCGATGGCGCCGTCCACAACAACCTCTCAGGCCTTCGGAAAGACAACACCGGTTATGACCTTCGTCATTTGATGGTTGGTTCCGAGGGCACCCTCGGCATCATTACCGCGGCAACCCTGAAGTTATTTGCCGCCCCCCGGGATCGTCAGGTGGTCATGGCCGGCCTTGATAGCCCGTCATCTGCCGTGGATTTGTTGTCATTGGCCCACGAGCTTGGCCAAGAACAATTATCCATGTTCGAAATCATGCCGAGGATCGGCATCGAATTTGTCACCCAATTTATTCCCGGGCGCAGAGATCCCCTTTCATCACCCCATGCTTGGTACGTGTTGCTGGAATATTCAGGCGGCGACCACCAAGGCGCTCTCTCAGGTCTCATGGAGCGTCTGATGGAAGAGGCTTTGGAACGTGGCCTTATCCAGGATGCGGCATGGGCACAAACCGAACAGCAGGCAAAGGACCTAAAGAATCTTCGGGAGGATTTTTCCGAGGCCCAAAAACATGCCGGAGCTCGCATCAATCATGATATTTCCTTGCCGGTTCAACTTATCCCGCAATTCATGGAGGAAGGCGCCAAGGTCGTCTCATCTGTGTGCCCCGGCGCACGCATTGTCTCCTTTGGTCATCTTGGTGATGGCAACCTCCATTACAACGTCTCCCAGCCCACGGACATGGATCGTGATGCCTATCTCAGCCTTTGGGAGGTCATGAATAAAGAAGTCCATGATCTGGTGGTGTCCATGGGCGGCTCCATCAGCGCCGAACATGGCATTGGTGTGCTTAAGAATGATGAATTGGCCCGCTACAAAAACCCCGCGGACCTGGCCATGATGAAAGCCATCAAGCAGGCCGTGGACCCGCAAAATCTTTTTGCCCCTGACCGCATCATTAGGGCTTAAATCAGCGCACCACTGCCAAACAATTTGTAAAGAATGAAACCTGCAAAGCCCAAGATGGCAATGCTTGAGGCCTGGTTGAGGCGGTGAAGCCATTGCGGGTCAATGCGGCCGTGAAAAAAGCCAACCACCAAGGCGAGCATGAACCACCAAGCGGTGGCGCCAATGGCCACACCGAGAACCATTTCGAGGCCAGCCTTGCCGACATTATCGCCCATCAAAAAGCCCCCGGCGCCGGCAAATAATGCCAGCACACCCAACAGGGCCATGGGGTTGGTGATCGTCATGACAAAGGTCATCACCATGGATTGCCACGTGCTGGCCATGGCACCTTCAGCCACCTTTCCATCTTCGGCCCTCGGCTCACGACCAAACAAAAGCCCGTAGATGCCAAGACCCAACAAAAACAGCCCGCCCACCAGCTGAATCCAAAAGCCATGGGACTTCAAAAAGCTGCTGATGGCCACAAATTGAAGCGAGGCTGCCAAGGCAAAAATACTGTCGCCCACCACTGCGCCCAAGCCTGCCAGGAAGCCATTAAGACGACCAAGCCTCAATGTTCGCTGGATGCAAATCACATTAACGGGGCCCACGGGGGCCGCCACCAACATACCGATCACTATGCCATTGATCAGGCCGTCAAACACAAGAAGCCCACCTCAGCCTTTGACCTGCTCGGTTTCAAAAAAGCGCAAAGATTTGCCCGCTGGCCCATCGGCAAGCTTGCCCTCACGCATCACCACATTGCCCCGAATAATCGTCATGACAGGCCATGCGGGGAACATCTCATCTTCAAATGGTGACCAACCCGAGCGGGAACAAACCTCGTCCCTGGTGAATTTGTGGTTGGCCTTGCGGTCAATGATGGAAAAATCAGCATCAAAACCACGGGCAATGCGCCCCTTCCCCACAAGACCAAATATTCTGGCAGGCCCAGTGCAAATCATGTCGATCAAGCGTTCCATGGTCATTCTTCCCTCGGCCACATGGCGAAGCATCACCGGAAGAATGGTTTGCACACCTGTCATGCCCGACGGTGTGTTGGGGTATGTCTTGGCCTTTTCTTCCAAGGTATGGGGGGCATGGTCTGAACCCAGCAGATCAAACACGCCTTCTTCCACACCACGCCACAGGCCGATGCGGTGGGAGTTTTCGCGAATGGGTGGGTTCATCTGCGCATGGGTGCCCAGACGTTCGTAGCAATCTGGCGCATGAAGGGTAAGGTGCTGCGGCGTCACTTCTGCCGTGACCAGATCCTTATGCTCTGCTAGCAAATCAACCTCATCTGATGTGGTGACATGCAGCACATGGATGCGACGGTGGGCTTCTTTGGCCAGACGCAAAATCCGCTTGGTGGCCAATATGGCAGTTTCGGTGTCGCGCCAAACAGGATGGGTTGATGGGTCGCCCTCAAGGGCATGTTCCTTGCGCGCAATCAAACGCGCTTCATCCTCGGCATGAATGGCCACCCGGCGGCGGCCAGAAGCCAGAACGCGTGCCAATGTGTCATCATCTGACACCAGAAGACTTCCTGTGGATGAACCCATGAATACCTTCACGCCGCAAACGC
>AACY020534870.1_pt1 | contig 21250 bp, 23 predicted proteins | sample 267378 | NCBI WGS metagenome assembly AACY02 (sample SAMN02954345, study PRJNA13694) | marine metagenome | biome: aquatic; feature: ocean; material: water; isolation source: isolated as part of a large dataset composed predominantly from surface... | reverse complement strand
TCAGTTCATTGCCACTTGTTTCTGCAAGCAACATGGTGTCCGTCGCGGGCTTCTCCGGCAAGCCGGCCGACATGGGCGTCCATACCAATTGGCGGATGTGGTGACGCTTTCTTGGCGCGCCCGGCATGAGGATCGGTTGGGCACCCTTACCATGGAATCAAAACGCCATGCGCCCTTGGCTATGTTTGCTGAGCGCAAGGTGTTGGCGATGGTGCAATCAGCCCTGGGTATGATTCGGGGTTTTTGCGGTGAGTCTGAGGCCCATCGGGGCTTGTATGATGGTTTTGACGCCCTGTTATTATCGGCAGATCAAAAAACATTGTGGCGGTCTGTTTACCTGCGTTTTGAGATGCTTCTGCTTGCTGATATCGGCTATGCATTAGACTTAAAAAAATGCGCTGTTACAGGCAGCTATGACAATCTTTTATATGTAAGCCCAAGAACGGGCCATGCTGTTTCTATCCAAGGTGCGGTGGGCTATGAGCATCGCATGTTGCCCCTTACCGCTGGCCTTAGGGATCCAAAAATGGTGGATGATGATGGCTTACTTATTGAAGCCCTTCAGGTGACCGGGCATTTTCTGGAAAAAGCGGCGGGGGATATGGTGGCACCAAAATTTTTGCATGCCCGCCAGGCCTTCACGAAACTCTTGCAGGGCAGTGGTTCTTAAAGCTGCGTTGGATGCATGGCGGGATAAAACATGACCGATTTGGTGGACGAACAGATTAGTGCGGAACCATTCGCCGACCTGCTTGGCGAGCGTTACTTGGCTTATGCATTATCGACCATCACCCAACGCGCGCTTCCCGATGTTCGTGATGGGATGAAGCCCGTCCATCGCCGCATTCTTCACGCCATGCGTGAATTGAAACTCAACCCAGACAGTCATTTCAAACGCTCTTCCAGGGTGGTGGGTGATGTCATTGGTAAATTTCACCCACATGGGGAATCCGCTGTCTATGATGCCCTGGTGCGCTTGGCTCAGGACTTCTCTTCACGCTACCCGCTGGTCGAGGGTCAGGGGAATTTTGGCAATGTGGATGGAGATTCTGCAGCCGCCCCTCGTTACACCGAGGCAAGACTGACCGCGGTGGCCCTCGCGCTTCTGCGTGATATTGAGAATGAAACCGTCGAATTCCGGGATAATTATGACGGCACCGAACGTGAACCGGTTGTGTTGCCTGCTGCTTTTCCCAACCTGTTGGCCAATGGTTCCAACGGCATTGCCGTGGGCATGGCCACGTCCATTCCGCCCCATAACGCCGAGGAATTATGCTTGGCCCTCAAGGCCCTGGTGAAGGACCCAAGCCTCGCGGATGAAAAACTTGTGGGGTTCGTGCCGGGCCCTGACCTACCCACCGGTGGCATTCTCGTGGAAACCGCGGAAAATATCGCCGAGGCCTATGCCACGGGTCGTGGGGGTTTTCGGGTTCGGGCACGGTGGGAAAAAGAAGATTTGGGTCGTGGGACCTACCAGATCATCATCACAGAAATTCCCTACCAGGTTCAAAAATCACGCCTCATCGAACAATTGGCTGATATCGTTACAGGCAAGAAGAACCATGCGCTTGGCGATGTGCGGGATGAATCCGCCGAAGATATTCGCATTGTGTTGGAGCCGCGCAACCGTTCGATCGAACCTGATGCGCTCATGGAAATTTTGTTCCGGGACACAGAATTGGAATCGCGGATTTCGCTTAACCTTAATGTCTTGGACGCCGAGGGCCACCCTAGGGTTCATAGCCTCAAGGATGCATTGCTTGGCTTTATTGCCCACCGACGTCAGGTGGTGCTGCGCCGAACGTCCCATCGTCTGGGGCGTATTGCCGACCGCTTGGAGATTTTGGAAGGCTTGCGTCTCGTCTATCTGGATCTTGATGAGGTGATCCGGATCATTCGTGAAGAGGATGAGCCCAAATTATCCCTCATTGAACGTTTCCGTTTAACGGACCGTCAGGCCGAGGCCATCCTCGACACCAGGCTCCGCTCGTTGCGGAAGCTTGAGGAAGAAAAAATGGTGGCGGAGATTGCCAAATTGGAAGCCGAGCGTACGGATTTGGAAGAAATCATTGCCGACACGTCCCGCCTTGATGCCGTCCTTACCCAGGAATTTGACGAGACCATCGATGCCTTTGGCAAGGCCACCAATCTTGGCCGGCGCCGGACCAGCTTCCAGGACGCGCCGGTGGTTGATCTGGATGAGGTCTTACGTTCCGCCCAATCCTCTGACCCGGTGACGGTGGTTCTTTCCCAACAAGGTTGGGTGCGCCTGTTTAAGGGGCATTTGGATAGCCAGGCGGACATCAAGTTTAAAGAAGGCGATGGTTTGGGGCTCATGCGCCAGGCCCGATCCAATGACCGTCTTGTGGTCATCAGCCAGCAGGGCCGGGCCTTCATCATTGATACGGACCAATTGCCAGCGGGCCGGGGTTTTGGGGAACCATTGCGGTTGCTGCTGAACATGGCGGCCGATGATGACCTGGCTGGTTTGCTTGTGTTCCAGGAAGGGGCGCGCATGTTGCTTGCCAGCGCCGATGGGCGTGGGTTTGTGACGCCCATGGAATCCTGCATCACGCGCAACCGTTCTGGAAAGCAATTGATGAATGTTGGTGGGAATTCCCAGGTCAAATATATTGGTCTGGTTGAGGGTGATCATGTGGCCGTGCTCGGCGAAAACAGGAAGTTGTTGGCCTTCCCATTGGCTGAATTGCCCGAATTGGAGAAGGGGCGGGGCGTTTTGCTTCAGCGCTACAAAGATGGCGGCTTGAGCGATGTGACCACCTACAAAATTGAGGAAGGGCTTTTCTGGATTGATGCCAGTGGGCGCAGGCAACAGGTGGCAGAACTTGAGACCTATCTGGGCAAGCGGGCTTCGGTGGGCAGAAACGTTCCGCGAGGATTTAACCGATCGGGTTCGTTCGACGATCGGCCGGCTTGAACAAAGCCATGAACTGGGCGTATACCCATGGGCCGAAGTGAAACAGCTTTTTAAAGGATAAGAATATGGCGCAACATATCCAACCCCGGGGCAATCTCCTCGAGCATTTGTGGCCTGCCGATGAGTTCGGCCAAAAAGCCCTGCGCATTGTTTTTGCAGCCCTTATTGGCTCGGTGCTGCTGACACTTTCAGCTAAGGTGCAGGTGCCATTCTTCCCAGTGCCCATGACCCTCCAGGTTTTGGCGGTGTTGATGATTGCTGCAGGCTTTGGTCGTATCGGCGCCATGGCCGCATTGATTTGCTATTTGGCCCAGGGCGCTGCCGGCCTGCCGGTCTTTGCCGGCACACCGGAAAAAGGTCTTGGCCTTGCTTACATGATGGGCCCAACAGGTGGTTACTTGCTCGGCTTTTTGGCCATGACTTGGTTGGTGGGTGGTTTTGTTGATGGTGCCAAGGCACTCAAGCGTCATCAGATGGTTGCGGTCATGTTCCTTGCCGTCGCGGTGATGTATGTTCCCGGTGTGCTGTGGTTGGGCGTCCTGTTTGGTTTTGACCAGCCGTTGCTCACATGGGGTGTTCTGCCCTTCATTCTGGGCGACATGACAAAGGCGCTCATTGCTGGCCTGACTTTCCCCATGCTGCGTCGCTGGGTCGGCTGAAGTTCATACCAATCATGAACAAAAACCGCCCAAATGGGCGGTTTTTTTTGATCAAATTTCAAGGCTTTTGGTCGGGATTGTTGCTGGCGGATGTTGCGACCATTGCCCATCAACCAGATATTCCAAGGGTTGGAATTTGTCTTTGTAAGACATTTTGGGTGAGCCACTGACCCAATAGCCCAGATAGACATGATCCAATTGATGATCCAGGGTCAGTCGAAGGTGGTCAAGGATCATGAAGCGGCCCAATGATCTTTTGGCGTTGTCAGGGTTGAACACTGAATAGACCATGGACAGGCCATCATCCATGAAATCGGACAGGCAGAAAGCCATTAGCTTGTTGGTTTGCCGGTGTCGGTATTCCACCACCACAGAATTCACGGGGCTGTCTTCGATCATGCGGACGAAATCTTCCACATCCATGTCCGCCATGCCGCCTTGTTCATGGCGATGGTCGATATACCGGCGAAAGAGTTGGTATTGTTCCTCGGTCGCCAGAGGCGGCATGACCTTTCGTTCCAGGTCATGATTATTGGACACAACCCGTTTGTGGCTTTTTGACGGGGCAAATTTTGTGGCCACCACCCTGACGGAGACACAGGCATTGCAGCCAATGCAGGACGGGCGGTAGGCGATCGATTGTGACCGCCGAAAACCATGTTGGGAAAGCAATTCATTAAGTTGATCCGCCATGCGCCCATCCAGGCGTGTGAAGACCTTGCGTTCTTCACGGCCGGGCAAATAGGGGCAAGGACCTGGGCCGGTCATGAAAAACCTGATCAGCTTTAGCCTCGGATCGACGGACATTATTTCCCCTGTGACATGATCGGAATGCTTCAGTCGTACATGAATGCAGCCATGAAGGAAAAGGTCAGCCACAAAATGAGCACCAGCGGCAATCCGCCCCGGACAAAATCTCCAAAACGATAATGCCCCGGGGCCATCACCAGCAGGTTTGTTTGGTAGGCCATGGGTGTGGCGAAGCAAGCATTGGCGGCAAAAATGGTCGCATGGAGGAAGAGGGTGGCAGATCCGTCGGTGGTGCTGGCAAGGCCGAGCGCGATGGGGGTAAAGATCACCGCCGTGGCATTGTTGGATAATAGGTTGGTCATGATGGCCACCACCATGAACAACAAGGATGCCAGCATGTAAGGTGGCAAGCCTTCGGCAACATAAACCAAACCATTGGCAATCATGGCAGCCGCACCGGTTTGTTCGAGCATTTGGCCAAGCGCCACGGAGCTTGCCACAATAAAAATCACCCTGGTGTCAAAGGCGCGAACGGCTTGGGACGTCTGGATGCATCCGCTGGCGACCATCGCAAGGGCGCCGAGACATGCCGCCACCACGATGGGCAACACGCCCATGGCGGCAAGGGCAACGGTGGCCAGGAATATCCCCATGGCCATGGGGGCTTTTTGCCGGGGCGGCACTTCACCGATGGAATCAGCAAGCAACAAGACATCCGGGTCGCGTGACAATTCTTTCATGGCCTCAGCCGACCCAGCCAAAAGCAGCGTGTCACCTGGCTCGACATACATGGCATTGGGGTGGCTGCGGATCATGCGTGCCCGACGTTGCACCCCAAGCACCACACATGAGGTGCGTTGCGCAAAGCCGGTGGCACCAAGGGCACGGCCTTCCAATCTGGAGCCAGGCGCCACCACCGCTTCGGCCAGCACCATGTCCTGGTTGTCGTCATTGCCCGATTTGGCCAAGACCTTTGTAAGACGTTCCCTCGTGGCGGCTGCCACCACCTCATCACCTGCCTGTAAGGTGATGCCGTCATAGGGGGGCAAGAAACGTTGGCTGCCACGCATCACCAACTGAATGGTGATGTCCCGAAGGTCAGGGAATAAGCCGGCGACAGCTGAGGCGCCCTCCATGGGGTGGCCCTCGGTGATGGAAAGGCGCACAACATATTGCTTGCCTTGGTTGCGCAGGAGCGCCTCTTCGCCCTCTCGGTCGGGCAAGATATTTGGCAAGACAAAGAGGCAATAGGCTGCGCCCACGCCAGCCAGCATCAGACCGGGCATGAAGAAATCGAAAAAACCTATCACAGGTCCGTCGATGCTTGCGGATGTGCTTGCCACCAAAAGGTTGGTGGATGAACCAATGAGCGTGGTCATGCCGCCAAGCACCGACAGAAAACTCAAGGCCATCATGTGGCGCGATGCAGGCATGATGCCCCTCATGAGCCCCACCAGAATGGGGATGAACACCACGGTCACGGGGGTGTTGTTCATGAAGGCCGAGACAATCATGGCCACCACCAGCGCCAACATGATCAAGACAGATCGGGGGATGCCATGACCAGATTGGAGAAGACGGTCAACAATGCCGGTCAGGGCACCTGTTCGGAAGAGGGCCTGGCCAACAACCAAAAGCGCCATGATGGTGATCAGGGCCGGGCTTGCAAATCCTGTTAACAAGGCCTCTGGTTCGGGAAAGATCACGCCCAATTCGGGCAGGATCACGGCCAACAAAAGACCAACCACAATGATGCCGATGGCCACCAGTTCCATGGCAAGAATATCCATGGCAAACAGAAACACGGCGATAAGTGTCAGTAAAATACTTGCCCAAATGCCGATCATTGCCCATGCACTTTTCTTGTTGCGGCGGGCGCCATGAACTTTTCATGGAGCCTTACTTAATTTTTGGAGCCTTCGATGACCATGGCCAAGCTCACGCATCCAGACTCCCTCTATGCATCAGAGCAAGGCCCCCAATCCAGTCATTCTGTTGGGTCCTTGCCCAAAAGAATACGTCATCTCGTCATTGGTGGTGGCTTCACGGGTTTGCAATGTGGGTGCCAACTGGCCGCAAGAGGCGAAGAGGTCCTGCTTCTGGAGCAAGGGCCCATTGCATGGGGTGCTTCTGGAAGAAATGGTGGGCAGGTGTTGCCGGGCTTTGCCTGGGGGCCTTCCCAATTGGCCGCTTGCCTGGGCGAGGAGAGGGCCCGCCGGCTTTGGCAGAAGAGCCGCGGCGCTGTTCAGTTGGTGGCCGAGCAGGCTCAGGAGCAGGGAATCTTGGTGCAATGGGGCGGTGGTGAATTGGCGGCGCGCCCGGGCCATGTTTCTGGGATTTCAAAATTTGTGCACGATGCCGGGCACTGGGGGCATGAGCTTCACCAATTTGGTCGGGATGAGGCCGAGGAACGAACCGGGTCAAGGAAGTTTTTCGGCGGGTTTATCGACCAACAAGCCTTGCATTTGGACCCCCTCGCTTTTGCGCAAAGTTTGGGCAGCAAATACCAGGCGCTTGGTGGTCGGTTCCTGACCGATTGTAAGGTCATGGAGCTCTCCCGCCAGGGGCGCCAATTCGTGGCGCACACGCCATCAGGCGATGTTTGTGCAGATTTTGTCTATGTGTGCACCAATGCATGGACTGCTTCGATCATCCCCGAATTGGAATCATATCTCATGCCCGTGGCCAATTTTATGCTGGCCACCAAACCACTTGGGCCATCGGTTGATGTGCTTGGTGATCATGCCTGTTATGCCACCACCAATTTCGTGCTGGATTATTTTCGCAAAAGCCATGATGGCCGGATGATTTTTGGTGGGCTTGTGGCCTATGACACCAACAGGCGTGGTCCAGACCAAGAGCGTCTGTTGGCGCGCATGACACAGAGCTTCCCCCAATTGTCAGGGGTTGGTGTGGATCATGTGTGGGCCGGCCTTTTGGCCATCAGCCGTTTAAGGCTCCCTCTGATTGGTTCCTTTGCTGAGGGTGGTTATTATGCAGCCGGCTATTCTGGTCATGGGCTGGCGCTGACGTGCTTGGCCGGCCGGGCCATGGCCGATGCGGCGTTGGGGGAAGGGGGCGATTTTGATGATCTGGCGGCGCTCCCCAGGAAAGCTTTCCCCGGTGGTAGATATTTGCGCTTGCCACTATTGCTTGCCATCACAAGTTATCAAAGACTTCAGGACAAATTAGGAAGGTAGGCTTCATGGCTGATCAAGATGCGCGTCGCCAATTACGTAATGCTTTTGGCCGTTTTGCCACCGGCGTTTGCGTGGTGACCTGCCAAGCAAAAACAGGGCCCCATCTTGGGCCGGTGGGCATCACGGTGAATTCATTCTCATCAGTGTCATTGGAACCTGCCTTATTGTCCTGGTGCATCGATCATGGTTCGGACCGCTATGAAGCCTTTGCAGGGTCAGAATTGTTCCACCTGGACATCCTCCATGGGGGCCAGGAACATGTGGCCATGCATTTTGCCCGTCAGGCGGCCCATGACCCGAAAATTGAGGCGAAGATCTTACCCGACGGACTCCACATCACCGGGAGCCTTGCGCATTTTGCTTGTCGGTTGCATGCCCGACATCCGGCCGGTGATCATGATATCTTGGTCGGCGAAATTCTTCATCATGAGCAACAGGATGGGCCGGGCCTTGGGTATTTTGGTGGCCAGTTCATTCAAGTGGCAACAGCATAATTTAGATAAAAATTTTAGGGAGATTTCCATGAAGTTAGCATTTTTGGGCCTTGGTGTGATGGGCTACCCCATGGCAGGCCATTGGCAAAAAGCCGGTCACGATGTTTGTGTTTTCAACCGCACCACAAAAAAAGCTGAAAGCTGGGCGTCAGAATATGGCGGGCGCCATGCTGCCAGCCCAAAAGATGCGGTTGCTGATGCAGAAATTGTTGCCATGTGCCTGGGTGATGACCCGGATGTGGAAATGGTTGTTCTGGGGCCAGATGGGGTGCTTGAAGGCCTTGCCCCGGGCAGCATGCTGGTTGACCACACCACGGGCTCGGCCAAGCTTGCCCAGCGGCTACATGAGGCATGCGCGGCCAAGAATATAGCCTTCGTGGATGCGCCTGTGTCTGGTGGTCAGGCCGGTGCAGAAAACGGCCAGCTTGGGATCATGTGCGGTGGCCATGAGGATGATTTTGCCGCCGTGAAGGATGTTCTCGATATTTACGCAAAATCCTGCCTGTTGATTGGTGGCCCGGGTGATGGGCAATTATGCAAAATGGTCAACCAGATTTGCATTGCCGGGGTTCTGCAAGGGCTCTCCGAGGGCCTTAATTTTGCAGAAAAAACGGGCATCGATGCCGAGCGTGTGTTGGGTGTGATTTCCAAGGGTGCTGCCCAATCATGGCAAATGGAAAATCGCGGCGCGACCATGGTGGCGGATAAGTTTGATTTTGGTTTTGCCGTGGATTGGATGCGCAAAGACCTGCGCATTTGCTTGGAGGAGGCCCGTTCCCGTGGGATCAGCCTGCCCACCACCGCGATGATCGACCAATATTATGCCGATGTGCAAAATATGGGCGGTGGCCGTTGGGATACCTCCGCCCTGATCGCACGTCTTTCAGGCAAGCATTAAGCGCTAAGACCATCGCGTAGAATTCGGGCGGCATCCATCGCAAAATAGGTGAGGATGCCGCTGGCACCGGCGCGCCGGAAGCAAAGAAGTGCTTCCATATGGGCTTTGTCGCGGTCCAAGGCGCCCGAGGCTGCGGCCCATTCAATCATCGCATATTCACCGGACACCTGGTAGGCGAAGACCGGGATCTCATATTGGCGCGAGGCCCTTGAGATGATGTCCAGATAGGGCATGCCCGGCTTGACCATGACCATGTCTGCGCCTTCGGCGATGTCTCTTGCGATTTCCCCCATGGCCTCATCGCTATTTGCCGGGTCCATCTGGTAGGTTTTTTTGTCGCCCTTAAGCTGGCTGGAGGCGCCCACCGCATCCCGGAAAGGGCCATAGAAACAGCTGGCATATTTGGCCGCATAGGACATGATCATGCAATCCTGGCCGCCTTCAGCATCAAGGGCGTCGCGGATGGCGCCAACCCGTCCATCCATCATGTCCGATGGGGCGATGATGTCACAACCGGCGCGATATTGGTTCAGGCTCTGGCCCACCAATTTCTCCACACTTGGGTCATTCACCACCATGCCATGTTCAATCAGCCCGTCATGGCCATGGTCGGTGTAGGGGTCCAGGGCAACATCACAGATGACAAGCAAATCGGGCAGGGCTTCTTTTAGGGCCCTGACCGAACGGCAAACAAGATTGTCCGGGTTCAGGGCTTCACTGCCGCCCTCATCACGTTTTTCTGACGGTGTGTTGGGGAATAAGGCCACGGCTGGAATGCCAAGATCAAAGGCTTGCCGTGCCTGTTCGACCAACCGGTCGATGCTATGCCTATGGACGCCCGGCATGCTGGGTATGTCTTCGGTCTGGTCCTGACCTTCGATCACAAAAAGCGGCAAAATGAGGTTGGATGCGCTGAGGCTATGCTCCCGCACCATGCCCCTGATCTTTGCATTTTGTCGCAAGCGGCGAGGTCTAGAGCGCGGAAATGCTGGTAATGGCGCGGTCATGGGCGGTTTCTCCAAGCGTGGCGGTTTTACAATATTGGGTTGGTGAATTACCTTCGTGACTCTGTTTCACGCCCAGTATGGGCATGAAACAGGGCTAAAACAAAAAAAATCATGCCGGCAAGACGGCGGAGGATTAAAGGAATGCATCGTGGTTGATTATGAAGCAATCATAGCAGACAAGTTGGAAGGCCTTCGTGAGGAAGGTCGCTACCGTGTATTTGCCGATATTGTCCGTGACCGCGGTCATTTTCCACGTGCCGTCTATCATGATGGCGCCGGTCAACGTCAGGACATCGTTGTTTGGTGTTCCAATGATTATTTGGGCATGGGCCAGAATGTGAATGTCCTTGATGCCATGCACCGCGCCTTGGAACGCGCAGGCGCGGGTTCCGGCGGCACGAGGAATATTTCTGGGACCACCCATTTTCATGTGCAGCTCGAGCGGGAACTGGCCGATTTGCATGGCAAAGAGGCCGCGCTTTTGTTTACCTCTGGCTATGTCTCCAATGACGCGACCCTTTCGACCTTGGCCAAATTATTTCCTGGTCTTGTGTATCTCTCCGATGAACTCAACCATGCCTCGATGATTTCTGGGATTACGAATTCCAAAGCCCAAAAAATCGTTTTCAAACATAATGATGTGGCAGATTTGCGTGATAAACTTCAGAGCCTTCCAGCTGACCAGCCAAAGGTTGTTGCCTTTGAATCCGTTTATTCGATGGATGGCGACATTGCGCCGATTGCAGAGATCGTTGCCGTGGCAAAGGAACATGGCGCGCTGACCTATATCGATGAGGTCCATGCGGTGGGCATGTATGGCGCCCGCGGTGGCGGGGTGACTGAACGTGATGATGTGGCCCGGGATATCGACATCATTGAGGGCACCCTTGGTAAGGCCATTGGGGTGATGGGTGGGTATATCACGGCCTCGCACAACATGGTTGATGCCATTCGTTCTTTCGCGTCTGGTTTTATCTTCACAACCTCGCTGCCCCCGGTTTTGGCGGCGGGTGCTCTTGCGTCGGTGCGCCACTTAAAGGCCCACCCCGAACTTCGCGACCAACATCAAGAGCGGGCCGCCACCCTCAAAGCCCGGCTGAAGCGTGCGGGCCTTCCTGTGATGGATAATCCAAGCCATATTGTGCCGGTTTTTGTGGGTGATCCGGTGCGCTGCAAAGCGCTGTCTGACAAGCTCTTGCGCAAGCATGGTATCTATGTTCAACCCATTAATTATCCCACGGTTGCGCGCGGCACCGAGCGTCTGCGATTCACACCAACCCCGCTTCATGATGATGCGTTGATGGATGAATTGGTGGATGCCCTTATCTCAGTTTGGGAAGAGGTTGGTTTGCGCCGCGCAGCCTGATTTTTTTGCCGGCCTCGCCGGTATCTTGCCGGAGTGCTGACGCATCATGAGTGATTTTTTCGAAGCTGGTCTTGCCAAAACTGACCCAGAACTTGCTGCCATCGTTGTCGAGGAATTTGTTCGCCAGCGTGATCAAATTGAGTTGATCGCCTCAGAGAACATTACCTCCAAGGCGGTCCTTGAGGTGCAGGGCTCGGTGCTGACGAACAAATATGCCGAGGGCTATCCTGGCAAGCGTTATTATGGCGGTTGCGAGGTGGTTGATAAGGCCGAAACCTTGGCCATCGAGCGTGCCAAGCAATTGTTCGATTGCGCCTATGCCAACGTACAGCCCCATTCCGGCAGCCAAGCCAACCAGGCTGTGTATCTGGCACTCTTGAAGCCTGGCGACAAAATTCTCGGCATGGACCTGGCCGCTGGTGGCCACCTGACCCATGGGGCCCGCCCCAACCAATCCGGCAAATGGTTTGAGGCCATCCAATATGGCGTCGATCGTGAGACCCACCTGATTAATTATGACGAGGTGGCACGTCTTGCCGAAGAGCATAAGCCCCAGATGATCATTGCTGGCGCCTCCGCCTACCCAAGGCATATTGATTTTGCCCGTTTCCGCGAAATCGCCGATTCCGTTGGGGCTTATTTGTTGGCAGACATGGCCCATTATTCCGGCCTTATTGCCACGGGTGTGTACCCAAGCCCCATTCCCCACGCCCATGTGGCCACCAGCACCACCCACAAGACATTGCGTGCGTCTCGGGGCGGCATGATTCTTACCAATGATCCGGATTTGGGTAAGAAATTTAATTCAGCGATTTTCCCAGGCCTCCAAGGTGGCCCCTTGATGCATGTCATCGCCGGCAAGGCCGTTGCCTTTGGCGAAGCTTTGAAGCCTGAATATCGTGATTATTGCCTGCAGGTGGTTGATAATGCGCGGGCCCTTGCGGCTCGTTTGGTGGAGCATGGATTTGCCATTGTCTCCGGCGGCACCGATTGCCACATGTGTTTGGTTGACCTTCGCCCCCGGGGTTTGAAGGGCAATGAGGCCGAGGAGGCCTTGGAACGCGCTGGCATGACCTGCAACAAAAATGGTGTTCCTTATGACCCGGAAAAGCCAACTGTCACCTCAGGCATTCGCCTGGGCACACCTGCGGGCACGACCCGTGGCTTCAAAACGCAGGAATTTGTCCAGGTTGCTGATTGGATGAATGAGGTGTTGACCGGGCTCCAGGAACATGGGGCCGAGGGCAATGGTGATGTGGAATCTAAGGTGAAGGCAGAAATCAAAGAATTCTGCGGTCGCTTCCCGATTTATCAGGGGTAACGATGCGCTGTCCCTTTTGCGGCAATGAGGAAACCCAGGTAAAGGATTCCCGCCCCACGGAAGATAATGGGGCCATCCGACGGCGCCGCAATTGCACCGCCTGTGGTGCCCGTTTCACCACTTTTGAACGTGTGCAATTGCGCGAGATGATTGTGGTCAAGAAGAATGGCAAAAAGGCCCCATTTGAGCGGGATAAATTATACCGCTCGGTGGCCATTGCATTGCGCAAACGTAATGTGGGCCAAGAGCGTGTCGAAAAGTTGGTCACCGGCATTGTCCGGCGCCTTGAATCCATGGGCGAAAGCGAAATTCCATCGGTGTTGGTTGGTGAGATGGTGATGGAAGCCTTGGCGGGTATCGATGACGTGGCCTATGTTCGTTATGCGTCGGTTTATAAGAATTTTCGGGAAGCCCGGGACTTTGAAGAATTCGTCACCGGCCTGCCGGAAAAGCATGACGGATAACACCCCCGAGGTGATGATGTGGCCCGCCTTGCAGGCGGCCCAACGGCAACGTGGCCAAACCGGGCTTAACCCCAATGTTGGCGCCGCCTTATGGCGTGATGGTCGTTTGGTGGGGGTGGCAGCCACCAGCAATGGCGGCCGCCCCCATGCCGAAGCCCAACTTACCATCCACAAAGGTGACTTGCTGGCCGTGACCTTGGAGCCTTGCGCCCATGAGGGGGCAACGCCCTCTTGTGCAAGATTGGTGGCCGAGGCCCAACCCTCCATGGTCCATGTGGCATGCCTTGATCCCGACCCCAGGACTTCAGGTCGGGGCATCGACATCATGAGAGATGTGGGTATTCAGGTGACTGTTGGCACCTGCGCCGAACAGGCGCGCCATGTGATGGCTGGTTTCATGACGAGGCTCATCTTGAACCGTCCACATGTGCGCTTAAAGCTTGCCATGTCCCGGGATGGGCGGTCCGCGCTTGAAGATGGGCGATCCCAATGGATCACCGGGCCCGAGGCAAGGCAACATGGGCATTTGCTGCGCGCCGAGGCCGACGCCATCATGGTGGGGGCAGCGACCTTCGCCGCGGATAAGCCTTCGCTCACCTGCCGCATCGGGCTTGAAGGCCGTGACCCCAAGATCTTTGTTCTTTCAGGCCATGAGGTAATGACCGACCTGCCTGATCATGTGCATCTTTTGGGAAAGCCTGGTGGGTCACAAAATTTGCGGGCCGTCATGACGGAATTGGCCAGCATGGGCGTGGGCAATTTGTTGGTGGAATCCGGTGGCAGGCTTGCGGCCTCCTTGTTGCAAGAGGGGCTGGTTGATGAATTATGCTGCTATCAATCCGACCTTTTGTTGGGCGCAGATGCGCGCCCAGCTTTGGGTTCATTGGTGGGTCAGGAATTGTCATTGCCCAGGGGCATGGTCTTGAAAGAGCGTCGTCAGCTTGGCCAGGATCAGCTCACACGCTATGTGGTGGAAGGTTAACGGCTCATCGGCCGATCATGCAGGAGTAACTGATGTTCACAGGTCTTATTCGTGGGCTTGCCAAAATCACCCAGATTGAAGGCACGGATGAAAAACAGATGCGTTTCCATGTCGCCGGGTTGGACAAGCTGCCTGAAGAGGGGGCGTCGGTTTCTTGCAATGGTTGTTGCCTCACCGCATTAAAGGTGGCCAGGGAGGATGATGGTTATTCTTTCAGTGCGGACCTTTCCCCGGAGACCTTGAAGGCAACAGGTGCCGATCGATGGGTGGTTGGTGAATGGATCAACATCGAGCCATCCCTGCGGCTTGGTGAAGAAATGGGTGGCCATATCGTCAGCGGCCATGTGGATGGCCAGGCCGTGATCGAGCAAATCAACCATTTGGGTGGCAATCATGAATTGTCGGTCCGGGTACCTGATGAGTTCAAGGCTTATGTGGCACCGAAAGGGTCCGTGGCCCTCAATGGTGTCTCGCTCACGGTCAATCAGGTTGAGGGAGATATGTTCACCGTGAACATTATCCCGCATACTTGGGCGGTGACCAACCTCGGTCAATTGAACATTGGTGACCAGGTGAATTTCGAAATCGACATGTTGGCCCGCTACATGGCCCGCATGTTGGATGTTGCCAGGGGGCACTCATGACCGACATGGCCAGCACGGAAGAATTGATTGAAGAAATCCGCAACGGACGCATGATTGTGCTCATGGATGCCGAGGACCGGGAAAACGAAGGTGACCTGGTCTGTGCGGCCCAGATGGCGACGCCCGACAGCATCAATTTTATGGCCAAAAATGGCCGTGGCCTGATTTGCCTGACCCTGCCACGCGAGCGCGCCGAACAGCTTGACTTGCCCCTGATGAGCCAGCGCAATCAGTCCCGGCACCAAACGAACTTCACCGTCTCCATTGAGGCCCGGGAGGGGATTTCAACGGGGATATCTGCCCATGACCGCGCCCATACGATTTCCACGGCCATCAACTTGAACAGGACGGCTGCGGATATTGTGTCGCCCGGCCATGTTTTCCCCTTGGTTGCCAGGGAGGGCGGGGTGTTGGTCCGTTCCGGCCACACCGAGGCGGCCTCTGACATGGCGCGGCTTGCGGGCCTTTACCCTGCGGGGGTCATTTGTGAGATCATGAATGATGATGGCTCCATGGCACGGATGCCGGAATTGAAGGAATTTGCCCGCCAGCATGGCCTAAAAATAGGCACCATTGCGGATTTGATTGCCTATCGTCGGCGCCATGACGACCTTATGGATCAGGTTTCGGACCAGGAAATCGAGACCGTCCATGGCGGAACATTGCGCCTGGTGGTGTTCAAAGATCGTATCGATGGGCGTGAGCATGCCGCCCTGGTGAAGGGGAAGGTTGTGGCCGATCGGCCGATGCCGGTGCGTGTGCATGCAATCAACATGCTCCATGATTTGGTGGGGCTAGCCCACGCCAAATCCCGCCACGGCCTGCTTCAGGCGGCCATGAAGCGTTTGGCCGAGTGGGAAGAGGGCGTTATTGTGCTTCTTCATGACCCGGAAAAAAGCCAGATTTCTCAAGGCATGGAAGAGAATGCCAGTTCCATGCTGCGCGAATATGGCATCGGCGCACGGATTCTGCATGAGCTTGGCGTGCGTCAGATTGAGCTCATCAGCAACTCACCCCAGCCATCCCTTGTGGCCCTCGATGGTTACGGCCTAAAGATCTGCGGCACCCGCTCTTTGTGAGCATAGATCATCAGCCATTTGGGTGGGAATGAGGAGATTGAAAAATGCGCGTTGCCATTATCGAGGCCCGTTATTACGACCATATCGCTGATATGTTGCTGGAGGGCGCCAAAGCACGCCTTACCGACCGCGGTGCCTCCTTTGAGGTCGTAACGGTTCCCGGTGCCCTTGAAATACCTGGCGCCATCGCCCGCTTGAAGGGTCAATATGATGCCTTTGTGGCTCTTGGCTGCGTGATTCGTGGGGAGACGATTCATTTTGAATTGGTGGCTGGGGAATCAGCCCGGGCAATCATGGATTTGACCGTCCAGCACCAACTGGCCATTGGCAATGCCATCTTGACCACCGAGGATGAAGAACAGGCCCTTGATCGGGCCGATCCGGCGAGGCGCAATAATGCAGGCCACGCCGTCGATGCGGCCCTTATTCTTGCGGGCATTGGCAAAACATCATGAAGTCGTCACCTTTCATCGGCCGTTCACTGGCGCGGTTTATGGCTGTTCAGGGTTTATATGCCATGGATGTGGGGCAGGTTTCCCACCGCACCGTCATGGACATGATGGCCATGGGCCAGTTTGGGGATGGCGAGGAAGCCCACAAATTGGTGGCCGAGGATGGTGTGTTTTTTGACCGACTCTTGGTCGGGGTGATGGAAGAACAGGCGCGCATTGATGCTGCCTTGATGGAGATGCTGCCCAAAGCTTGGCCCATTAATCGGATTGACGCGACCTTACGCGCGCTCCTGCGTAGTGCCGCTTACGAATTGATGCGCATGTCCGATGTGCCCGTGGCCACCATCATCGACGAATATGTCGAAATTGCCCGGGATTTCTTTGACGGTGATGAGCCCAAATTCGTTAATGGCGTGTTGGATGGTTTTGCCAAAGCCCGGGGCCTTAGCCGCCAGGGTTAAACCGGCCAATATTGCCGAAGACTTCCTGCAAGATATTGGCCTCGCGGCCAAAGGTTTCTGTTTCATCGCCATCCGGGGCGAGGGCAACGTAATCGTCTTTGCTTTTGTTGATCACCTCGGTCACCCGGCCTTGGTCGTCAAAAACAACTTGAATGACGCGTTGATCTTCCGGTGTGGGCCTGGAGAAGCTTGAGGTGGCCATATATTGGGCGACATAAATCCAACGATTTGGGTCCAAGGGGGCCACGGCGGTTGGTGAACCTAGCTTTGCTGCCACGGTTTGTTTGCTGTCACTGCCAATCATGATGCTTGCCAGGTTTTCTTCATTGAGGATTGACGCGCCGTGATAGCTTTCCTTAACCGCGCAAGCGGTGGTGAGCAGCATGATGGTGATGCCTAGGATGCGCAGCATGGGAACCCCTTAATGTCAAAGCTTTGATTTGCCCTTGCCCTTGTTGCCGAGGCCAACGGTGACTAAGTCATTGCTATAGACCGGTGCCCACAACCAATTCAATGGATGTGGTGTGCCATCCGCCGTTCGCGCCAAGGGAATACGCCACCAATGTTTGAGTTGTTTCGTAAGGCCAAACCGTTTGAGCCATTATATTTTGCCTGTGTGGCGCGTGCCCGGGCGCCATGGTTTTATCTGCATGCAGGCATGCCCGATGAAATCGCTGGCCGCTTTGAGTTGGTGGCCTTGCATGTATCCATCATGATCCATGAATTGGAGCGGCGCGGGTTTCATGATTATGGCCATGGCATCACGGAGATCATGTACAAAGATTTTGACCGATCTTTGCGTGAATTTGGCGTGGGTGATTTGTCCGTGGGGAAAAAAGTTCGTGGCATGGCCGAAGCATTTTTTGGTCGGGCCAAGGCCTACGGCCATGCCATCGATGAGGGCGATGTGACCATTTGGTGCGACGCGCTCCACCGCAACCTCTATCGTGACGATGAAGAGGTGAATCATGATAATCTTCAGAAAATGGCGTCCTATGGGATGGCGTTGATTGCTGAATTGCGTGGCCTTAGCGACGATCAATTTGGGCTTGATTTTGCGATGCCTGTGGTGGCGCCCTTCAAGGAGCTTTAAGGAGCTGGCCATGAGTGACCTGTCAAAATTTTTGATCCACCCATCGGATCTTGATGGCGAGGATATGTTCGAGTTTGTCTTGGATGACGAACAATTGCAGGCCTTGGCTGAAGAACTCGAACTTCCAAAACTGACACAAGTGGCTGCCAAGCTAACCCTGCGCCCAATCCGCGGGAAAAGAGGTGTTCAGGTAACAGGCCATGCATCCATTGATCTTGGCTTGATCTGCGGCGTGACGCTGGAGCCATTCGACCAACATCTGGACGAACAAATTTCCGTGTCTTTCTTGCCAGAGGACCTGATGCCTGAATTGCCAGAACATGAAGGTGATGTGGTGCTCGATCATGTGGATGGTGACCTGCCGGAATTGTTGGATGAGCATGGGGTCAATTTGATTGCCGTGATCCATGACAGCGTGGCCCTTGCTGTTCCTCTTTACCCACGCAAGCCGGAGGCCTCCTTTGAACCTGTTTCTGCAGGGCCCGTGGAGGAGTCGCCATTTGCGGCCTTGAAGGAAAAATTTGGCGATTTGGGTGAAAAATCGTGATGAAAAAATGCTTGGGGCTTGCGTAAAGTCCTGAAATCAGTATTTTCCCGCCTTTGATCATCGTGAGCATGTGCCCCATGCATGCGTTCGCGCCCCAGGAGAAGATTTATGGCTGTCCCTAGAAAGAAAGTTACGCGGTCCAAGCGCAACAACCGCCGTGCCCACGACGCTGTCACCGCGGCAAACCCGAATGAATGCCCGAATTGTGGTGAATTGAAGCTGCCGCACCATATCTGTAACTCTTGCGGTTACTACCGTGAGCGTGAGACCGTGAAGGTCGACGCAACCGCATAAAATTTAACATCACCGCGAGGCCAGCATGACTAGGGTAATTGCTATTGATGGCCTCGGGGGCGACCATGCGCCGGATATTGTGGTGGAGGGTCTGCGGCTGAATGCTGAGCGTAACCCTGATATTTCTTACGTCATCACTGGCCCCGTTGAGCGAATGAAGGCCGCCTTTGGCAGCCTCAAGATCGATGGGGACCGCATCAGCTATGTTGATGCCCCTGATCATGTCGCCATGGATGCCAAGCCCAGTCAGGCCGTGCGCCAAGGCCGCAATTCCAGCCTCTGGAAAGCCATCGAAGAGGTGAAGGAAGGGCGCGCCCATGCCATTGTGTCTGGTGGGAATACGGGTGCCTTGATGGCCATGTCTGCCTTGCAGTTGCGCACCATTGAGGGGGTGGATCGCCCAGCCATTGCAGCCATTTGGCCAACCCTACGTTCCGAGAGCGTGGTGCTGGATGTTGGGGCCAATCTTGAAGCTGATGCAAACCAATTGACCCAATTTGCACTGATGGGTGTCGAATTTGCGCGTCTCGGGCTAGGGGTGCGCAAACCAACCATTGGCTTGTTGAACATCGGTTCAGAAGATCAAAAAGGCCGTGAGGAAATCCGCGAGGCCCAGGATCTTCTTCAGGCCATGGATGACACATCCTTCACCTATCATGGATTTGTGGAGGGCAATGACATCGGCAAGGGTACTGTTGATGTGGTTGTGACCGATGGGTTCACCGGCAATGTTGCCCTGAAAAGTGCAGAGGGAACGGCCAAGCAGGTTGGTGATTACCTCCGAGCGGCTCTTTCCCGCTCCATAGGCGGCCGCATTGGTTACTTTCTCGCCAAGGGTGCTTTGGTTGCTTTCAAGCGCCGTGTGGACCCCAGAAGGGTTAATGGTGGGCCGTTGCTTGGTCTTAATGGTCTGGTGGTAAAGAGCCATGGTGGGACCGATGGTGTGGGCTTTGCCTCGGCCCTTGACCTGGCTGTCGATCTTGCCAAGGCTGGCATTACCGACAAGCTCCATGAAAGGGTGTCCATCATGCATCAAAAGGCCACGGAAAGCAGCCAAGTGGTGTCTGCTTAATGAATGTCCGTTCACACCTTTTGGGCACCGGCTCATACCTTCCTGAGCGTATTGTCAGCAATGAAGAGTTGGCCAATTTGGTGGAGACCTCCGATGCTTGGATCCGTGAGCGAACTGGCATCGCGCAACGCCATCGTGCCGCCGAGGGAGAGCTGACATCGGATTTGGCCTTGGCCGCCTCCAAGGCTGCGTTGGATGATGCAGGTCTTGTGGGCAGTGATTTGGACCTCATCATTGTGGCCACGGCCACACCCGACCATACCTTCCCCGCCACAGCCACAAAATTACAAGCAGCCCTTGGCGCCCATGGGTTTCCGGCATTTGATGTGCAGGCGGTATGTTCAGGCTTTTTGTATGCGCTCCATGTGGCCGATTGCATGATCAGGGCAGGCAGCGCCAAAAAAGCCCTGGTTGTTGGTGCGGAGACTTTCTCGAGGATTTTGGATTTTGAGGACCGGACCACCTGTGTGTTGTTTGGTGATGGCGCCGGGGCTGTGGTGCTCGGTGCCGGGCCTGATGACGGCCGCGGTGTTATCGCCACGGCGCTTCATGCCGATGGCCGCCAGCATGACATTCTCTATGTGGATGGTGGGGTCTCGACGACCCAAACAGCTGGTTTTTTGCGCATGGAAGGCCAGGAGGTCTACCGCCATGCCGTGACAGAACTTGCAAATGTGCTTTTGGAGGTGATGGACAAAGCCAGTCTCTCCGTTGCGGAAATCGACTGGGTGGTGCCCCACCAGGCCAATAAGCGTATTTTGCAATCAACGGCCAAAAAGCTTGGCCTTAGTTTTGATCAGGTGGTGGTCACCATCGACAAGCATGGCAACACATCGGCAGCATCTGTGCCCCTTGCGCTGGACGTCGCCCGAAAAGATGGCCGCATCAAGCCAGGCCAAACCTTGCTTCTGGAAGCCATGGGTGGTGGGCTTACCTGGGGCGCTTGTGTGCTTAAGATCTGAGCCGCATCATGTGTCTTCATGATTGCAATCAATGCCTTGGCGTGACAACAATTGCGGTAGGGTATTTTTTGGGGGTTGTTCATGACTGCATTAACGCGGGCTGACATTGCCATGGCCATACATCGCGAGCTTGGGATTTCGCGGACGGAATGTTCTTATTTCGTCGATGCGATCATTGAAGAAATATTAACCGCTTTGGAAAATGGCGAGACCGTCAAAATCGCAAAATTTGGTAGCTTTTGTCTTCGGGATAAAACCGAGAGGGTGGGGCGTAACCCGAAGACAGGTGAGGAAGTACCAATCACACCGCGTAGGGTGATTACCTTCAAGGTCGCCCAGCAATTTAAGAAAATGGTGGAAGATAACCACATGAACAAAAGCCGATGAGTGACAAATCCGAATATGCTTTCCGGACAATATCTGAGGTGTCCGATGAGTTGGGTGTGCCCCAACATGTGTTGCGCTTTTGGGAAACCAAGTTCGGCCAACTCCGGCCCATGAAGCGTGCGGGTGGGCGTCGATATTATAGACCCTCAGATCTTGAACTGATCGCAACGATTAAGATGC
>AACY020561184.1_pt1 | contig 21278 bp, 22 predicted proteins | sample 267378 | NCBI WGS metagenome assembly AACY02 (sample SAMN02954345, study PRJNA13694) | marine metagenome | biome: aquatic; feature: ocean; material: water; isolation source: isolated as part of a large dataset composed predominantly from surface... | reverse complement strand
ACAACACATTTTCAGGAACCCCACAATGAAATCAAATACCCAGTTAAAAAAATCATTTATCCGTCTAATTACGTGTTGCTTTGCGATCACCCTGTTGTCTGGACAAACTTTCGCCGAGACGGGTCACGGAGAAGAGGAAGAGCACGGTGAAGAAGGCCACGTCGAGCTGACCCAGGAGCAGATAAAACGTGCCGGCATTACGCTGGCAACCGTTACCTCGGGCACCATCCGCGATGTTTTGCCAGTATATGGCGTCGTCGCCACCAACGCAGAGCGTGTACAGTCGGTAACGGCACGCTTCGACGGCGTTATTCGGGAAGTTAAAAAAAGTGTTGGTGATCCGGTTCGCAAAGGCGAACCCCTGGTGACTGTGGAAGCGAATGAAAGTCTGAAAACCTATTCGATAGTATCCGCACTCAATGGTGCCGTTACCCAGCGGAATGCAAACGCTGGCGAGCACACTACGGATATCCCGTTGTTGGTAGTACAGGATTTCTCAACGGTTTGGGTGGAGCTGTCGGTTTTTCCCAAGGATGTTGCTCAGGTTGAATTAGGCCAGCGGGTTCGCATTCTCAGTCTCGATTCGACCCATATCGCAGAGGGAAAAATCATCTATATTGCGCCGCTTGGCCAAACTGGTAATCAGGCCATTATGGCGCGCGCTTTGATCGACAACCCGAATGGCATTTGGAAACCCGGTCTCTTTGTCAACGCGCAAATCACCCGCGCCGAAATAGCCGCTCCAATGGTGATCCGCAACGAAGCCTTGCAAATCGTCGAGGATAACCCTGTCGTTTTTGTTCGGGGTGAGGAAGGTTTTGAAGCACGTACAGTGACTTTGGGACGCACCGACGGCGAGCTAAGCGAAGTAGTGTCCGGCCTGTCCGCAGATGAAGTGTATGTCAGCAACAACAGTTTTATTTTGAAAGCGGAATTGGGTAAAGGGGAGGTTGGCGATGATGATTAATCACTTCCTGAAAGACATTCTGCATACCATCGGCCGGAACAGCATTTTCATTGCCGCTCATCGAAGGAGTGTCTGATGATCGATAAACTGATTCAATTTTCCATCGCACGCCGTTGGCTGGTGATGTTTCTGGTGCTGGTAACTGGTGCCCTGGGTGTCTGGAACTATCAGCACCTACCCATCGACGCGGTACCCGATATCACCAATGTCCAGGTGCAAATCAATACCGAAGCTCCCGGCTACTCACCGCTGGAAGTGGAGCAACGCATTACGTACTTGGTGGAACTGGCGATCACAGGGCTGCCCCACGTGGAGAGTACACGTTCGGTATCACGCTATGCTCTGTCCCAAGTGACCGTGGTGTTTGAAAAAGGCACGGACATTTACTTTGCCCGCAATCTTATCAACGAGCGCTTGCAGCAGGCAAAAAGCGAGATGCCTTCAGGAATCGGTCCGGTGATGGGGCCCGTTGCCACAGGACTCGGTGAAATCTTTCACTATGCAGTGCATGCGAAACCGGGCGCCTTGCAAGAAAATGGTGAGCCCTATGATGCGACGGCCTTACGTACCTTGCAGGATTGGGTGATCCGTCCGCAGTTACGCCTGGTTCCCGGCGTCACCGAAGTCAATACCATTGGCGGCTTCGAGAAGCAGTTCCACATCACGCCGGAACCTTCAAGACTGCTGGCCTACCAGCTCAGCTTTGATGATTTAGTAGCGGCACTGGAGAAAAACAACGCTAATATCGGTGCTGGCTATATTGAAAAAAATGGTGAGCAATATTTAATCCGCGCCCCCGGACAGGTGGCTGACATCCCTGCGATCGAAAAAATCATCGTCGCTCGTCGAGCCGGGTTACCCATTACCGTGGCTGATGTGGCCGAGGTCGGATTCGGCAAAGAGTTGCGCACAGGTGCCGCTACTCGCGATGGTGAGGAGACTGTATTGGGTACCGCCGTCATGCTGCTGGGAGGTAATAGTCGGACGGTTTCCCAGGATGTGTCGGCCAAGTTGTTGGAGATCAATAAGACGCTGCCCGAGGGCGTGATTGCCGAACCGGTTTATAACCGTACGGTACTGGTCGATAAAACCATTGCCACGGTGCAGGCCAACCTGGCCGAAGGTGCGGTATTGGTTGTCGTCGTGCTCCTGATCATGCTCGGCAACGTCCGGGCGGCCTTACTCACCGCAATGGTGATTCCATTGTCGATGTTGATGTTGATGACGGGCATGGTGCAAACCAAGGTCAGCGCCAATCTGATGAGTTTGGGCGCACTCGATTTTGGCTTGATTGTGGATGGTGCGGTGATCATTGTCGAAAACTGTATCATGCGCTTGGCTGGGCGACAGCATCATCTTGGGCGCACCTTAAAACTGGATGAGCGTTTTCAAACGGTGTTTGCGGCCACCCGCGAGGTTTTTGCGCCGAGTTTGATCAGCGTGTTAGTGGTGATTCTGGTGAACTTACCCATCCTGGCTTTGACGGGCGTGGAAGGCAAAATGTTTACGCCCATGGCTATGGCGGTGATCATGGCCTTGCTGTCTGCGTTGGTGCTGTCACTCACCTTCGTCCCTGCCGCCGTGGCGCTGTTTATGACGGGGCATATCGAGGAGAAGGACAATTTTATTGTTCGCCACTCCAAACGGTTTTACGCCCCGGTTTTGGCGTGGGCGCTAAAGTTTCGCGTTCTCGTATTGTCTGCGGCCCTGATCTTTGTGGTTTTGGTCGGCGCACTGGCCACGCGGATGGGGACGGAATTTATCCCTAATCTGGATGAGGGCGATATTGCCGTCCAGGCACTGCGAATACCCGGCACCAGTCTCACTCAATCCCTGGATATGCAGTTTCAACTGGAAAAAGCGGTTCTGGAAATCCCTGAAGTCAAAACCTACTTCGCGCGCGTCGGCACGGCCGAAGTTGCCAGTGACCCCATGGGGCCCAACATTTCCGATGGCTATGTCATGCTCAGGGATCGCAGTGAATGGCCCGATCCTGATAAAACCAAAGCGCAGCTGTTGGAAGAAATTGGTGAGAAACTGACGTTGTTGCCGGGAAATGCCTATGAGATCAGCCAGCCGATCCAACTGCGCTTCAATGAATTGATTTCTGGTGTGCGATCAGACCTCGGGATCAAGGTGTTCGGCGATGATTTGGACCAGCTGCTTAAATCGGGCAGCGAAATCGCGGCGGTATTGACTGGCATCGAGGGCGCCGAAGGGGTTAAGGTCGAGCAGGTGTCTGGGTTACCTATTCTGTCCATTAATGCGGATCGTTCAGCCCTGTATCGTTATGGTTTGAATGTCGCCGATGTACAGGACGTGGTCGCCGCCGCCACGGGTGGTGAGGAAGCCGGCCTGATCTTTGAGGGCGACCAGCGGTTTTCGATAGTGGTGCGAGTGGCCGAGGGCATAAGGGGCGACTTGCGCGCGTTGGAACGTTTGCCGATACCGCTGCCAGAGGGCGGCTACGTACCGCTGCGGGAAGTGGCCAGTCTCACGCTGGCCCCTGGACCTAATCAGATCTCTCGCGAAAACGGCAAGCGGCGACTGGTTGTCAGCGCGAACGTTCGCGGTCGTGATTTGGGTGGTTTTGTGGCTGAAGTTCAGGGCAAAGTTGCGCAGCAGGTGAAATTGCCGCCCGGCTATTGGCTGGAGTATGGAGGCACCTTTGAGCAACTGCAATCGGCCTCGCAGCGGTTAAGCCTGCTTGTCCCCGTCACTTTGGTGATGATTTTTGCACTGTTGATGATGACCTTTGGTTCGGCAAAAGATGCGGCATTGGTCTTCAGTGGCGTACCGCTGGCGCTGACCGGTGGCGTTATCGCCTTGTGGTTAAGAGATATTCCCCTCTCGATCACAGCCGGCGTTGGGTTTATTACCTTATGCGGGGTTTCTGTACTGACGGGGGTCATGATGGTGTCGGCCTTTCGAGATGAGCTCAATCGGGGTGAATCCGTCGAGCAGGCGATCTCCAGGGCGGCGCCATGTTGAGATTGCGGCCGATTTTGATGGTCGCTCTGGTGGCTGCATTAGGCTTCTTGCCGATGGCACTCAACACCAGCACTGGAGCAGAAGTCCAAAGACCACTGGCCACGGTAGTCATCGGCGGCATTATCTCATCCACGTTACTCACTCTATTGGTACTTCCCGGCCTTTATCGACTGGCTTGGCGAAAGCCAAAAGAGATTGATGACAACGGCGATCCGATCGCTCAGTGACACCCTCAGGATCGCGGCAAGTATCCTCTTGCCGCGATCCATTCTAACAGTAATAGCGAATTTTTTTGGAGTATTTACATGAAACAAATTACCGCCTTTATCCACCACGTTCGATCCGCCGATGTCATCGACGCACTGCGTGACGCAGGTTACAAAAACCTATCGCTACTCGACATCAAGGGTACTTTGAAGCCCCTCGGAGAGCGGGAATTGGCCTATTCTGCCGAAGCTAGCGTGGTTATCTCAGAAGTACAATTATCTCTGGTCTGTGATGACAATCAGGTGGATGAGGTGACGGCTATCATACGCAAAACCGGGAAAATCGGACCCAACATATCCGGTTGGGTATACGTCACCCCTGTCGAGCAAGCGCTACCGATTGGAGGAAAAGAAAATTAACTTCATGGCGAACTCTAACCCGACAAACACCTTTTGTGGTTGGCTGTGTCTTTCCGGTTTGATATTACTGATGGACCAGGCGAGTAAGTATGCCGTTGAGCGTACGATAGAGTACGGTGAGCGCGTGGAGATTAACTCAATTCTTAATATCGTACACATGATGAATCCTGGGGCTGCATTCAGCTTGCTAGCTGATGCTGGTGGCTGGCAACGCTATTTCTTTATTGCATTAGCCTCTGGCGTATCGATTTGGTTGGTTTGGACAATGCGGCGGCGTCCAACTCGGCTTGAAGCGGCGAGCTATTCGATGCTGCTTGGTGGTGCATTGGGCAACCTGGTTGATCGTGTATGGCGTGGATCGGTAGTGGACTTTCTTGATTTTCACTGGAGCTATTCTCATTGGCCAGCATTCAATCTGGCTGATACAGCGATATTCATAGGGGTATGTATTTTTATTGTGAGTATCATAGGTAGTAGGAATCATCAAGTTCATGATGAAGGCGATAACAGCGACCATGAAAACAACAAAGGAATGAGGTAAGTGGAGAACACGCTCCCGCTGTGGCATGTGGAGCGTGTTCTCGGATTTATCAATTACTAAATAACCTCATGTCTTGTCCCGTTGAAAAGGCTGCATCAACTGTTGCCAATAGTCAGCTGGATAATTCGGCGTTGAAGCGATACCAAGATCCTTAGTACCGATCGTTCGTTCAGAGTCAAAATAAGCCGTTCCCAACAGGCGATCCGTCAAGGTGGTAAAAAGCCCGAAGTTCACATCGCCTTCTTCTGCCGTATTTAAGTGGTGGAAACGATGCACCGCGTTGATTGCGAGAACCCTCCTCAGCGGTCCAGTAAAATACGCCACGTTCGAGTGCTGCAATAGTAATTGAAGCACTACTGCAACCACCAACAACATCAGGACATTTTGTGGCACTCCTACAAAGAGCAATGGTGTCGTTCCTGCGACGGTTTCTATCAATTGATGCAATGGATGTTTCATAAGACCATTAAAACCGTATAGCCGTTTTACGCTGTGATGAACGGCATGAAGGCGCCACAGTGAAGAGAGGCGATGACTGGCAAAATGCGCCAGGGTGATGCCAACATCAGAAATGAGGATCGCCAATAGTAACTGGAAAGCCAGCGGCCACCCGGAAGGCCATATCGGTGCCAAGACCAGCAAGCCACCAAATAACGGGAGTACAGCAACGCCAATAACATTAAGTGACTCGTTCATAAAGGCGTGAAGAAGATCGCGTCGCTGATCTTGTTGCGGTTCATTAAACTCACGATCATAGGGTGTCAGTTTTTCGGTGGCGAAGGAAATTCCTATAAATACCAAGATCAAAAATACCAGCCAACCGTGGTTGAAACCCTCGGTAACAAGATAGATAGCGACGCCATTTCCGACGAGCAAAAACAACGGCAAATACAGGAGCCTAACCAACCACGTTATGCTACGAATCATTTTAACACTCCTCGCTGATTGAGAGTGTTCAGCATCTCATGTTTACACGTAGCCACATTGAACGAAAGTGCTGTTTATTCTGACAAAAGCCGTTGAATAACTGCCGGGGAAACGCCAAAAGCCTCGGTAACAGACCGGCAGAAATGGGCCTGATCGGAAAATCCCGATGCAATTGCCGCATCGGTGAGTGACATTTGGCGTGATAACTCAAACCCCGTTAATAGTTTTAACCACTTTTTATAGCTGCGTAAAGGTAAGCCGGTGCTTTCGGAAAACCAGTGGGAAAAACGACTTGGGGAAAGACGAACTTTCTTTGCCAACTCTGCTCTAGAGATTGATCGCCCATCCATGGCTTCGGCATGTAATGCTTTTAAAATGTGGCTCAATCTGCTCTTTGGATCAGATGTTTGATCGTGCCGGTAGTGACGCTCGAAAGCCTCCAGTTCGAATGAAAGGTTTTCCGTGGCAGTAAAGCGAGATAAACACGCTGTATTGAATTCCTCACGGAGTGTCCCAATGGGTTGCATCAACGGATTTTTTATGTGAGGCAGCAAGGCTTTGCAAATATCATGGGTTGGATCGATATAAATACACAGTACCTCGGCCATTATCAATTGATGAGTAACTCCAGCCGGTATCCATAACCCCTTTTCTTTGTGCCGTGTTTCGCTGGAAATGACTTCAACGTTTGCATCTAAACCGATCGCGATTTGATGCGCCCAATGTTTATGGGGCTTATTGTCTCCTGACTCGCCGAGGAACGCACCGATACCTGGTGTTATCGCTACTGAGCCGCGCCATGGGTTCACTAAAGTATTTGTTGTGATCATTACCCTATCTCTACAAAGGCAGCTTTTCATTGTAGTTGACTGTCTATAAGCGCTTGCAACTTTTCTAGGAGGATAAATGAGGCATTATTGGTGAATTGCTGTCCTTCTTCGATGTACTCCCATACGGTAGCGTCGCTCTTCCAGCCGCCTTGTTTCTTAATAAACTCAAAGTCGATTTTTTCCCTCGCTGCCGATGTAGAGAGGCCACGCCGAAAGCTATGGCTGCTCAAGTCCGGCACGAAATCGAACTGACAGGCGTTGCCCAGAGTCTTGAGTAATTGATTAATGCCACCGGGATTCAGTGCTTTGGGTTGAACCTTATCCCAACGGTTAACGGGACGAAAAACCGGACCTTCATTGATATCAGCCAATTCTATCCAGTTCTTCATGGCCATAGCAGGACAGCAGCCTGGTGCACCGAAAGGTAATGCTCGCACTAAGCCCATGGCTTGTTGATCGGTCTTGGAACGAGACAGCCGGATGAGAAGTCCTTCTGGTTCCCACACCAGATCACCGATTTGAATGGCCACCAATTCGCTACGACGAAAGGCGCCAAAAAAGCCGGTCAACACCAGCGCGATATCCCGCTGTTTCTTTTTGGTGTCAGGCAGTTGCCGCAAGTGATTCACCATCTGGGCAATGTGCTCCAAACGTAATGCCTTGGCTTTGCGTTTGGGTTGGCCTTGAGTACGACGAACGCCTTCCATGGTTTTGCGGACCAACGGATCGCTTACCGGATCGATGAGCCCTTGGTAATGGTGCCATTGGCTAATGGCGGTCAGGTGCAGATCCAGGGTCCGGGGGTTGAGCGATTCGGCTCTGGCCAGCAGGTAACGCACGACAGTATCCCGATCCGAGGGCAGGCGACCACCCCATTTTTCAAATTGGCGAATGGCCGAGCGGTAGGCTTTGCGCGTGTTGTCGGACGTCGCTGCCTGGAGGTAGTGCCGCAATGATTCGGCTTCCTGACGTTCAATCAGGGTCGATTCCTCATTACGTAATGGCAAGTTGCTAGCCGGTTTTGGCGGTTTGTTGTTCATGAATAGGATTTCCTTCGATGTCGCTCAAAAGGCGGCTATGTACCGGCGTTACAAGTCGAAAATTTACGTCAAGATCCATTAACCTACGATAAGTTAGATTATCGTAGGTTAATATCTGGGATTCAAGGAATCTTGAAAAACACTAATATAATGGTATATTACGTGTTATGTAATATGTTACTAAATAATCCGAGAGGAATCACCATGGCCCGTGCCGGAGTCACTTATCACGATATCGCTAAAACCGCTGAAGTCATTAAAACACATGGCCAGGAACCCACGGTGGATAGGGTGCGCGAACACCTGGGCACCGGCAGCAAAAGCACCATCGCGCCATTGCTCAAGCGTTGGCGGTCGGACAATGGGGAGGCAGCCGATATCAGTGGACTGCCGAACGACTTGATCGAAGTGGTAAAGTCCCTGCATGAGCGGGTACAGCAGATGGCCGACCACCGTATCGAACAAGCTCGCCAGGAATTCGAAACTTTAAAGGAAGAACTCCGCAAAGAGTTGACCTATGCCAACAACACCATCGCGCAAATTACTGCCCGACAACGGGACCTTGAGAACCAGATAGCACGAATTACCGAGGAAAAAAGCCTACAAGACAAGTCCCTGGAAGACGCGCGTGTCAGCCTGGCAAAGGCCGAGTCTCAGCGGGACGAAGCGCTTACGCGAGCCAACGACTTGAAGGAGAGTATCAGTGAACTCAGGCAAGAAAACCGGGATATTCGCGATCATTTCGAACATTACCAGCAGCGTACTGCCGAAGACCGCCAGCAGGAGCGCGAACAGTTCCATTCAGTTAACCAGGGGCTGAAGGATCAGATCTCGGATCTGCAACACCGGCTCGCCCAGGCTGAGTCGAGAGCGTCAGAGCTGTATAACTCCAATGCGCAGTTACAACGACATGCCGATGAATTAAAACAGGCCAATGCGGCGCTAAATAGCGACCTGAAGGGAAAGATAGAAGATATCCAGAACCTAAAACACGAGTATGAAGAAGCCGTGACAAGCTGCCGGGAATACCAGTATAAAAATGATCAATTGGCGGAAAGCATGGCCGTGCTCACCACTCAGAAAGCTGATATCGAAAAGCAAGTGGCCGTGTTATCCCACGCATTGGAGACCACCAAAGCAGAACTGAAAACCGCCCAGGATAAAGTGGCATTTCTGACCGATGAGAATAAGGTGATTCTTCAGGAAAAAGCAGTGATCCAAGGGCAGTTTAAACAGCTTCAAAGTTCGCTATAACGATTTAATGGATGTGTTTTGATCGTCTGGCTGCAAATGCAGAAATCGTTGCCAGCCCCTAAACGAGCAAACTTGGCAAATTTGTCGGTTCTTCCACAAGACCCTGCAGGCCAAGGAGAAGCATCGATTCGACCAACGTCAGGTGGAAAAAGAATATTGATATTCCTACATATTATCAATGTGTTATAGGTTTTGCGGCTAAATTCAACGCTTTTACCGGCCGAATGCAGCCGAACCTCAAATACAGGGATTAACGGCTATCAAACGAAAACCTACGGTTACGAGGGTGCCACAGGATTCAAAACCGTAGGTTTTCGTTCAAATGCCCCCGCTGGTCCCAGTTCAAGGACTTCGAGGACTACCTGGTACCGCCCGAGAAGTTCACCAGCCTCAAGCAGTCCAGCGAATTGCCGCTGGCCGTGGCCACCGACTGCGAACAATATCTGCATGAGCGGCTGACGCTGCTGGAAGCACAACTTGCCACCGTCAACCGCATGGCGGCAGCCAACGACCTGCCGGATGCCATCATCACCGAGTCGGGCTTGAAGATCACGCCGCTGGATGCGGCGGTGCCCGACACCGCGCAGGCGCTGATAGACCAGACAGCCATGGTCCTGCCGCACGTCAAGATCACCGAACTGCTGCTCGAAGTCGATGAGTGGACGGGCTTCACCCGGCACTTCACGCACTTGAAATCGGGCGATCTGGCCAAGGACAAGAACCTGTTGTTGACCACGATCCTGGCCGACGCGATCAACCTGGGCCTGACCAAGATGGCCGAGTCCTGCCCCGGCACGACCTACGCGAAGCTCGCTTGGCTGCAAGCCTGGCATACCCGCGACGAAACGTACTCGACAGCGTTGGCTGAACTGGTCAACGCTCAGTTTCGGCATCCCTTTGCCGGGCACTGGGGCGATGGCACCACATCATCATCGGACGGACAGAATTTCCGAACCGCTAGCAAGGCAAAGAGCACGGGGCACATCAACCCAAAATATGGCAGCAGCCCAGGACGGACTTTCTACACCCACATCTCCGACCAATACGCGCCATTCCACACCAAGGTGGTCAATGTCGGCCTGCGCGACTCAACCTACGTGCTCGACGGCCTGCTGTACCACGAATCCGACCTGCGGATCGAGGAGCACTACACCGACACGGCGGGCTTCACCGATCACGTCTTCGCCCTGATGCACCTCTTGGGCTTCCGCTTCGCGCCGCGCATCCGCGACCAGGGCGACACCAAGCTCTACATCCCGAAGGGCGATGCCGCCTATGACGCGCTCAAGCCGATGATCGGCGGCACGCTCAACATCAAGCACGTCCGCGCCCATTGGGACGAAATCCTGCGGCTGGCCACCTCGATCAAGCAGGGCACGGTGACGGCCTCGCTGATGCTCAGGAAACTCGGCAGCTACCCGCGCCAGAACGGCTTGGCCGTCGCGCTGCGCGAGTTGGGCCGCATCGAGCGCACGCTGTTCATCCTCGACTGGCTGCAAAGCGTCGAGCTACGCCGCCGCGTGCATGCCGGGCTGAACAAGGGCGAGGCGCGCAATGCGCTGGCCCGTGCCGTGTTCTTCAACCGCCTTGGTGAAATCCGTGACCGCAGTTTCGAGCAGCAGCGCTACCGGGCCAGCGGCCTCAACCTGGTGACGGCGGCCATCGTGCTGTGGAACACGGTCTACCTGGAGCGTGCGGCGCATGCGTTGCGCGGCAATGGTCATGCCGTCGATGACTCGCTATTGCAGTACCTGTCGCCACTCGGCTGGGAGCACATCAACCTGACCGGTGATTACCTATGGCGCAGCAGCGCCAAGATCGGCGCGGGGAAGTTCAGGCCGCTACGGCCTCTGCAACCGGCTTAGCGTGCTTTATTTTCCGTTTTCTGAGACGACCCCTTTGAGCTTAAAAACTGTTTAAAAAATAATACCACTTAGAGACCGATAGCCATCAACTACTTACGATGTACTTAATCCGAACGTCATTTCATCCCTAATGTTAAATTTATTGAGATAATTAGAGGCTTATTTAATTAAATCAGCCTTTTGTGTGATCTTGTTCAAGAAGTACTCAGAGTTTTGGCGTAATACGAAAAAAGCGACTACGTTTATCTGTAGGGAAAAGTTTCTTCCGTAACAACATAATAGAAATAAAAGAGACAGTAAAAATGACAAGCATGGAGCGCAATCTTTTTTCTACCACCACCTTGACCTTTATTGTTGGAGCTATAGTCTTCTGCGGGCTCGTTTGGCTCTCCCATTGGTGGCTTGCAGGCTTATCTTTACTCTCATACTTTGGATTTGCTTGGGTGCTTCGGGCACAAATTCACAAATCGACTCATCTTTATCAATCTCGCCAACTCGCCTATGAAAAAGAGAAACGACATCATGTTGACCAACAAGTCGCCAAACTTGAGGCGATTATTTCCCGCTTAGTACCCGTTTGGCAGGGACATATCGTCTCTGTTGACCAACAAATGAACCAAAGCGTAGCCAATATGACGGAGCGATTTAGTTCAATTATCAGCGAAATCGAAAAAGTCACTAGTAATTCAACGGGGATCGCAGATCAACTCCACTCCCCAGGTATAGAAGACGACAAAGCACTGCTAAAAGCATTATTTAATGACTTAAACCAGATGAATAGTGCCAAACTGCACCATTTAGAACAGTTAACCGCATTAGTTAACGATACCAAAGCACTTGATGGACTAGCAGCTGAAGTTAGAAAAATTGCCCAACAAACCAATTTATTAGCCTTAAATGCGGCAATTGAAGCCGCTAGAGCCGGAGAATCGGGTCGCGGCTTTGCCGTAGTGGCTGATGAAGTCAGAACCTTGTCAGCTCAATCAGGGCAGACAGGTGAACGGATCACTCAGCAAATTACTGAATTAAATCAACGTATGGCGGAGCTATACCAGCTGACCGATGCAGCAACTTTACAGGAAAGCCAAGCGCTAGAAGGTGGCGAGTCCATTCTCATCCGTGTAATTGACCACCTCGAAAATCGTACTTTGCAAATGAAAGATGAGGGTATTCAAGCATTAGAGCTTGGTCGGCAAGTTAAAAGAGAAATTGAGCAAATATTAGTGGATTTTCAATTTCAAGATCGCTGCGACCAAATGTTAAGACAGCTTGTCGCCAGTATTGATGAGCTTACAGAGCTAATCCGTGTTCAACAGCAAGCGAGGGAAGCCGGTTTACCTATTCCTGAAGGTGATGTGGATTCCTTGCTTGCCATGATGAAGCAAAGGTATGTGGCGACCGAACAGCATATTCACCATAGTTCAAAAAAAGATAGCCATTATCAACATGCAGAGAAAAGTTCTATTAACTTCTTTTAGTTCACGTTTATAAAACAAGGATGGCCACTGAGATGAAAAGAATACTCGTAGTTGATGACTCTGCCTCTATCCGACATGTCGTCAGTATTGCGCTTAGGGGCGCAGGTTATGAGGTCATTGATGCCTGTGATGGTAAAGATGCACTGAGTAAACTCAATGGCGATAAAATTAATCTTATTATCAGTGACGTTAATATGCCAAATATGGATGGCATTAGCTTTTTAAAAGAAGTTAAAAAACATCCGCGTTATAAATTCACTCCAGTCATTATGCTCACCACCGAGGCGGGTCGGGATAAAATGGAAGAAGGTCGCATGGCGGGAGCTAAGGCATGGGTAGTCAAGCCTTTTCAACCACCCCAAATGCTTGATGCGGTAGCTAAACTTTGTTTACCGTAAAAGGATTTGTGTATGCCAATCAATATCGCGCTAAAAGATCTATCTATTAAGGTTAACTTAACCGAAGAGTTAACTATCTATAGTGTTATGGAATTTCGTGATGCACTAGTCGGTCATTTGCAACCGGGTGTAGACATCAGTGTTGATCTTTCTCAAGTGACAGAGATCGATACCGCAGGGCTTCAGTGGCTTCTGGCGCTTAAAGTATTGAATGAGGCACATCGAGTAGAATTTTGTCACCACAGCAAAGCGGTAATAGATGCCCTCGCACTTTCGGGTTTGTCTGGCACATTTGACGATACCATAGTGATATCCTCGGAGACTCGCCTATGACCGCTAATGACGTTCAAAAGTTATTTATGACCGAAGCGGAAGAACTACTGACAGAAATGGAAGATGCATTATTGTCATTAGAGGTCGACGCAGAAAGTACAGAATTAATAAATCAACTTTTTAGAGCAATGCACACGATAAAAGGTGCAGCGGGTATTTTTAATTATCGTGCCATCGTTGATTTTACTCATCCCATTGAAACGTCAATTGATAGGCTGCGCAAAAATGAATTGAAAATAGATAGTGCGCTTATAGCACTACTCCTTAAGTGTAAAGATCATACATGGGCGTTGGTCAATGCTGCGGTAGAGGAGGATGAGGCAGAGTTGAATACACTCTGCATTCAAAGTCAGTCAATTTTGGCCGAATTAGCGCAACATGAAAACCTTGAACCTTGTTACCCTCAGACTCTCGCCGCAGAGGCGATTACCCCTGAACGGATAGAAGGACATTATCTTGATACGGGCCATTGGCTTATATCACTGGATTTTAAAGCCGATGCACTACGTAATGGATTAGATCCATTAAGCTTTATTCGTTATTTGCATCAATTAGGTCAAGTGCTTGAAGTTATTTGTTTAAGCCACAAGTTGCCGCCATTCGAAGAATGTGACTTCGAAAGTTGCTTTTTACGCTATCGTATTATTTTTGCTGGAGATTGTACGAAAGAACAAATTGAATCGGTATTTGAATTTGCCCAAGATGATTGCGATATACAGATTCTACCTTCACAAAAAATCTCCGAATCATTTCAAGCTCTGATTGAACAGCTGAATCCGTCTGAAAATCAGCGACTAGGTGAAATTCTGCTATCGATCGGCGCCATCACTGAAAGAGAACTCTCTAAATCACTCGATTTACAGTCTGGTAAGAGTGAAGACTGCACGACTAAAAAACTGGGCGAAGTGCTAATTGCAAACTTACTTGTCGATAAACCTGTGGTTGAGCAAGCCCTTAAAAAACAAATTCAAGCTCGAGAGCAGGCGCAAACTATTCGCGTCGATTCTAATCGTCTTGGCCAGTTAATTAATTTGGTTGGTGAGCTGGTGACGGCAAGTGCTGCGATGAAGGTGATGGTCGACCGTTACCAATTTCTCGATGCTAATGACCTAGTAGGATCGGTAGAACATCTGGTCCAAGAAATTAGAGAAAATGCCTTACAACTACGTATGGTGCAGATAGGTGAAACCTTTTCACGTTTCCGGCGAGTGGTACGCGATGTCAGCAATGAACTAGGTAAACAAATTGAGTTGACCATCCAAGGGGGAGAGTCTGAACTCGATAAAATCGTTGTTGAAAAGATTAATGACCCTTTAACCCACCTTGTTCGCAATGCCCTAGATCACGGTATTGAACTTCCAGAGGCTCGTCTCAAGGCCGGTAAATCCGCTGAGGGACATCTGATGTTAAATGCCTACCATGATTCTGGACATATCGTTATTGAAGTCACTGACGATGGTGCTGGACTTGACCCTGAGCGCATTCGAAGAAAGGCTGAAGCATTGGGGTTAATTGATGTAAACCAGATGCTTAGCCATTCTGAAATTTTGAAATTAGCCTTTGAACCAGGCCTCAGTACTAAAGATAAAGCAAGTAATCTGTCAGGAAGAGGTGTTGGTATGGACGTTGTTAAACGCAATATTGAAGCGTTACGCGGCTCAGTTGAACTCGATAGCGAGCTGGGTAAAGGTACAAAAGTGACGATCACATTACCATTAACTCTTGCCATTATTGATGGTTTTATGGTTGGTGCTGCCAACGAAAACTATGTGATACCGCTGAATATGGTAGAAGAATGTGTCGAGCTCAATCGGGGCGAATGGCATGAGCAACAGAAGAATTACATCAGTTTGCGTGGGGAACTGATGCCTTTTATACGACTTAAAAGTTTTTTTAATATACCGAATTTAAATCAAAACCATACCCGTGAAAGCCTTGTTGTTGTTCGTTTTGGTCGAACTAAAGCAGGGATAGTTGTCGATAAATTATTTGGTGAACAGCAAACAGTGATTAAGCCCTTAGGGAAAATGTTTCAACATCTCAAGGGATTAAGCGGTGCCACTATTTTAGGAACGGGAGATATTGCCTTGATCCTTGACGTACAGGGTTTAATTACTGAAGCAAGTATTAGCGCCAAAAAATATCATCATGTAGCACTGATTGATGAATAGCCTATGTTGAAAAGGAATATTGACTATGTTTAAAAAACTGACGCTCAGCATGCAGATTTCTGGTGGTTATGCATTGGTGTTATTACTATTGATCGTGATTTCATTAGCCGCCTATTTTGGACTAACGAAAGCCATTAACGGTTTTAATGATTACCGCTCGTTGGCGCGCGACTCTAATATGGCTGGTCGCATCCAAGCTAATATGCTTACAATTCAAATACAGGCCTATGATTATATCTTTCAGAAGAATGAATCGGCTTATAAAGTATTCAATGAACGTAATGTTATTCTTAATGACATCATTCAAAAAGCGATGACGGAGATTAACGAGCCTGAATTGAGTCAACAACTTTCAGATATTCGCAAAGATATTGTTGATTACAATAGTTACTTTGAATCTGTAGTCAAATTGATTAAATCTCGCAATGATGAAGTTACCAACGTGTTGGTTCCAAAAGGAACTGAAGTTGTAAAACTGATTTCTGACACTATGCATCAATCCTATAATAAAGGTCAGATTGATGTTGCTTATCGAGCAGGTTCTGTGCTCGAATCGGTATTGACTGCTCGTTTAGCGGCATCTAAATTCCTTGAAACAAATTTAGATGCGGATTTACAGCAGGCGCTGATGGCTATTGATTTAGCTAAGGGAGAGCGTCTTTCTGCCTTAAAAACTGTGGCAACAGATCTAGATGCACAATCAAAATTATTACAATTTACCAGCAGCATTGACAATTATGCGTCTTCGTTAAAGTCAGTTTATAGCACTATTAGCGAAAGAAACGATATTGTGCAAAATCAACTCGACCGTATCGGTGCTGATGTTGCGCGCCAAACTGAAGATATCAAATTAACCATCCAAAAAAGGCAAGATACCCTTGGTCCTATTGTTAAAGCCCAGAATGAGCAGACCCTTACCACTGTTATTAGTGTATCTATTGCCGCCATTTTGATCGGTATTTTCTTGGCATGGTTTTTAGTGAAGTTAATTAAAAAACCGTTGGGTGGAGAACCTCGTGATATGGAAACGATTGCGCGCGCAATCGCTAACGGAGACTTAACTGTAGAGCTAAAACAGCGTGAAAATGCGACGGGGGTTTATAAGGCGATGATTGATATGATTGATAGCCTTACTTCTGTGATTGCTCAGGTTCGAAGTGGTGCAGATAATTTGTCTAGTGCTTCTTCACAGGTCAGTAGTACCGCTCAAAGTCTAAGCCAAGGAGCAACAGAGCAGGCTGCTAGTGTCGAAGAGACGACCAGTGCCGTTGAAGAGTTAAATGCGTCTGTCCAGCAGAACTCCGAAAATGCAAGGGTTACCAATAATATGGCAACGGTAGCCGCTGAAGAAGCACGACAAGGTGGAATAGCGGTAGAACAAACCGTTGCCGCAATGAAACAGATTGCGGCGAAAATTAGCCTAATAGAAGACATTGCATATAAAACTAATCTATTAAGTCTCAATGCGGCCATTGAGGCGGCCCGTGCTGGTGAACATGGTAAAGGCTTTACAGTTGTTGCCTCCGAGGTTAGAAAATTAGCTGAAAACAGCAGCTTAACGGCACAAGAAATTAATAAACTAGCCAGCGAAAGTGTTGGTATTGCTGAAAATGCCGGCCGTTTGATCGCTAATATTGTGCCTAATATCCAAAAAACATCTGATTTGGTTCAGGAAATTAGTTCCTCCTCTGAGGAACAAGCCATTGGGATCAGCCAGATTAATGACTCTATGCTACAGCTTGATAAAGCCACACAGCAGAATGCATCTGCGTCAGAAGAGTTAGCCGCGACATCAGAGGAGTTAAACGGTCAGGCTAATCAACTACTTGACGCAGTAGAGTTTTTTAAACTTGCCATCAGTAGTGAAAGATCTCATCAAGGTAAATCAACAGTAATGGCGGCTTCTGGGCGTAAGACAGCCAAAGCTAAGCAACATGTTGAACGTACCGATTTCGAACGATTCTGATAGGGGCCTATCATGAATCAATTAGTGAATGAGATGAAGGCCAATTCAGTGGGAGATATTACCCAATATCTTACCTTTCAGTCAGGGAATGATACCTTTGCAATTGGTATTTTGGATGTAAAAGAGATCATTGAAATTGAAGGCATTACGCGGGTGCCTATGATGCCAGAATTTTTGTGCGGTATTATTAATTTACGAGGTAAGGTCGTCCCTGTTATTGATTTGTCCAAAAGGCTAGGGCGTCTAACAACGGTCATCTCAAAAAAAAGTTGTATTGTGTTGGTTGAAGTCAGTCACGAGGATGAGCAGCAAACCATTGGGATGTTAGTGGATGAAGTGAATGAAATTCTTGAAATTGATGATGAACATACACAGCCGCCACCGGATTTTGGTGCCGATCTCAGAGTTGACTTTATTCGCGCAATGGGGCGAGTTGGCGAACATTTTATGATATTACTTGATATCAATTATGTGCTGTCGGTGGCCGACATTAGTGCAATTAGCCAACTCAATTTTCATGCAGCTGATGCCACTGATGAAGCACTATGAAGTCCTCACCGTTGCAGCTTGAACATACCGCCTTAACGCAAAGGGAATTTGAACATATCCGGCAATTTTTGTATGAGGAGGCCGGTATATTCTTGAGCGACATTAAAAAATCATTGGTGGCTAGTCGATTATGTCGACGCCTAAAAGAAACCGGTTATGAAAACTATGGAGATTACTTTGAGTTCGTCAAAAAACACTCTGAACATATTGAATATCATCATTTTATAGATGCTTTGACGACCAATGAAACGTTCTTTTTTCGTGAAATAGAGCATTTTGAATTTGTTAAACACCTAATAAAAACACATCCACAAAAAAAAAGCTGGCAGGTATGGTCAGCAGCTTGTTCATCTGGAGAGGAGGCTTACAGCTTAGCCATGCTGTTGGCGGATCATTTAGGGATTGATGGTCACTGGCAAGTGCAGGGGTCTGATATTAGCCAGCGGGTGCTAGCGAAGGCTGAAATGGCACATTATCCCCTTGAACGTAATGACGCCATCGGCTTTGAGAGATTACAGAAGTATTGCTTAAAGGGGGTGGGTAAGCAAAACGGTACATTTTTAATTGACCAAAGCTTAAAGAGTAAAGTTAGCTTTTTTGCGATGAATCTGACTCAATCCTGTGAAAGTGTCGGAATGTGCGACTTAATTTTTATTCGTAATGTAATGATTTATTTTGATGCTGAGTCTAAGCAAAGGGTCATAAACCATGTAATAAAGCAGTTGAAAGTCGGTGGTTATTTGTTTATTTCACATACCGAATCCTTGATGCACGTAAAACATGGGTTAAAGCAGATTAAACCTTCTATCTATCAAAGGATTTGATGTGGAAAAGACAGCCTTAAATCAAAGAACAATAATCATGATTGGCCCTGGTGAGCATTATGTGACGGCGAAAAACGAAGTCATAAAGACATTGTTGGGCTCATGTGTGGCAGTATGTTTATTTGATCCCAAGGCTCAGGTCATTGGTATGAATCACTTTTTATTGGCTGCTGATCGGCGCAAGCTTACACATTTTCTTGATTCTCGCGCAGGTTACTATGGTGTTCATGCCATGGAGATCTTAATCAATGCCATGCTAAAGTTAGGAGCACAGCGGCAAAATTTGCAGAGTAAAATATTTGGAGGCGCGAATGTTTTATCTTTGTGTGCTGACAATATCCTTAATCACTATGATATTGGCGGGATGAATATTGATTTTGTTAGACAGTTTCTACAACGTGAACGAATCCCTGTTATTAGTGAAGATCTTGGCGGCCATTCTGGTCGAATAATTTATTTCGATCCGTCGGATTATTCGGTGTATCGCAGTTTAATCGAGAATAAATATGAAGAAATTGCATCACTTCAGGATGAAGAATACCGATATTTTAATCAAGCGAGTGAAGATATGCGTGCCTCTAATAACTCGGTGGTGATTTGGTCGGATTAACAAGACTTAAGGGGGCCTTGTGATTAATGTCGCCATAGTCGATGACTCAGCAGTTGTCAGACAAGTGCTCAGCAGCATGTTATCTAACCAGCCTGATATTACTTTATTAGGCTGTGCTCGGGATCCGTTGTTTGCGCTTAAATTATTTGAACAGCAATGGCCCGATGTCATTATTCTTGATATTGAAATGCCAAGAATGGATGGCATTACTTTCTTAAAAAAAGTGATGGCTGAAAGGCCAACCCCTGTCGTGATTTGCTCAACACTCACTGAGCAAGGTGCTTCAGTGACTATTGCTGCACTTGCCGCGGGAGCGGTTGATATCATTACTAAACCTAAATTAGGATTGAAGGGATTTTTGGAGGAATCACAAGCCCGTTTACTCCAGTCCGTGCGTGCTGCAGCTAAAGCATCAGTATCAAAATTGCGTATTAATACCCCTACAAAAATGCCTGTCGCCGCGAAACATAACGCCGATGTAGTGTTAACATCAACAAACCATGCGCTACACCAAACCACGGATCGGGTTGTTGCACTCGGAACTTCAACGGGTGGAACCCATGCACTTGAGTGCGTGTTAACGGCATTGCCACGTACAAGTGCCGGTATTGTTGTTGTCCAACATATGCCAGAGCATTTTACGGCGGCCTTTGCTAGTAGGTTAAATAGTTTATGTGAAATGGAAGTAAAAGAAGCCGAAGATAACGATAGAGTGATGCCGGGTCTTGTGCTCATTGCTAACGGCGGCAAGCACATGCTGCTACAACGTAGTGGTGCTCAATATCGTGTTCAGCTTAAGGACGGACCGTTGGTCAGTCGGCATCGCCCCTCGGTTGATGTGTTGTTTCGTTCAGTCGCTAATGCTGCGGGTAAAAATGCCCTAGGCATAATTATGACTGGTATGGGGGACGATGGTGCTCGGGGTTTGCTAGATATGCATCATGCTGGAGCCACAACATTAGCACAGGATGAAGCCAGTTGTGTGGTTTATGGTATGCCAAAAGAGGCTGTTAAGCTCGGCGCAGTCAGTCGGCAGGTTGCTTTAAGCAATATTGCTGAGGAAATTATTGCGTTTACCAAAGAATAAAAAAGCCAGTGCGGACACTGGCTTTCTCTGACGAAAAAGGCGGTTATACGCGCTTTTTAAATTCGCCAGTACGGGTATCGATTTCAATCTTGTCGCCAACTTTCACAAAGTCAGCCACGCTGATAGTGCCGCCACCAGTGATTGTCGCTGGCTTCATTACTTTACCTGAAGTATCGCCACGAGCTGATGGCTCAGTGTAGATCACTTCACGTACGATAGTGGTTGGCATTTCTACAGAAATTGCTTTGCCTTCGTAGAAAGTCACTTGGCAAGTTTCTTCCATACCGTCAACGATGTAAGCTGCTGCATCACCTAAGTTTTCAGCTTCTACGTCGTATTGGTTGTATTCTGCATCCATGAATACATACATAGGATCAGCAAAGTAAGAATAAGTACAATCCAGACGATCTAGGATAATATCGTCTAACTTATCTTCACCTTTAAAGGTGGTTTCAGTACCAGAGTTAAGCAGTAAGTTTTTCAGCTTTAACTTAACGATGGCAGCGTTACGGCCAGAACGAGTTGTTTCTGTTTTCTGTACAACCCATGGGCTGCCTTCAAACATGATCACGTTACCAGGACGGATTTCATGAGCAGTTTTCATTACACAATTTCCTATATGTCGATTTTCTATATCAGCGCAGCATCTTAGCTTTTTTTCACAAATTGGACTAGCCGAGTTGCAAGATCTGCAGCATTTATTGCGTCAATTGGCCATTCTTTAGCATGTTGTAAGAGTGGCAAACAGACTGGATTTAGGTTTTGCCAGTGAGTTTTCACGGCGGATTGCTCTCCTTGGTAAATGCAACGTTCAATTTAGA
>AACY020292749.1_pt1 | contig 21283 bp, 13 predicted proteins | sample 267378 | NCBI WGS metagenome assembly AACY02 (sample SAMN02954345, study PRJNA13694) | marine metagenome | biome: aquatic; feature: ocean; material: water; isolation source: isolated as part of a large dataset composed predominantly from surface... | reverse complement strand
ATGAAGGCGTAGCGTTCTACCAGCCCGCCCAGCACGAAGCCGAGAATCACCGGCGGACGCGGCCAGCCCAGCCGCTTCATGACGTAGCCCAGCACGCCCGCGCCGAGAAACAGGTAGAGGTCCTCCCAAGCTCGCGTCGCCTGGAAGGCGCCCACGAAGGCGACCGCCACCACCATCGGCGCGAGCACCGAGGATCGCAGCAGCGCGAGCTTCGCGAACTGCTTCGCCGCGAGGAAACAGACGCCCGCGCCGAGGATGTTCGCCAGCGCCACGCTCCAGACAAGCGCGTAGGTCACGTCGAGATGGTCGGTCAGCATGCGCGGCCCCGGGACGACGCCCTGAGCCGTGAACGCGCCGAGAAGCAGCGCCATAGAGGCCGAGCCCGGCACGCCGAAGGCGATGGTCGGCACCAGCGCGCCGCCTTCCTTGGCGTTGTTGGCGCTCTCCGAGGCGATCACGCCGCGGATGTCGCCCTTGCCGAAGGTCTCCGCCGCGCCCTTCTCGCTGCGGGCGGCGTGGCCGTAGGCGACCCAGTCGATCACCGCCGACCCGACCCCGGGCACCGCGCCCAACAGCGACCCGATCGCCGCGCAGCGCGAAAGCAGGAAGGGCCGCCGGACCACGTCGCGCACGCCGTCGAGTTGGGTGACGCGGGCTGCGCGCTCCGCCGCCCCCTCTCCCTGCGCGATGCCCGTGCGGCGGGCGTAAAGATCGGCGAGCTCGGGCAGGGCGAAGAGGCCGAGGGCGAGCGGCACGAGCGCGAGACCATCCCAGAGATAGACCGAGCCGAAGCTCCAGCGCAGCTCGCCCGCCTGGCTGTCCTCGCCGACCGCTGCGAGGAGCAGACCGAGGCAGGCCGCGGCGACGCCCTTCAGCGCGTTCCCGCCCGAAAGCGCCGCCACCAGCGACAGGCCGAAGATGCAGAAGCCGAGAAGCTCCGGCGTCGCGATCGCGAGCATGAAGGGCCGCAGCATCGGGATCGAGACGCCGAGCAGCGCCGCGCCGATCAGGCCGCCGATCAGGGAGGCGAAGAACGCGGCGCCGAGCGCGCGGCTCGCCTCCCCCTTCTGGGCCAGCGGATGGCCGTCGAGCACGGTGGCGGCGGAGCCGACCGTTCCCGGCACGCCGAACAGCACAGCAGGGATGGTGTCCGAGGTCGTCGTGACCGCGGTAACGCCGATCAGCACGGCGAGCGCGGCGAAGGGATCAAGCGTGTAGGTGAACGGGAGCAGAAGCGAGAGCCCGATCAGCCCGCCGAGGCCGGGTATCACCCCGAGCGCGAGGCCGGTGACGACGCCGAAGGCCAGAAAACCCAGCCGGGCCGGCGACAGCATGAGGCCGAGCGCGTCAAGCGCCGCGGCCCCCGTGTCGACCTCCACGGCTTCAGCGCCCCGCCATCGAGCGCTCGGCCATCGACTCGGTCAGCGTCCGGCCCGCGCCGGGATCGATGTGGATGTCGACCAGATAGGGCGCGCCGGCCCGGGCCGTCGCCACCGCCTCGGCGATCGCCGCGCTCAGCGCGTCGCGGTCGCGGACCGGCCCCGTTGCGGCGACGCCCTGCGCCCGGGCCATCATCGCGATGTCAGGGTCGGGGTCCTCGATGCGCTGCCCGATCCAGCGATTCGCTACGGGACGCCCGCGGGTGCGCGCCACGCCTTCCTGATGCAGCTCGTCATTAAAGTAGCTGCGGTTGTTGGCGACGAGAATCACGAGCGGGATCGCGTATTTCGCGGCCGTCCAGAGGGCGTTCACGCTCATCATGGTGTCGCCGTCGCCGAGCACTGCGACGCAGAGGCGGCCGCTGTCGCGCAACGCGAGGGCGGCGCCGATGGCGAGGCCCGGCCCCGATCCGACGCCGCCGCCCCCGTCCTTGCCGAGATAAGCCAGCGGATCGCGATGGGGCCAGAGGTCGACCGGCCAGGCCCGGGCGAGGGCCGGGAACGTCACCGGCTGCTCGCCCACCGCGGCGCGCAGCGCCAGCGCCGCGTCGCGGAGGGTCAACGGTCCGTCGGTCGGGGTCTCCGGCTCGGGTCTCGGCGCGGCCTGACGGGTCCAGTCCACGGTGCGCCGGTCGGGCAGGGCGGCCAGCAGATCGGACGCCGCGACGTCCGGATCGCCGAGCAGCGCGACATCCACCGGCGGCAGGGCGAAATGCTCCTTGCCCCAGCCGTTATGCAGATGCTGGTCCTGCCCCGCATGCAGGATCGTCGCGGCCGGCGTCTCAGCGCCGAAGGCCTGGCGCAGCACGCCGCCGAGGTCGATCCAACCGAGGCTGAGGATCACGTCGGCCTCGCGCAGGGCGGCGCGCCCGGCGTTCGAGAGCTTGTTGATCGGCTCGCCGACATGAAGCGGATGGTCGGTCGGGACCATCGAGCCCGCCTTGAGGTCAGAGATCATCCGCGCGCCGAGCGCTTCGGCCAGGGCGAGGCGGGTCTCCCACGCCGCGTCGCTGCGCGCGCCGCGGCCCATCAGGATCACCGGCCGCTCGGCCTTCGCAAGCGCGGCGGCCGCGCAGGCGACAGCGCCCGCGTCGGGCCGCGCGGGCGGCGGCGGCGCGTAGCGCGCCGGGTCGGGCATGTCCGGCGCCTCGTCGAGCGGCGACTCCTGCAGCGCTGCGTCGAGGCACACATAGACCGGGCCGGTCGGTCCGGTGTGCGCGAGGCTCCAGGCCCGCAGCACGCTCTCTGGAATGGCGGCGACGGAGCCGGGCTGGTCGTCCCACTTCACATAGGGGCGCACGAGCGCGCCTTGATCCTGGCTAGTGTGCAGCCAGTCGATCCAGGGGCGGCGAAGCGCGGCGTCCACCGGCCCGGTCGCCCCGTAGATGAAGATCGGCGCCCGGTCGCACCAGGCGTTGAAGATCGCCATCGTCGCGTGCATCAGGCCGACATTGGAGTGCAGGGCGACCGCCATGCCGCGGCCAGTCGCCTTCGCATAACCATGGGCGATGGCGACGGCGTGCTCCTCGTGTAGACAGAGAATCATTTGCGGCGCTGCGTTGCCCAGATGGTTGACCAGACTGTCGTGCAAGCCTCGGAACGAGGCGCCGGGCGTCAGGGCGATGAAGGGCGGGCCGAGGCGCCGAAGCATCTGCGCGGCGACGTCCGATCCCCATCCGACGCGCTGGTCGATCGGTCCTTCCGGTCTTTCGACCTCTGCGGCGGGGCGCCCGTCCATGACCCGTTTCCCTCTGTGCTGTCGCCGCGACACCCTAGCCGCACGGCGACGCCGCTTGCGCAACGCCGTCGCTATCGGTCCAAGACGGGCGCGGATTGACGGCGCGCGAGACATCCGATGCGTCGAACGCCAATCATCGGCCCGCCTGCCGAGCGCCGCGCGCTCGGCGCGAAGGGGATAGTCAATCCGCGCGATCCCTCTCTCGACGCGATCGCGCATGACGCGAGGACGCGTCCGCATGGTCGACCGCGCGGGAGAGGACGACGTTCCCTAAGCCCTCCAGACCCTCGCCGGGGACGTCTCGCGCTCCGAAGAACCGCAGGAGCTTCTGGGACCACGCCGACCCGAGAACTCAGCGTGCCGACGCGATATCCTGCTCTGTCGGGCACGTGCGATGCGTCCAGCGGCTTCCAAGCGGCCCGAGGCGCGACGCGCGGCGGATAACGCCGCCGCACTCGCTGCGCCCCGAGAATGGGTTCAAGGCGGCAAAAACAATCCTCACGCGACTGGAGTGCGCCCCTGCGGGTGGACAGAACGGTCCAGACAAGCCAGCCGATCCCGTTCACCATAGGGGTGGACCCGACCGGAGCGACGGTGGTCGTCCCGATCGCTGGCGATGTCGGCTTAGAGCCCGACGAGACCTTCTGGCACGCGCTCGGCAACCCGTGACGTCAAGGTGGCCTGCTCCCGGTCCCCGCCAAAGGCGTGCCGGGAATCGATGCTGCGGGAGGGAGTTTGCGCCATGTGGCCGAGGGACGCCGCAGACCGCCCACCAGGAGACCGGTCCTCCAGCATCTGCGCAACGAACCGGGACGGCGGCGGCGCAGAGGGTGGCGGCGCATTCACAATCGCAGAAAAGCTTCGCAGGATACTCCGTATTGCTTTGAAACACGAGCGCCGGTCTCCTTCATGTTCTTCGACAGCGACGGTCGTCAGCATCCGATCTTTCTGATCGGCGGTGGTGAAATGGGCGCGCGGATCCGCGACCATGCTTGGGCGTCGACGCCGCTTGGCCCGCCGGAGCGCTGGCCGCAGTCCCTGCGCTCGGCGCTCTCGATCTGCCTGAATTCGAGCTTTCCGACGGCGATCTACTGGGGGCCCGAACTGCGCCTCCTCTACAACGACGCCTGGGCGCCCATTCCGGCCGAGTGCCATCCTTGGGCGCTCGGCCGGCAGGGCCGAGAAGTGTGGGCGGACATTTGGCATGTGGTCGGCCCGCAATTCGCGCAAGTGATGGACGCCGGACACAGCGTCTCGCTCTACGATCAGCACCTGCCGATGGTGCGCGCGGGCCGCGTCAGAGAGACCTACTGGAACTACAGCTTCACGCCGATCCGTGGCGAGGACGGATCGGTCATGGGCGTTTTCAATCAGGGCAACGAGACGACGCCGTCGATCCTGGCGCGGCGCGAGGCGGAGGCGGAGGTGGACCGGCTCGGGCGTCTCTTCGCGCAGGCGCCCGGCGCCATCGCAATCCTGCGGGGCCCGCGTCACGTCTTCGAGCTGGTCAATCCGGCCTACGAGGCGTTGGTCGGTCGAACCGATCTCATCGGCCGCCCTGTCGCGGATGCGATGCCGGAGGTCGCGGAGCAGGGCTTCGTGGCGCTGCTCGACGGCGTCTTCGCGCGCGGCGAGCCCGAGAACGGGCGGGCGGTTCCGGTCCGGTTGCGGCGAGACGGCGGCTCCGTCACCATCCATGTGGATTTCGTCTACCAGCCGCTGTTCGACGCCGACGATCGAACGACCGGGATCTTCGCCCAGATCACCGACGTGACGAGGACCGCCCGCGCCGTCGCCGCCCTCCGCGAGAGCGAGGAGTTCAGCCGCAGCGTCCTGCAAGCCAGCGGCGACTGCATGGTCGTGCTCGACCTCGACGGCGTCGTCAGCTTCGTCAACGAAAGCGGCGTCGCCCTGCTTGAGCAGAACGGTCCCGAGACGCTCCTGGGCGCGCGCTGGGTCGATCTCTGGCCGGCAGAGGGCCGCGCCGCGGCCAGACAGGCGCTGCGCAAGGCGCGAGGGCGGGGTCGGCCGATTCGCGAGCGCCGCGACCTCGGGACGCGGAACCGAGCGACACTGGGAGGTCGTGGTGACGGCCGTGCGCGGAGCGGACGGCGAGCCGAGCCGGTTCGTCGCGATTCAGCGCGACGTCAGCGAGCGGCAGCGCAGCGAGGAGGCGCGCGGCCTGTTGCTTGAGGAACTCGACCACAGGGTCAAGAACCTTTTCGCCATCGCCTCCGCGATGGTCTCGATCACCGCGCGGTCGAGCGCGACAATCGCGGAAATGCGGGACGCCCTGCGCGGGCGGCTAGACGCGCTCGCCGCAGCCCATGCTCTGGTCCGGCCCGCAATCGCCGGATCCGGCTCAGCGGGAAGCGGCGCGGATCTCGCAACGCTCGCGGCGCAGGTCGTTCGTCCGCATCTCCCGGCCGAGGCGAAAGACGCTGCTGCCTTGAACGGACCGGAGGTCGCCCTCGGCGCGACCGCCGCGACGAGCTTCGCCCTCATCCTGCACGAACTCGCGACGAACGCGGTCAAGTACGGCGCCTTCTCCGACCCGGACGGCAGACTGACGATCACCTGGCGGCGCGAGGCCGACCGCCTCGTTCTCGATTGGGACGAGACGGCGCCGTCTGCCGCCGCCGCCGCGCCTGCGGCGCAGGGCTTCGGCAGCCGCCTCGCCCGTTCGAGCGCGACAGGATCGCTCGGGGGCGGCATCTCCTACGACTGGCGTCCTGTCGGGCCGCTGATCCGGATCGAAGCGTCGATCGACCGGCTTTCGCTCTGACGTCCGGTCGGGCGACGGTCACCAAGCGGGCCCGGGTTTGCAACGTTCCCGTCCCCAGCCCGTTCCACATGCTGCGTCACGCCGAGAAGCGGTATGGGGAGACTTTAGGATGCAGGCGGCTTCGGCGAGGTCGACCGACGATGCGGCTTTGTCGAGCGCCGCGAACACGGCGCGCCTCCAGCTTGGGCTGGAGACGACACTGGGCGTGCCCTTCACCGGCGGCTCCGCGATCGAGCCGCTGCGCAACGGCGACGAGATCTTCCCGCCGATGCTGAAGGCCATCCGAAGCGCTGAACGCCTCGTCGAGTTCCTGACCTTCGTCTACTGGACCGGCGACATCGCCTGGGCGTTCGCAGACGCCTTGGCGGAGCGCGCCCACGCCGGCGTCGCCGTACGCGTCCTGCTTGACGGCTACGGCACGGTTCCCATGGCGCGCGGCATGCTGGAGCGCATGATTGAGGCGGGCGTCGACGTGCGGACCTTTCGTCCGCTGCCGACTTGGCGCGTCTGGCGCACGGACAACCGCACCCATCGCAAGGTGATGGTCGTCGACGGGCGCGAGGCGTTCACCGGCGGGGTCGGCGTCGCCGAAGAGTGGGAGGGCGCGGCGCGCGGCCCATCCGAATGGCGCGACACGCACTTCCGGGTTCAAGGGCCGGCCGTGCTCGGCCTGCGCGCGACCTTCCTCGACAACTGGATCGAGACGACCCACTCCGGCGAGGGCACGCTCGACGCCTTGTGGCCCGTAGAGCAGGCAGGCGGTCTGTCCGTGCAGGTGATCCGCTCGACGGCCGGAGTCGGCTGGAGCGACGTCGCCACCCTCCACGAGGCGCTGATCCGGCTCGCCGAGCGCCGCCTGCGGTTCGTGACACCCTATTTCTCGCCAAGCCCTGAAACCACGACCCGATTGATCGAGGCCGTCGAGCGAGACGTCGAGGTCGAGATCATGATCCCCGGCCCTCATGTCGACAAGCGCGTCTCGGAGTTGGCGAGCGGCGAGGAGATCGAGCGCCTGCTGGAGGGCGGCGTGCGCATCCACCGCTTCCAGCCCACGATGCTCCATGTGAAGAGCGTCACTGTCGACGGCCTCGTCGCGTCGGTGGGCTCAGCCAACCTGAACCATCGCTCAAGCGTCAAGGACGACGAGATCATGCTGAACGTCGCAGACGCCGGCTTCGCCGCCGAGATCGACCGGCATTTCGACGACGACCTTGCGCGCTGCGAACCGCTCGGGCCGCGCGCATGGCGCCGGCGCGGGGCTCTGCGACGCCTGACTGAAGCTGTGGCCGGCGTCGTGCGAACCCAGACGTGACGCGCCTGCGCCCTCACGGACGATCGCGGCGCAGTCGACCGCGCGCGGCCGTCGTGGCGCAGACGGTCCCGCATGGGGCCTCGAACCGACGCTCCACGACGCGGCAGGCCCGCCGAAGGCTGCGGAGCGCAGCCCCGGCGGATCGGCGTCAGAGCAGCACCACCTCGTCGAACCGGTCGATCATCTCGCCGGCGTCGAGGCCGCCGAAGCGGACGCCGTTCATGATCAGCATTCCCTCGCCGACCTCTAGCACCACGTTCGCGCCCACCTGACGGATCGAGAAATCCGCCTGCGTCAGCCCATCGACGGCGGTGAAGTCGAGTCTGTCCGAACCGATCCGGAAATCGAGCGGCAGCGTGTCCGTTCCGAAGTCCAGATCCTCGAAGACGAACACGTCGAAGCCGGGGCCGCCCCAGAGCCGGTCGTCGCCCGATCCGCCGATCAGCGTGTCGTCATCGACCGAGCCCAGCAGGCGGTCGCGGCCTTCGCCGCCCTCGAAGCGTTCGTCGCCGCGGAAGCCGGCGACCACGTCGTCGCCGTCGCCGCCGATCACCACGTCGTCGCCGCGGCCTGGCTTGATGTTGTCGTCGCCCGCCCCGCCGAAGATGAGGTCGTCGCCGTTTCCGCCGAGGATGACGTCCGCCCCCGCGCCGCCTTCGACGCGGTCGTCGCCGCCGCCGGACTTCAGGGTGTCGTCGCCGGCGTCGCCCCGGACCACGTCGTCGCCCGCGCCCGAGACGAGGCTGTCCGGACGGGTCCCGCCGTCGAGCGTGTCTTCGCCGGGCCCACCCCGATTAGGCGTCGGATCGGGCTCTTCTGGATCGATAATCACCGTCGGCTCGGGCTCGGGGATGGGCGTCGCGGCGCTCGTCGCGCGCTCGACGACGCCGAAGGAGTCGACGTACCGGGTCTCGACCGTGAGCGCCGCGCCCGCGTCGGCGACGACGACGTCGTAAGTCGCCGATGTGGCGTCGGGGATCGGCGCGCCGTCGCGGAACCAGCGGTAGCTCAGATCGCCGAGACCATCCGCGTCCCGGAGCGAAACGACGGCCGACAGCGTCCCGCCGATTTCGGCCTCGCCCGCGATGTCGACGGCTCCGGTCGGCGCGTCGTTCACGTTCTCGACCGCTTCGGTCCGAGCGCTCTCGACCCGCTCCAGCGTCCCGAAGCCGTCGGTGTAGCTGATCTCGGCGGAGATGCGCGCGCCGACGTCGGACTGGGTCAGCGTGTAGCGGTCGCCAAGCGCCCCGGCGATGGGCTGCCCGTTGCGCAGCCAGCGGAAGGAGAACGGACCGAGCCCCTCGACGTCCCCAAGCGTCTGCGCGACGGACAGCGTCTCGTCCTCGCGCGCGACGCCCACGATGCTGACCGATCCCGTCGGCGCGTCGTTCGCGTTCGCAACAGGGTCGGTGGCCGCGCTCGTGACGACCTCGGCGAACCCGAAGCCGTCGACGTAGCGGGCTTCGACCGTGATCTCGGCCCCGACGTCGGCCTGCGTCAGGGTGTAGGCGCCCCCCGTCGCGCCGTCGATCGGCGCGCCGTCGCGAAGCCAGCGGAAAGCGACGTCGCCGAGGCCGTCGGCGTCGGTCAGTCCGTTCGCGGCGGAGAGGGTCTGACCCTGACGCGCGAGGCCCTCGATGGTCAGCGCGCCGCCCGGTGCGTCGTTGAGGTTTTCGACCGGATCGGTCTCGGCGCTCGTCACGCTCTCGAGGTTCCCGGCGCCGTCGGTGTAGGTCCCGACGACGGAGATCGCGGCGCCGACGTCGGCCTGCGTCGTGCGATAAGTCGGCTCCGTCGCGCCCACGATCGACGCGCCGTCGCGCAGCCACTGGAAGGAGAAATCGCCGAGGCCGTCGCGATCTTCGACCGAATTCAGGATCTCGAGCAGCCCGCCCTGGGCCGTGTCGCCGGTGACGACCAGGAAGCCAGTGGACGGAAAGTTCACCGCGTCGACGACGAAGGAGTAGTCGCCCACGTTTCTGAACGACTCCGAGTACACCTCGAAGACGACAGGCGTCAGGCTCTCGGCGGTGTAGCGGAAACTCGTGTCCGTGACCGACCCCTGGTCAGGAGCGATCAGCAGGCCGCGTTCGGTTTCCATGTCGATCACGAGGTCGGGGATGCTCGAAATGAGTCGAACCTCGTAGGTCACGCCCTCATCCGCGAGAAAACTGTAATCGTCGCCGTCTCCGACAAAATCGAGCGAGCCTTGTTTGATCGTGTTTTCGAGGACCGTGAGGGAACCGTCGCTCTCGGATCGGCTCAGATTGGTCACGCGCCCCTGATAGAAACCCTCTGGATTGAACGTGCTGCCAATTTCTACAATGTAGAAGTCCGTTTCTGCAGTCCACTCCACAGAGTCCGAAGCAATAACAGTAATTGGCTCAAGATTTGCATCAATTACGTCGATATCGACGAATGCCGCACCGTTGCTTCCAAAAATAGTCGCAACATCTGCCGTGAATCGATATCTGTCGCCGATCTCTGTCTGCACGACATATGCGTCGCCAGTATCAAAGATCGACCCAACACCATCTCTGATTTCGGTGAAAAACAAGTCACTGACAAGCACCGTATCACTTGGCGCTGGAGTGCGCCCCTCGATGAAGGGGTCCGCGTCACGCGTGAAACCATTGCGCGCCTCATCGAAGCTCATTTTCTACTCCAGGTTGTACAGAGACAAGGTATTAAGAGTGATAATTTTGTGGAAAAGAGATTCAAGCATACCTGCGAAGCCTTGGCGAAATTTTCCCCCAAGAAGCTTCACTGTCGGTCATGTGTCCCGCGAATGTTGGCACCAGCGCGCTAGGCGCGGGCTTCGCGCCTTACCCGACAAAAGGCGCCGCCCTCCCCGCCCCTACCGCGCGTAAACCGTCTCCGGCAGCCAGAGCGCCAGCTGCGGGAACGCCATGATGATGACGAGCCCCAGCACCATGACCGCCACGAAGGGCGCGACCGAGCCGTAGATGTCGCGGATGCCGATCTCGGGCGGCGCCATCGCGCGCATCAGGAACAGGTTGTAGCCGAAGGGCGGCGTCATGTAGGCGATCTGGCAGGTGATCGTGTAGAGCACGCCGTACCAGATCAGGTCGAAGCCGAGCGCGCCCACCAGCGGCACGTAGAGCGGCGCGACGATCACCAGCATGGCGGTGTCGTCCAGGAACGTCCCCATCAGCAGGTAGCTCAGCTGCATGAGGATCAGGATCTCCCAAGGGCTCAGCGCGAGGCGGTCGACGAACAACCCCTCGATCGCCCGCACCGCGCCGAGCCCGTCGAACACCGCCCCGAAGCCGAGCGCGGCGACGATGATCCAGAGGAACATGCAGGACACGCCCAGGGTGTTGCGCACCGAGTTCTCGAACACCTCGCGGTTCATCCGGCCCTTGGCGACAGCGGCCAGCAGCGCGGCGAGCGCGCCGAGGGCCGAGCTCTCGACGAGGCTCGTCCAGCCGTTCACGAAGGGGATCATCATCACCGCGAAGATGCCGAGCGGCAGCAGCCCGGCGCCGAGCAGTCGCCATTTCTCGGCGCGGGTGACGTCGGCGCGCTCGCTCTCCGGCAGGGCGGGGCCGAGCGCCGGCTGAAGCCGGCAGCGGATCGCGATGTAGGCGACGAAGAGCGTCGCCATCATCAGCCCCGGCACGACCCCCGCGAGCCAAAGCTGCCCGACCGGCTGGCGCGCGATCATGGCGTAGAGCACCAGCACCACCGAGGGCGGGACGAGGATGCCGAGCGAGGACCCCGCCTGGATCACTCCCGTCACCATCCGCTTGTCGTAGCCGCGGCGCAGAAGCTCCGGCAGAGCGATGGTCGCGCCGATCGCCATGCCCGCGACCGAAAGACCGTTCATCGCGGAGATCAGCACCATCAGCCCGATGGTCCCGATCGCGAGGCCGCCGCGGATCGGCCCCATCCAGACATGGAACATCCGGTAGAGGTCGTCGGCCAGCCGGCTCTCCGACAGGACGTAGCCCATGAACACGAACATCGGCAGCGTCAGCAGCGGATACCAGCGCATGATCCGCATCGCTGCAGAGAAGCCCATGTCCGAGCCGCCGGTACCCCAGAGCAGCATCGCCGAGGCCACGCCCACGAAGCCGATCGCCGCGAAGACGCGCTGGCCGGTCATCAGCATCAGCATCATCGACGCGAACATCATGATCGCGATGAATTCGTAGCTCATCGGGCGAACGCCCATCGCTCGCCGCGGATGCGGCCCACGTCCTTGAACAGCTCCGCCAGCGCCTGGAGGATCATCAGCGCCAGCCCGAGGCACATGATAGACTTGATCGGCCAGGTGTAGGGCCGCCACGCGGTCGGGTTCCGCTCGCCGTATTCGATGGCGTATTGCGCGCTGAGAAGGCCGCCGTAGAGCAGGACGCCGAGGTAGAACAGCAGAAAGAGCACGGTGAAGGCGTCGACCCAAGCTTTCGTCGTCGGCGTCCAGCGCTCATAGAGCAGGTCCATCCTCACGTTCGAGCCGAGCTGGATCGAATAGGGACCGCCGAGCAGGAAATACGCCGTCAGCGTGAACTGGGCCATCTCGAGCGTCCAGAGCGACGGCAGGAAGAACGTCTTGGAGATCGAGGACCAGAGCAAAATCGCCATCATCGCGAACAGCAGATACATCGCGACCCGCCCGACCCGGCGGTTCAGCGCCTCGATCCGCGCGACATAGGCGCGGAGGGCTCGGGAGATCGGGGGAAGGGCCGCGTCGGCCGGCGCGTCGGTCATGGGCGCGAGCGTTTCCGCAGCGCAGCGCGGTGTCAAGCGAGCCCGGCGGCGCGCGGCGCGAGGCGCGCGGCCGGCGGAAAACGGCCGGCGTCGCCACCTTGTCGCTTGCCGCGCGGCCCCCCGCGCCCGCAGTAATGCGTCGAGATCCGATTCCCTTGGAGACGCATGGCATGGCCCTCGCCGCCCGGCGCGCAAGCCGCCTGATCCCCGCGCTGACCCTGCTGCTCGCCGCCTGCGACGACGAGCGCCCGACCCAGCCCCCGGCGGCGCCGAGCGTGACCATCGCCGCCGCCCGGATGCGCGCGGTGACCGACAGCGCCGAGTTCGTCGGACAGGTCGCCGCGGCGCAGAGCGCCGACATCGTCGCCCGCGTGGAAGGCTTCCTCGAAGGCGTCGAGGTCGAGGACGGCGCCTTCGTGCGCGAGGGCGAGCTGCTGTTCCGCATCGAGCGCGCGCGCTACGAGGCCAATCTCGCCGCCGCCGAGGCCGAGGTGGCGAGCGCCGAAGCCGCGCTCGCGCTGGCCGACCTCGAGCTCGAACGCAGCGCCGAGCTGTTGCGGCGCGAGACCATCGCCCAGGCGCAGTTCGACGTGGCGGAGGCGCAGCGCGCGGCGAGCGCCGCCGCGGTCAGCGTCGCGGAGTCCGCCGTCGCGCAGGCCGAGCTCGATCTCGGCTACACCAGCATCTCCGCGCCCTTCGACGGACGCATCGGCAAGGTCGCCTTCAGCCGCGGCGACGTCGTCGGCCCGGGCGCAGGGGCGCTCGCGACGGTGAACCAGCTGAGCCCCGTCTATGTCGACTTCTCGATCAGCGAGCGCGCCTGGCTCGGCATCCTGGAGCGCTTCGACATCGACCTCGCCGCCGCGCGGCCCACGGAGACCTCCGAGGGCCCTTCGCTGCCGGTCAGCCTCCTGCTGCCGGGCGGCGCGCGGTTCGAGGAGATCGGCCGCATCGTGTTCGTCGACAACCGCGTCGACCCCCAGACAGGCACGATCGCCGTCCGCGCGCTGTTCGAGAACGCCCGGGCGCGGCTGACGCCCGGCGCCTTCGTGACGGTCGTGGTCGAGGAGGCCGCGCCGACAGAGCGGCTCGCCATCCCGCAGGCCGCCGTCCAGCGCGACCAGCAGGGCGACTTCGTGCTGGTCGTCGGTCGGGAGAACATGGTCGAGCGGCGCTACGTGACCCTCGACGGACAGACCGGGACCGAGTTCGTTGTCGAGGAAGGCCTCCAGCAGGGCGAGAGCGTGATCGTCGAGGGTCTCCAGAGGGTTCGCCCCGGCGTGCCCGTGGAGGCCCTGCCGGTCTCCGGCGTGGAGGGCTGAGCGGTGATCTCCGCCTTCTTCATCGACCGGCCGAAATTCGCGCTGGTCATCTCGCTGGTGCTCTCGATCCTCGGCGGAATCGCCTATCTGGTCCTGCCGGTCGAGCAGTTCCCGGAGATCACGCCCCCGGTGGTGCGCGTCAGCGCCGCCTTCACCGGCGCGGGGGCGGACGTGCTGGAGGACGCGGTGGCCGCGCCGATCGAGGCGCAGGTCAACGGCGTCGACGGCATGCTCTACATGAACTCGGCCAGCGCCGACAGCGGGAACTACAGCCTCGACGTGACCTTCGCGGTCGGGACCGACCCGGACATCGCGACGGTCAACGTCCAGAACCGCGTCAGCCAGGCGAGCAGCAGCCTGCCGACCGAGGTCACTCGAAACGGCGTCACCACCGAAAAGTCCTCCACCAACATGCTGATGGTGGTGACCCTGTACTCGCCCGACGGAACCTACGACGAGATCTTCCTGTCGAACTACGCCAACATCAATCTGCGCGACGCGCTCTCGCGCGTGCCGGGCGTCGGCCGCGCGGACGTGATGACGAATTTCGAGTACGGGATGCGGATCTGGCTCGATCCGAGCCGTCTCGCGAGCCTCGGCCTGACGCCGGGCGACTTCATCGCCGCGATCCGCGACCAGAACGCGGTGGTCCCCGCCGGCCAGATCGGCGCGCCGCCGGCGGGCCCGGACCAGCAGTTCCAGTATTCGGTGAAAGCGCGCGGGCGTCTCGCGCAGCCGGAGGAGTTCGAGAACATCGTGCTCCGCACGGGAGATTCCGGCGCGGTGGTGACGGTGGGAGACGTCGCGCGGGTGGAGCTCGGCTCGACGACTTACGCCACCTCCGGGCGCTTCAACGGCGCGCCCTCGACCATCATGGCGATCTACCAGTCCCCCGGAGCCAACGCCCTCGCGGTCGCGGACGGCGTACGTGCGGAACTGGAGCGGCTCTCCGCGGCCTTCCCCGAGGATCTCGCCTACGCGACCCCTTTCGACACGACAGAGTTCGTGGAGAGCTCTCTCAACGACGTGGTGACCACGCTGATCATGACCTTCGCGCTGGTCGTCGCGGTGGTGTTCGTCTTCCTCGGCAGCGTGCGCGCGACGGTGATCCCGGCGGTGGCGATCCCGGTCTCGCTGATCGGGACCTTCGCGTTCCTGCTCGCCTTCGGAATGTCGCTGAACACGGTCTCGCTGTTCGCGCTGGTGCTCGCCATCGGGATCGTCGTGGACGACGCCATCGTGGTGGTCGAGAACGTCGAGCGCCTGATCGCCGAGGGTCTCGAGCCCCGCGAGGCGACGCGCCAGGCGATGCGGGAGGTGACGGGGCCGATCATCGCGACGACGCTGGTGCTGTTCGCGGTGTTCGTGCCGGTCACGCTGATGCCGGGGATCACCGGACGGCTCTACAGCCAGTTCGCAATCACGATCTCCATGGCGGTCGCGATCTCCTCGGTGAACGCGCTCACCCTCTCGCCCGCTCTCTGCGCGCTGATCCTGAAGCCCCGCTCCGGGCCGCCGAAGGGCGTCTTCGCCCTGTTCGAACGCGGCGTGGACGCGACGCGAGACGGCTACGTCGCGCTGGTGGCGCGGCTCGCGCGGGTCTCGGCGGTGGGGCTCGTCGCCGTCGGCGCAGCGGTCGGCGCGATGGCGTGGCTGAGCGCGACGACGCCGACCGGGTTCCTGCCAGACGAGGACCAGGGCTACATGCTGGTCGACGTCCAGCTCCCCGATGGCGCGTCGCTGAACCGGACCGAGAGCGCAACCCGCCAGCTCCAGGACATCCTGACGGCGCGCGAGGGCGTGTCGGACGTCATCATCGTGAACGGCTACAGCATGCTAAACGGCGGCCAGGGCTCGAACTCGGCGCTGGTGATCGCGACGCTCGAGAACTGGTCCGAGCGTCAGGCCCCCGCGCTCCGCGTCGGCGCGCTCCTGCGGAGCGTCTCGGCGGAGTTCGCGCGCATCCCGAGCGCCTCGATCATCGCCTTCAACCCGCCGCCGATCCCAGGACTCGGCGCCGGCGCCGGCGTCGAGATGAAAGTGCAGCAGACCGGCGGCGGCCAGCCGCAGGACCTCGCCTCCGCGCTCGGCTCGCTCGTCTACAGCGCCAACCAGCGCCCCGAGATCGCGCGCGCCTACACCACCTTCCGCGCGAACGTGCCGCAGGTGTTCGTCGATCTCGACCGCGAGAAGGCCAAGGCGCTCGACGTCGACGTCGCGGAGGTGTTCTCGACCCTGCAGGCCTATCTCGGGGCCCACTACGTGAACGACTTCAACCTTTTCGGCCGGGTCTACCGCGTGATGGTGCAGGCTGAGGGCGCGTACCGCGACCGCGTGGCCGACATCGACGCGCTCTACGTCCGGTCGCGCGCCGGGCGGATGGTCCCGCTGTCGACGCTCGTCGAGACCGAGGACATCCTCGGCCCGATGCTGCTCAGCCGTTACAACATGTTCCGCGCGGCGACCGTAACCGCCGTGCCGGCGCCCGGTTTCTCCACCGGCGACGCCATCGCGGCGATGCAGGCGGCGGCGGCCGAAGCCCTGCCGCCGGGCTTCGCATACGAGTGGACCGGCACGGCGGCGCAGGAGCTCGAGGCCGGCCCGATCGTCCTCATCATCCTGGGACTCGCGATCGTGTTCGCCTATCTGTTCCTCGTCGCCCAGTACGAGAGCTGGACGATGCCGGCGGCCATCCTGCTGACGGTCACCGTGGCGTTGCTTGGCGCCTTCGCGGCAGTCGCGGCGACTGGGGGCGACGTGAACCTCTACACGCAAATCGGAATGATCATGCTGGTGGGGCTCGGCGCGAAGAACGCGATCCTGATCGTGGAGTTCGCCATGGAGCAACGGCGCGCAGGTCTTTCGATCTTCGACGCCGCCGTCACGGCGGCGCGTCTGCGCTTCCGGGCGGTGATGATGACCGCGCTCTCATTCCTGCTGGGGGTCGTGCCGCTGCTGACGGCCTCCGGCGCCGGCGCCGCAAGCCAGAACGCGATCGGGATCGCGGTCTTTGGCGGCATGCTGTGCGCAAGCACTCTCGGTGTGCTGCTGACCCCGGTGCTCTACGCCGCCGTTCAGCATGCGCGGGAATGGGTGAAGGGCTCGCGGAGCGCGGCGGCCCTGGCGAAGGGGTGAAAGACTTCGTGTAAATGCAGATGTCCGGCTTCCCCGTCGCGTGAGGAAACGGACCATCGTTTCGCGATCAGAGGCGATGGTTATGTGTGCGAACGGCACGGATCGCGCGAACGCCCCGCGCCGGCGGCGGGCGCGCGGCTCTCAGCGCGCGACTGCGCCGGCGAGCCAGTCGATGTCAACTTAAGCCCCGACGCTCAGCGCTCGGCAGAGAGGCCAAGCCATGGGGGTCGCGCCCCGACGCGCTCTCCGACGACGCACACGCTGCTCAGACCTTCGCGTAGCGCGCCCTCGCCGCCCGTTCGATCGCGGCGGCCGCGAGCCGCTCAAGCTCGAGACCGTGGCGGATCATCTCGAGCAGCCGCATCTCCTCCAGCGCGACCTTGCCGTCGGCCGCTGCGACCTCGCACGCGAAGAGGTAGGCGGTCTCGCGCAAATGGCCGGGCAGCGCCTCGCCGACGAGGCGCAGCGCCTGGTCGACGCCGTCCTCGGCGCCGAGCGACTCGACGACCACGGCGGTGAGATCGCCGACGCGGGCGACGTCGAAGCCGTTGAACACCGGCAGGCGGCCCACGGCCTCGTCGATGGCGCGGCGCTCGCTCTCGGTCATCTCCCCGTCCGCCGCGGCGGTCAGGATCATGACGGCGAGCAGCGCGTCCTGCGGGCTGAAGGCGGCGGGGTTCATGCGCTCTGTCTCCCTGGCGACGCATCGGGACCGTATTGACCCCCCTGCCCCGCCGCAATAGCTGTCCGCCGGTCCGCGCGGGCCCTGTCGCCGCGCCGACCACAGGAGATCCGCCCATGACCGAGACAGCCGCGCCCGCGCTCCGCGCCATGGCCATCGAGGCCCGCGCCTGGCCCTTCGAGGAGGCGCGGAAGCTCTTGAAACGGTTAGGCGGAAAGGCGCCCGAGAAGGGTTTCGTGCTGTTCGAGACCGGTTACGGCCCGTCGGGCCTGCCGCATATCGGAACCTTCGGCGAGGTGGCGCGCACGACCATGGTGCGCCGCGCCTTCGAGGCGATGTGCGACATCCCCACCCGACTCGTCTGCTTCTCGGACGACATGGACGGGCTGCGGAAGGCGCCGACCAACGTCCCGAACCGGGCGATGCTGGAGGAGGATCTGAACCTTCCGCTGACGAAGGTGCGCGACCCGTTCGGGACGCACCCCTCCTTCGGCGAGCACAACAACGCGCGCCTGCGGGCCTTCCTCGACGGGTTCGGCTTCGAGTATGAATTCCAGTCGGCGACCGAATGCTACCGCTCGGGCCGCTTCGACGCGATGCTGATCCGCGCGCTGGAGCGCTACGACGCGATCATGGAGATCATGCTGCCGACGCTGGGCGGCGTGAACGAGGAGCGGCGGGAGACCTACTCGCCCTTCCTGCCGGTCTCGCCGAAGACCGGCCACGTGCTGCAGGTCCCGACGCTGGAGCGCAACCCGGCGAAGGGAACCATCGTCTACGAGGAGCCGGACGGCGAGCGGGTGGAGATCCCCGTCACCGGCGGCCATTGCAAGCTGCAGTGGAAGCCGGACTGGGCGATGCGCTGGGCGGCGCTCGGCGTCGATTACGAGATGTTCGGCAAGGACCTGATCCCCTCGGCCGATCTGGCGGGCAAGATCTGCAAGGCGCTGGGCCGGCCCGCCCCCCTGCCCTACCAGTACGAGCTGTTCCTAGACGGCGAGGGCAAGAAGATCTCGAAGTCCAAGGGCAACGGCATCTCGATGGACGAGTGGCTGCGCTACGCCTCGCCGGAGAGCCTGTCGCTGTTCATGTTCCAGAAGCCGCGCACGGCCAAGCGGCTGCACTGGGACGTGATCCCGAAGACGGTGGACGAGTACGATCAGCATCTGCGGGCTTTCCCCGGGCAGGACGGGGCGAAGCGGCTGGAGAACCCGGTCTGGCACATCCATCGCGGCGCCCCGCCGGAGAGCGACCTCGCCGTGCCGTTCTCGATGCTGCTGAACCTCGCGAGCGCGGCCTCGGCCCATGACAAGGCGGTGCTCTGGGGCTTCATCCGCCGCTACGCCCCCGAGGCCTCGCCCGAGACCCATCCGGGGCTCGACGCCGCGGCGGAGCGGGCGGTGCGGTACTTCGAGGACAAGGTGGCCCCCTCGAAGCGGTTCCGCGCGCCGACGGAGCAGGAGCGGGCGGCGCTGGCCGACCTCGCGGAGCGGCTGCGGGGCCATGCGGGCGAGACGGACAGCGGGGCGCTGCAGGATGTGGTCTACGCCGTCGGCAACGAGCACGGGTTCGAGCCGCTCCGGGCCTGGTTCCAGGGGATCTACGAGGTGCTGCTCGGTCAGAGCCAGGGGCCGCGCTTCGGGAACTTCATCGCGATCTACGGGGTCGAGGAGACCGTCGCGCTGATCGAGAAGGCGCTCGCCGGGGCGCTCGCGGAGGGCTGACTGCCGCGGGCCGGGCGGCCGCGCCTTCTGGCGGTCCGCGCCGGTCCGCATGCGGGACCGTTGATTCTGAACGCTTTTTCCGTTGCTAGCTTGCAACAGTCGCGTTGAGGCCGGCCCGGCGGCGCCCGTCGGGCCGGACGGGGCGCTCAGGCCGCGCGGCGGCGGAGCGCGGCGAGGGCGCCGATGCCCGCGAGCATCATCCAGCCCGCCGCTGGCAGCGGCACCGCCTCGACGCCGAAGGTCGTGGCGGTGCGGAAGGTCCGCCAGGAGCCCGCGTCGAGGTCGGGGAAGCTGATGCTGGCGAAGTCGCCCAGGATCTCGCTCGCCATGAACAGCGTGAAGCGGTCGCCGGGCGACGCCGCGAAGTCGTCGAAGTTCACGATGTTCAGATGGCCCCCGAGGGTGAGCACGCCGTCGACGTCGGTCGCGTCGTATCCGGTTCCGCGCTGCAGCCCGCCGAGCTCGAACAGGCTCTCTTCGGTGAGCGTCAGGTCGCCGATCACCGTTGTCAGGCCGGGGCTCGACCCGGGCGAGAACAGGCCGCGCATGGAGAACTCGCCGCCGCCGGTCAGATCGCCCGAGCCCGAATAGCTGTCGAGAAAGACGACGGACCCGCCGGGCGCCGTCTCGATCTCGCCTTCGTTGAGCACGGCGTCGAAGAAGGTGAGTTGGCCCGAACCGATGTTCGCGATCCGGCCGACGAAGCCGAAGGCGGGATTGTCGATGCGGTTGTTGCGGACTTCGCCGAGGATGCGGCTGTCGCCCGTCAGGGTGATCTCGGCGTTGTTATCCAGACGCTCCATGACGAGAACGGCGTCGTCGCCCTTGATCTCGCCATCGTCGATGTTCTGGAACGTGGGCGTGCTGCGCAGAACGCCGTCGACCACGTCGATGCGCCCCGCATTCGTGGCGACGACGTCGCCGAAATCCGGGTACGGATGCGTCGCGATCTCGAGGGATTCTTCCGGTAGGATCTCGATGGTCCCGACGTTGAGGAGGCCGCCGTTGATCACGCCGCCGCCGGTCATCCGGCCTGCGTTGCGGAGGAGACCTTCGATCGTCAGGCCCTCGCCGTCGATGCGGCCGAAATTCTCCATGAAGTCGTTCGGGAGGCCGCCGCCGATCAGCACGCCGTCGCCGCCGAGGCGGCCGTTCGGCGCGATCAGCACGTCGCCCTCGACGGCCAGCGTTCCGCCCTGCATGTCGAGCGTGGCGCGCCCGTCCCCGGCGCCGAGTTCGAGGGATTGCAGTGTGACGAAGCCTTCCGGCCCGGCGATGGTCTGGGTGAGGTCGGGGTTGATGAAGACCGGCGCCGGCGAGCCGTCGCTTGGGCTGACGCCGGCCTCCCAGTTCGCGCCGTCGTCGAAGGCGCCGTTGCTCTGGGCGATCCAGACGTCGGGAACCGTCACCGTAAGCCCGCCCTCTACGGCGTAGGCGTAGAGTTTTGGAAACACGGTAGGGCCGAACTGGTCATCCCTTTCGTCAAAAAAATTTATGTCAACTGTGCTGACCTTTTCAGAGGGCTTGAACTGCAAGGTTGTCGATGACGTTATCGGAACGTCGTCGAGATCGACAGCTCGACCAATTTCCAAGCTAAAATCAATTGAGCCGACGCCGCCGTCGGTCGGAAAGTTGAACCTGTCGTTGTCACCATTTCTATCCAAGATAGTCCCAAGAGAAACGCCATTAAGGATGACTTCTAGAAACTCGTTTGTGAAACCCAAATCGCCAGAGAGCGTCAAATCAAGACGATCAAACGACACCGTGTCGTCCGGAACGGTGATCGTTGCCGTCACCTCCTTTGGTGGAGATAGAGTGGCATCCGTCTGCTGATCGGCGATGGGTCCGAATGGGATCGAGAGGCTGGCCGCTGCGATCGGGCCGGCGGCGAGCAGCGCGCCGGCGCAGAGCGCGGAGGAGGCGAGAAGAAGGCTGCGCATGACAAACTCCCAGATTCGTTCACTTATTGGTAAACGATCCGGAACTGTGGCTTAACTCTTTTTGATCCTGCGCGCATCGCGGCGCGGTATCGCGCGCCGCGCGAACGGGGGCCGGCGGCGGTCAGGCGCGGGCTGCGCGCCCGGCCGCGCGCCACGGCGCGGAGAGCCAGGCGGCGATCCGCCGGAACGCGGCGGCGACCGTCTCGGCGCGCATCCGGCGGGCCTCGGCGATCAGGCGGGCGCTCTCCTCGGGGGTCGGCAGGCGGTAGGCGGGGGCGGGCATCGGGTCCTTCTCCGGTTCGCGCCGCGCAGGACCGCGGCGCTCTGGCCACACACATGTGGCGCAGGGGCCGCGCATCCGGAACCGACACGGGCGCAGGGCCGGGCTGCGCGGGCCGCAACCCCGCGGGCCGCCCCGCGCTCAGGCGAGCGCGGCGAGGGCGCCGAGCTCCGCGAGGACGACCGCGGCGCC
>AACY020531808.1_pt1 | contig 21291 bp, 21 predicted proteins | sample 267378 | NCBI WGS metagenome assembly AACY02 (sample SAMN02954345, study PRJNA13694) | marine metagenome | biome: aquatic; feature: ocean; material: water; isolation source: isolated as part of a large dataset composed predominantly from surface... | reverse complement strand
TTTTCTACGGAATTTGTCGCTCGCCCACGCATGCGATGATCTAAGACGCGGCCGAGAAGCAAAAAGAAAATGAGCATCACGGCGGCGTCAAAATAGACCTGCAAACTTCCAAACATTGTTTGCACAACCGACATGACCAGCGATGCAATAATGGCCAATGCAATGGGAACATCCATGTTCATGCGTCCATGGCGAAGGGCCCCAAATGCACTTTGAAAAAAAGGTTGGCCGGCATAACCAACCGCAGGGATGGCAATGATTGCCGATAACCAGTGAAACAATTCTCTTGTGCTGGCTTCCATATCCATGCCGCCAGACCAAACGGAGACCGACAACAACATGATGTTGGCCGAGGCGAAACCTGCCACTGCCATGGCAACAAGCAGCCTCTTCTCTTCACGTTTGGCTGCTTCGAAAGCACCGCCCACACGAAATGGAAAGGCATCATAACCAGCATCTTCCAAATAATTAGCAATCTCATTGCTGCTTATTGATGGGTCATGATGCACCACCACCCGTTTGGTGGATAGATTGCAACGCGCTTCTTCAACTCCTGATATTTTATTAAGCCGTTGCTCAATACCCCTCATGCAACCGGCACATCTCATGTTGCCGATCACGAACCAGGACGTGTCCAAAGGCGCCGTCATGGCGCAGGGATAAACAATTTCCGACGGATCTTCATGGGCTTATCGTTCACCATGGCATCCAGATCCATCGACCAATTACCCAACATTTCTGTTGGAAGCATCGTCATCAACTGATGCTCACGCACATTTACTTCTCTGGTCATATCTTTATCCCGACCAGCCCTGGTGGGGTGGCGCATGGCAAAAGATATCACCTCGACCCTTGAAGCCTTCTGACCCCGAACCAAAAATGAAAGCGTTAATTGGCGACCTTCTAATTGCTCCTCGACGGACAACCCATCAATCTGCTGCTGCCTGCCCTGTTCGATGGTTTCGTTAAAATTTAGTCCCGCGCGGTAGGACTTGGGGCCATCAAGACCAGGAAATTCCGAGAAAGCAAAATAGGCAAAGACCATGTTCACGCTGATGATGATCCCAAAAGCGACCACCATTATTGCAAGAACATGCTTGCCTGTAATTTTCTGGATCAACGACCTGGCCCCCGGAACGCTGTCTCATGGGGTACGACAACACCAAGTGCCGGGTTGCGCACTTCCAGGATCATGTCCGTGCGCTCATCAGCTGGCTTCGGCGCTTCCACCAGCACACGGACAGATAACAAGCTGTCTGCACCAACGCTAACATTATTGCCATCATAACCGACAACTTTCAGACGGGCGCCATCAACACCTTCCGCTGAAATCAACAATTCGACATCCTGATGCTCGCGGTTGATCAACTTCAAGGTGTATCCATTCCTGATGCTACCGTCGGAGAGCTTTACAAACAAAGGCTGCCTGTCCGGCAAAACATTCACATGAAGGGTATCCCTACCCAACAATGCCCAAGACATCAGCATCGCCACCATGGCCATTAATGTCACATAAACAATTGTTCTGGGTCGCAAAATCTTGGGCATTTTGGTGGCTTCACCGCGTGCGCCACGGTCAAGGTTTACGGTGGTGTCATAGGCGATAAGCCCCTTCGGACGGTCAATTTTTTCCATGATGCTGTCACAGGCATCAATGCATAGAGCACATTGAATGCATTCAAGTTGGGCACCATCTCGGATATCGATACCCATCGGGCAAACAACAACGCATTGCTTGCAATCAATACAATCCCCACGCCCGTCCCAGCTGTCACCCTGATGATGTTTACCCCGGGGCTCGCCACGATAATCTTTGTACGTGACCAACAAAGAATTTTCATCAAACATGGCGCCCTGAATCCTTGGCCAAGGGCACATGTAAATGCAGACTTGTTCACGGGCTAACCCGCCCAAAAGATAGGTGGTGGCTGCGAAGATGCCAACAAACACATAAGCAACCAGCGGCGCGGAACCATCCAACAATTCCATCGCCAATGTTGGCGCGTCACGGAAGTAGAACACGAACGCGCCACCGGTTGCGATCGCGATAAGCACCCAAATGAAATGCTTCAGCGCCCGCCGGCCAAACTTGCCAAAACCCATGGGTGAGCGATCAAGTTTGATACGCGCATTGCGGTCGCCCTCAACAAGGCGTTCCACAAAAATAAACAAATCCGTCCAAACTGTTTGTGGGCATGTGTAGCCACACCATACCCGCCCGAATAACGAGGTGAGCAAAAACAGCAATAAGGCCGAGATAATGAGCACACCGGTTAAGTAAAAAACTTCCTGTGGCCAGAATTCGAGCCAAAAGATGTAGAATTTTCGGTTCACAAAATCGAACAAGAGCGCCTGGTCGGGAGCGTTGGGCCCGCGATCCAAACGCAACCAGGGAAGCATATAATAAACCGCAAGCGTCATGGCCAAAACAAGCCATTTCAAGTTTCTGTAGAATCCATGAACCAATTTGGGATGAATTCTTTTCCTGCCGACATAAAGGGGTTGATCACCTGAATCCTCAGTCGGCTCGTGATCCATATGCTTCAGATTTTGCATCTTACTGTTGCCCATGGGCTCCTACCTGCGGTGGAACTTACTCACCACCACCAAGAGAATGCACATAAAGGGCGAGCTGCTTTACGGTTTCATCACCCAGACGCTCACCCCAAGCGGGCATGTTGCCAGCCCTGGAATTTTGCACCATTTCGATAATATCTTCTTCGCGGCCGCCATAAAGCCAAATGGCATCATTAAGGCGAGGCGCACCCATCGCATACATCCCCTCACCCTGCTCACCGTGGCAAGCCGCACAATTTTCTTCAAATATTTCCGCACCCTTGGCCGCAAGATCTGCTTTGTGATCTGCGCCAGAAAGCGACAACACATGATTTGCAACCGCAGTAATTTGTTCACGGTCCAGGATTTCATCGCGGCCAAATGCGGGCATCTCACTTTGGCGTGAATCTTCATCCTCATTGCGGATGCCATGGTTGATGGTGAGATAGATAGCTTCCAGATCACCGCCCCAAATCCATGCATCATCAACAAGATTTGGGAATCCCGCACCACCCTGCCCGCCACGGCCGTGGCAGCCAGCACAATTATCGCCAAATGCAGCCTTGCCACCTGCCATCACGAATTGAAACAGGGTTTGGTCGGCTTGGATCTGCTCCAGATCCAGGGATGCAATTTTTTCAACATATTGTGACTGAGCTTCTTTGGCGCTTTGGATTTCTGCCGTCACGGTATCACGCTGGGAATGACCAACAACGCCCTTGGTGAAGTCGTCCCCAACCGGCCAGGCTGGATAGATTACCCAATACCCAAATGCCCAAATACAACAGACAAAGAATACATAGAGCCACCATTTGGGCAACGGGTTGTTCAGTTCTTTGATGCCATCCCACTCATGACCAGTGGTCTCAGCGCCAGTAACCTCATCTTTTTCAGGTTTGTGCACCATCAACGCTCCTCCAAGTCACTATCATCAAGAGGCATGGCAGCCGCTTTGTTAAATTTCGAACGATTACTGGGCCAAAGGGCATAAACAAGAACCCCAGCAAAAAGAGTCATGAAAATGATAAGCCCAATGATTGATGCCAGTGGGGCAATGCTTTCATATTCCATTACCTATTATGCTCCCCTGATGGGTCATAGGCGGAAAAATCCACCATGGTTCCCAACACCTGAAGATAAGCAACAAGCGCATCCATCTCAGAAACCTTGGCAGGATCACCGTCGAAATCACGAATGTTTACATCACCATACCGCTCATTGAGGCCATCAACACCATCGGCATAGGGATCAAGTTGCGCCATGACATCAGCTTTTGCCGAGCTAATCATGTCTTCGCTATAAGGCACGCCAGCCATGGCATTGGCCTTCATGTTGAGGGCAAGATTATCCATGTCCAACTTGTTTTCCAGCAGGAATGGGTATCCCGGCATGATGCTTTCGGGAACCACATCGCGGGGGTTAACCATGTGGGCAACATGCCAATCATCGGAATATTTACCACCCAACCGTGCAAGGTCTGGACCGGTTCGTTTCGAACCCCACTGGAAGGGGTGGTCGTACATGCTCTCCGCAGCGAGCGAATAATGACCATAACGCTCAACTTCATCACGCAGGGCGCGGATCATTTGAGAATGACAGGTATAGCAACCCTCACGCACGTAGATATCTCGGCCCGCAAGCTCTAGTGGTGTGTAGGGCCGCATGCCCTCCACTTTTTCCACGGTGCCTTTGACAAAGAATAGGGGCGCAATTTCAACCAGCCCGCCAAGTGACACCACAAACAGCACACCCAGAACAAGAATAATGCTGTTTTTCTCAAAAACCTCGTGTTTTTTCCAAAGTGACATCTCGCCCCCCTTATTCTGCCGCTACGGGGGCGGGGCTTGCCCCACCGACGGGCCGTTCCTGGGCAACATCACCGCGAATGGTACGATAGACATTATAAGCCATGATCAATGCGCCAGCGAGGTATAGAAGACCACCCAAGGCACGAATGATGTAGAATGGGTGCATCGCTTCAACGGTTTCCACAAAAGAATATTGCAAGAAGCCAAGGCTGTCATAGGCGCGCCACATCAAGCCCTGCAGGATACCGGAAACCCACATCGAGGTGATGTAAAGAAGAATGCCAATGGTTGCGATCCAGAAATGCCATTCCACCAAACGCATGGAGTAAAGGCGCTTACGTTTCCACAACCAGGGAACCAGGCAGTAAACGGCACCAAAGGAAATAAAACCAACCCAACCAAGTGCACCGGAATGCACATGACCAATGGTCCAATCGGTGTAATGGGACAGTGAGTTAACCTGCTTAATCGACATCAAGGGCCCTTCAAAGGTCGACATGCCGTAAAAAGCCACCGAAACAACCAACATTCGCATCACAGGGTCCGTGCGCAGCTTGTCCCAGGCACCAGCCAAGGTCATAAGGCCGTTAATCATTCCCCCCCAAGACGGCATCCAAAGCATGATAGAGAAGGTCATGCCCAAGGTTTGGGTCCAGTCTGGAAGCGCGGTGTAATGCAGGTGGTGCGGCCCCGCCCAGATGTAAAGAAAGATCAATGCCCAGAAATGGACAATCGATAGGCGGTAGGAAAAAACAGGCCGTTCCGCACGCTTGGGAACAAAATAATACATCATCGCCAGAAAGCCTGCCGTAAGGAAGAAGCCGACCGCATTATGGCCATACCACCACTGGGTCATCGCATCTTGAACACCCGACCAATAGATGACCGATTTTGAGCTAGCCCAATGAATGGGCACGGTGATGTTGTTGACGATGTGCAACATCGCAATGGTCACAATGAAGGCAAGGTAAAACCAGTTTGCCACATAAATATGGGGCTCTTTGCGCTTCATGACGGTGCCCAAAAACACCAGGAAATAGGTCACCCAAACAAGGGTGAGCCAGAGATCCACATACCATTCAGGCTCAGCATATTCTTTTGATTGGGTCGCCCCCATCATGTAGCCAGTGGCGGCCAAAACAATAAACAACTGATAGCCCCAGAACACAAACCAAGGGGCCATATGGCCAGCGAGGCGCGCCTTACAGGTACGCTGGACGACATAAAATGAGGTGGCAATAAGCGCGTTACCGCCAAAAGCAAAAATCACCGCAGATGTATGAACCGGACGCATGCGGCCAAAGTTCAGGAAAGAAATATCGAAGTTGAGCGCCGGAAACGCCAACTGCCAGGCGATAAAATCGCCAGCGGCAAAACCCACAATACCCCAGAAAATCGTTGCAATGACGCCGAAACGAACAACTTTTTCGTTATAGCCTTCTTCCGCGTCACCGGCCCTGCCCTCAGCCATCCTGTTCACCAGGACCAAAACCGAGATCAAACCAAAAGCCATAAACACAAAGCCATGACTTGTGATGACTTGATCTAAGCCCCAAATAGCCCAAATCAAACCGAACAGCGTGACGACGGCCATGAAGGCGAGGTATAACGCTTCAGAAAAAACAGTACCTGGCGTGCTAACAAGATTGGCCTGCATCGGTGACTCCAAATTACTTTTACCAGCCACAATCTTTACGAGGACGGCGAACAACCCTTTTTGATCTGCATCAATAATGGGGAAGAAAAAATAAAACATTCGATTAAGGTGCAAACATGTCGCAGCCTGCCATCAACCTCCCGCCGCTGATTTTGCAATTGCTGGGCGTCATTTGGGGCATTTTTTTGCTTCATGAATTCGGTCTGCTGCCCTGGCAGGCATATGGCTTTTTGGTGTTCCGAGCAGATCTGTTCATCAAAGCGCTAAGCGGTAGCGCACCATTATCAGTATATTTCTCAATTCTCGGCTATAGCCTCATGCATGGTGGGTTTATGCATGTCATCTTCAACAGCCTTTGGCTTGCCGCAATTGGGAAAGCAACCCTGGCCAGGCTCAATAGCCTTCAATTTCTGATGGTGCTCATTGTTGGCAGCATCGGCGGCGCCGTTGCCCACATGCTGGCCCATCCCGGTGAAGCAACCAGCATGGTTGGTCTTTCTGCAAGCATTTCTGCGTTATTTGGAATATTCTGCCGCATTCCTGGCCATCGGGGTCAGGCCTTACCCCTGCTTAGCGATCGTGTGACAAGATTTTCCCTGGGCTTTTTGGCAATTAATTTGCTTTTGGGACTTCTTCCGGGCGTCAATGGTGCCGGCATGATTGCTTGGCAAGCCCATTTGGGCGGCTTTTTTGCAGGTCTTTTGACCGCGCCTTTTTTCCTGAGGGCACCAATCCTCAAGCGTTAAGCTGCATCCTCAGCTTCAATCTCAATCGAATGTCGATTAATGGCCCAACCCAATGAGGGTTTGCGCAACAACCAACCTTCGCGACGAAAATCCGCAACAACCCTGCTGACCGTTTCCGTGGTTAAGCCCAACACAGACGCCATGTCTGCTCTTTTGGGCAAAATAGATACACGCCCCTGCGCGTCAGAAAGCGCCAACAAAAAGCGCGAGACGCGTTGGCGCGCTGTTCCGGTATGAAGGGCCGACATCCAGAAATCGGCATCTTGGAGGGCGTCATGCCACTTGCCCATGAGTGATTCATGCATGCGGGGCGTTTCCTGGGCCAATGCATTAACGGCCGAAGCAGGAAGAAAACAAGCAGAGACCTTGGACATGGCAACAGCAGTATGGGCGTAATCACCTCCCCGCAACGCCTCCAAGCCCGAAGCCCCACCTGGGCGCACCATGCGCACAATACGCTCATCCCCATTGGGTTGAAGCACAACATTCTTCACAAGGCCTTCGCGAACAGTCACGACAAAGCTTGCGTCATCACCTTGGTGGTACAACGCATCACCTGGCTCGAGCTCAACCTCTTGAATTGGCTCATGGAGCAGATCGAAATCTTCGTCGGTTAAGCCTGCAAACAGGCCACTAAATCGTACTGGGCAACCAGCACAGGATCTGGCATTGGCCCACTGGGTACGCCTTTTCATCATTACACCCGCATAGCTGTATGATCAGCTTTATTAGTTTATCCCGGTAGGACTAGAATAACGCATCTAGATACGGCAAGCAAAGACATCAACACGACAATAACGGGAGAATTCATGGTTGCTCGTAACCGGGTTATTTTGCCTCAGCAGCATCTTCGCTCATCTGGCTTCATCTCATCTTATGCCCCACTGATGGATGACCAGTTTCAACCTGCTTCCGTTGACTTGAGGCTCGGCGAAAAAGCCTATCGCGTCCCCGCATCTTTCCTGCCGGGCAAAGGCTTCAAAGTTTCTGAGCGGCTTGAACGGTTGGCCATGCATGAATTTGATCTTCGTGATTCTGCCGTTTTGGAGCGTGGTTGTGTGTACATGGTTGAGCTTGCTGAGGATGTGGCGCTGCCGGATCATGTCTCTGGCAGAACAAACCCAAAAAGCTCCACGGGACGACTTGATCTGTTTGCCCGCGTCATCACCGACGAAGGCATGGCCTTTGATCAGATTCCCAAGGGTTATCGTGGACCGCTTTATCTGGAATTGGCGCCCAGAACATTCTCGGTACGCGTGGCCACCGGCACACGCTTGGTGCAGCTCAGGCTTACCGATCACGCCCATGAAGGCGAGGTTGCACAACCAAAAGAACAAATGAATTTCTCGGTGGACATCACAGGCTTCCCGGCCAGTGATTTTGGCCTGGGCACAGGCTTGCCACCATTGATTGGCTTCAGGGCACGCAAGCATGCAGGCCTCATCGATTTCGACAAACCAGGAACTTATGACGTGTTGGATTTTTGGGAGCCTGTCTTTGTTCGCTCGGGCAGTGGTGTCATCCTGGACCCTGATGAATTTTATATCCTGGCCACAGCGGAACATGTGGAAGTACCAGCAGATCAAGCCGCAGAGATGATTGCTTATGATACGGATGTGGGCGAATTGCGCGTCCATTATGCCGGTTTTTTTGACCCAGGCTTTGGTATTGTTGCCGCTGGCGGTCATGGTTCCCGGGGCGTGCTTGAAGTCCGCACCCATGAGGTGCCCTTCCTTATAGAAACAGGTCAAATCATCGGCAGCTTAGTATTTGAAGCACTCACCGAACTGCCTGAACAGCTTTATGGCCAGGACCTGTCGTCAAATTATCAGGGCCAAAACCTTAAATTGGCAAAGCAGTTCAAATCCTTCTGAGCCAATCACGAAGCAATTCATCCTCAGAATCCCGGTCTGGCTCCTGGGCCCTCTGGCTTAACTCAAGACCGCGATGCTGGGCCAGATCTTCCACAAAATTTGGGGTGAATTCTGGATGGAATTGCACGCCCACCACCCGACCATCAGCACTTTTCATGCCAGCGATAGAGCAATGGGGGGTTTGGTGGCTTACGCGAAAACCAGGTGGAACCTCCGTTACCTGGTCCTGATGAAAATACAAATGACCATGGCCATCACCAGCAGCAAACAAGCCAGTGGCAAATCCTTGGTCATGGGGCCCTGACATTCCACCAAGCGCAGATGCAAGCAATTGGTGGCCAAAGCAAACACCCAAAAGCGCTTGTTCCCTAGCTACCAATTCGCGGATCACCTCATGGGCATGCTTGATCCATGGATCTAGGTCATAAGTACCCGATGCGGAGCCGGTTATCACATAACCGCATTTTTCTTCCACAGGAATGAAGTTGCTTCCATCGCGCAAATCAACGACTTTCCAGGAAACAGATGCCACCCGGGCAAACCGTCGGGCGAACATTTCTTGATAGCCACCATGACGTGTCTGCAGGTGACCGGGCACCTGCCCGGTCACCAATAATGTAAGCTCGTAGGGCTCAGCCATTAAGCGTTATCGATGGATTCCTGGATGAGTCTTTTGGCCTCTTCTGGACCACTCCAACCGCCAACTTTCACCCATTTGCCCTTTTCCAGATCTTTGTAACGCTCAAAGAAATGCTTGATCTGATCGCGGAAGATCTCCGGGAGGTCATCACATGAGTTAATATCTGCGTAATATGGGTCCAGCTTGGTGACAGGTACGGCAACGATCTTATCATCACCACCGCCGTCATCTTCCATATGCAAGACACCAATGGGGCGACAGCGAATGATGCAGCCAGGAACAACGGATGCACGCGTGACCACCAAAACATCGATGGGGTCATTATCCGCAGCCAAGGTGTTGGGCACGAAGCCATAATCGGCGGGGTAGAACATGGCCGCAGTCATGAAACGGTCGACCATAACGGCGCCGGAATCTTTGTCGATTTCATACTTAACTGGTTGGCCACCCTTGGGAATTTCGATCACCACATTCACTTCATCTGGGGCTTTGTCCCCTGCTGAAATCTTCGAAAGATCCATAACATTGCTCCTATTTTGTGCTTGAATGGCCGTGGGCCATGGTTGGTCCTATGCGTCCATGCTTTATGATCAAGCTTGTTGCATTTGCAACCTAATTGATCTTGCCGCCGACACAGGGTCATCCGCCAACATGATGGGACGACCTACAACAAGATGGCTGGCACCGGCACGCACCGCATCTGCGGGGGTGACCACCCGTTTTTGGTCATCACGGGCCGCTTCCATGGGCCTAATACCTGGTGTCACAATCAACGGTAACGACCCAAATTTCCCCCGCAACAAATTCGCTTCCATGGCACTGGCAACCACACCATCGGCGCCAGCATCAAGGGCGCGCTCAGCCCGCGCCAGAACCAAGGTTTCGACAGGATAATCCGGGTAACCAGAAGCCAACAAATCTTCATGATCAAGAGATGTCAGCAAGGTGATGGCCAGCAACCCAAATTGACCAGCTCCGCGTTTGCGGCCCTCTACAGCTGCGCGAACAACATGTGGGTCACCATGCACCGTCAACAAACCGAGAGGCAGATGGCACAGACCCTCGACAGTCCTCGCCACGGTTTCATGAATATCAAACAATTTTAGGTCCAAAAAAATCTGGTGGCCATCTTCCGAGACAGCAGAAAGGGCTGCATCCAGCCCAGAACCAAGATGCCCAAGCCCAACTTTCACCATATCAACTTCGCCAACTAAATTTTTAGACAGGCGTCCAAATTGTTCGGTATTGTTGGTGTCCAAGGCTGCAACCAATTTGGGAACATCATTCATCGTCATCAATCTTCCAATCCAATGCGCCTGGATGCATTTTTGCGTTGACAGCAATCGCTTCAGGCTTGACCTTGCGCCACGTCACACACTTGTTAACCGGATGCTTTATCATGCGCCAGCCGTTCATTATCCTCCTCGCCATTATGGTGGTTTCCACCCCTGCTTGGGCAAAACTTAATGATTACACCAAGCCATATGATGATTTGCGCTACCATTTGGAGCATACAGGCAAGGGTCTTTACTCAAGCAATGGGCTGGCAAAATTAAATAAGAGCGTCAAACGCGTTGATGCGGAAAAAGTTGCGCGTGCCTTTATTGCGCGCAACGCTGTCATTGCAGCTGGTGTGGGTTCTTTCCATGATGGTGTTTTGGCCATGGGCCCTGTGGACCAGGCCATGCAAAATATTCGCAATGCACCATCTGACATTATTAAAGTTCCTGGCGCCATCGAAGCGCTGCGTGCAGTAGTCCGCCGCAACCTTGCCGAAACAGACTTTTCGGCAAAGCTGGCTGACTATGTCGGCGCAAAAATTTCTAAAAAACCAACAAGCTTTCCCAAACATGGTGCGATTGGTCCCTTCCCACGCAAGCGTAATGCGTCGGCACCTGCAGACACGGCCGGCGACACCCCATTTTACCGTAGGGGAAGCAACCCGGCACCATCTGCCATGGAACGGATCCTGGCCCTTGGCGCCATGCATGTGCTGACAAATGGCAACATCCCCGACGAAGATATCCAGCGTTGGACAAAACAGGATGACGTTAATTTGTGCGTTGGCATCGCCACGCGGAATCTTGATCAGTGTGACGCTGCCTCACGTGGTCTTACCGAAAAAGCATTTTGCACACAGCGCCACACGCTCACAGAATTAAATCGCTGTTTTCGTTGGCTTGGTCGGACAAATTAACGCCATGCCGCTTTATGAATTTGAGGGAAGGCACCCAACGTTCGCCGATGAGGAACGTTGTTACATCGCCCCAGGCGCGCACCTTATGGGTGCTGTCCATTTAGGGTTGGATAGCTCTGTCTGGTTCGGCGCCCAATTGCGCGGTGATAACGAACCCCTCACCATTGGTGATGGATCTAATGTCCAGGAAAATTCTGTCTTTCACACAGATCCAGGTTGCCCGCTTACCATAGGAAAAAACACCACCATCGGTCATGGGGTCATCCTTCATGGATGCACCATTGGCAACAATGTTCTTATCGGCATGGGCACCATCATCATGAACCGTGCGGTGATCCCTGATAATTGCGTGGTGGGCGCTGGCTCACTCATCACTGAAGGCAAAATATTTGATGAGGGCCAATTGATTATTGGGCGACCCGCAAAGGCCATCAAACAACTCAATGAAGCGGAGATTTTTGGGATCACAAAAAGCGCTGAAAGCTATATTTTAAGGGGCCAAAGATTTAAGAAGTCATGCCATGAAATTTAAATTTCTACTCTTATTATTTCTCTTGATGCCCTGCTTGTCGTTAGCCGAGGAATATCGCGGCCTCGATTCCATGGAAGGCGCGACACTCACCACCGACCAAACCCCACCGACCAGGGCCACCATTGTTATTCCAGGCTTCCAAAAGATTACGGTCGAATTAGAGGAAGAAGATCGCGGGGTTTTTTCCGGCGCGGTCAAAACCGGCAATGACAAGGGCCTTCTGATACGTATGGAAACCATGTCAGTTGGTTACCGAGTCTATTTAATTTCCCTGGAGAAAAACCAGGACAACATGTTTGCCCCAACCGGCGGGACAGAAAAAGCCTTGGGTTTTGTTCGCGCGAACATTCCCCTTCCTGACCTTCCAAATTACATTGCACCACCACCAACGCCACCAGAGCGTTTTCTTGGCACGGTGACTTTTGTGAACTCCTACTCATTTTGGCCACAAGATTCTGTCCGCTATGGGCTGACGTTGGTTGATCGTGGGCAACTTGATATTCTGGCCGTGTTCCCGCTCATAACTGCGGATATTGCATGGCGCGCCTGCCCCGCATCTATTCGCGACATCGGCCTCAACCGATTGCTGCAAAAGCTTCGTACCGATTGCAACTCATTGCGCGCCTTGGTGGGGCGTACCGCCAGGTCCAACCCATCCTTATGGCTAGGCAAATTGATGCGTGAGAAAGAGCAGGCAGCAGACGTGATCAAATGCACTAATGCGCTCGGAAATTTGGAGAAATGCCAGGTTGTGATGAAAGAATTTGCAGACTTAGCCGCGCAAGTCTTGCCTATTGATAAAGTCCTTAGGAACCTGTCACGATATTAATATTTTTTGGTCAATGTGACCTCGCGCAAGGATTTTTATGTCCCAAGATTTGAAAGCCGCGTTGTTCATGCTCGCTGCGGTAACCTGTTTTGCGTTTCTGGATGCATTGGCAAAAATTCTTGTGGATCCTGCCTCCCCCTTAGAAGCGTCCTTGCCTGTCATTCAGGTCGTATGGATAAGATTTGTGTCCCATGGCACCATCTTGCTTGGGCTTTTAATCCTTTGGGGCGAATTGGGACGATTTAAAACCCGTTATCCCGTGACCCAGGGTTTCCGAACTATTTTGATGGCCGGCACAACATTTTTCAATTTTCAGGCCGTCCAATATTTGCAACTAGACCAAACCGTTGCGATCTTTTTTGCAACCCCCTTCATCGTCTCCTTGCTTGCAGGCCCCATACTTGGCGAATGGGTGGGCATCCGACGGTTAATGGCAATCATCACCGGATTTATCGGCGTTCTGATTGTCACAAGTCCATGGGACGCAGACATGCACTGGGCGATTATTTATTCAATCGCGGCAACCTTATGCCTTGGTGTTTTCAACATATCCACACGCTGGCTCACGAGCCGTGAAGGTGTGAATATCACTTTCACCTACACAGTCGTTGGCGGGTTTGTCTTACTTGCCTGGCCCGCCTTGGAGGCCTGGGTCTGGCCAAAAGACATCCTATCCTGGATGGCACTTCTCATGACCGGTTTTTTTGGTGGCATCGGCCATTATTTTTACACCTGCGCCCATGGTTTGGCCCCGGCCCCGAACATCGCCCCCTACATGTACAGCCAGCTCTTACTCATGGCTCTGTTCGGGTATTTGTTCTTTGACGATATCCCCACGATAGCCACCCTTATTGGCGCAAGCTTGATTATCGGAAGCGGCATCTATCTTTTCAGCAGGGACATGATGAAATCACGGGACAAAGCGAGGTGTGACGCATGAGCAGAAAATTTTGGCTTGGCTTACGGGCAGCGTTGCTGGACTTTCTGCCACTAACACTTTTTTTCATCACCAACAGCATTGATGGGATCATCACCGGTACCCTCATCTATCTGTTGAGCACCGCCATCGCTACTGGACTTTCTGTCTGGCTGCAAAAGCGCTTGCCACTTTTTGCGCTTGTTGCGGGAAGTATGGTTGTAGGGCTGGGCTTGGTGACCGTTATCTTGGAAGATCCCTTTTTTATTAAGGTTCAGCCAACCATCACCAACATCCTCTTTGGCACGGGACTTGCTTGGTCATACCTCTATGATGGGCGCGTCTTGGAGCGTTTCTTTGGCCACATGTTCCAACTTAGCAAGGATCTTTGGCGGCAGTTAGAATTGCGTTGGTGCGTGTTCTTTTTCGCCCTCGCACTCACCAATGAGCTTGCACGAATTTTTCTTGATGATGATGGCTGGCTTTATATCAAATTCTTCTTAGTTGCCCCAGCGACCACAATTTTTTCACTTTGGAATCTTCAAACCATCCGGAGAGATTCCAGCCAGTAACGTGACTCGTGGGGCAAATGACGGACCCAGGCACGTCTCGCACGGACATCTGGTATGCCCGCAAGCCGTCGGTATTTACCAATACTGCTCAAGCTGGGTGCCCAACCATCCAAATCAATCTGTTGCTGCAATTGTTGGTCTGTTAATGGCCATTCCTCCTGTGCAACATGCTTGCGCAATTCGTGCATAAGTCCCTTGCCAGAAACAGGCGCGTCGCGCCCAACGGGGCTGGCGAAAAGTGATCGTAATGAAATGACACGACCCTCAAAAATCATCAAAAGGTGGCTGGCCATGCGTGAAATAGTGGAAACGGCAACGCCAACATGTTCGGCAAGTTGCGCCATGGTCAGGGGCTGGATGGGCATATTGGGCTCGAGAAAATATCGTTCTTGCCGCATGATCGCGTGGTTTAAAATTTCGACCATAATCCGACGACGCTCAATCAATGCGGAGACGATTCGATCCGCATCATGTTTTGCTTGAAGCATTTCTTCCCCGACCTGTTCGCCCCGCGATTTCGCCCATAAGTGATGATCAAACTCCACCTGGCTACTAACGTCGTTGAGAAATACAAATTGTGGTGGCTGAATAGTTTGGATTTCCACCTCAGGCGGTACGGGTGTTTCCGCATATTCATTCATGGAAATAGGATGGCCATGCCGAACAAGCAATTCGAGGCCATCCCGGCAAGCGCCCACATCCTCACCCATCATGGCCGCAACCGGGCCCAAGCCTTTCGATAGCAAATCTTGCCAATGACCAAGGAGCCTTAAAGGCAAATCTTTGGGCCCAAAGCCCAAGGCAAAAAGTTGCAAACGATATTGGCCAACCATACCCACACCAAATACGCCAGGTGGCCCGAATTCTTGCAAGCGCTCGATTACCCTTTGGATAAGCTTCCGCTCAAAACCCTTCTGCGTGAGCAAGACAATGATATTTTCGGGCAAACGACCCGCCTCATCTAGAGATTCCAAACAAAATTGCGCAATGCCCAATTGTTCCTGATTGGCAAAACTGTTTTCGATTTGGTTTCGCAGATCAGTCCAAAGGCTTGAAACAGCCTGCTGATCCAAAAGATGAACTTGCGAAGATAATTTGCTTTTCAACTTCAAAAATGGGTTGCGATCAGCTTGCTCACGGACAAATTCATGTAATGCCACAACGTCCAGCGACAGAAATTTTGCTTGCGCAACAAGATGGGCCTTTGCACGTAATTGGCTGGCGCTGTTGGTGCGAATGCTTAAGGCCATGAAACTTACAACTTTGTGCTCTCGGTGCATGTGTCATATATAACACCAAGCTATGTACCACATGGGTTTTTGATTTTGCCAAAGAACATAAGAACATCACGCAACCAGCTAAGCCTGCTTTTGGGCCTATTGAGCCTTATGGGCATCATGATTTTTGGCTATGTGGCCGTCGAAAACTCACACAGGCAAAAAGTTATCGCGGAAATTTCGTCCAATCGCGATGATGTAAGAGCTTTGCTCAAGACAATATCCATTCAACAGAACCAGCTTTACACCGACAATGGACGGGCCCAGATGATCAGCATGGAGCTGGGCGAGGCCGAAAAGCTTGCAGAGGATCATGCCCTGCACCCTACTATTTTGGGGCTCTATTTGCGCAGTGTAGCCATTCACCAACACACAGAAAATATCGCCGAAACAATGACCAAACTACGTGGTGATGCAATCAATCACCAGACGGCCACCATGGAATTGGTAGAAGAGCCCAAGATACTGATTAACTTTACCGCAGACGCAAATGCTGCGCGTCCAGGTGCGTCAGGTTTCATGAGCACGGCCACATTAGAGCGCCTTGCTCTTGATGGCAAAAGAGTTATCGACCGTTTGCGCAACCTGACCGAGACAACACATATATCAGCATCCAGAACCAGCAGAAGCATGTGGCTCATTGAACGAAATGTCATCGAGCTAAAACGGGACATGAACAGCAGGATTGGTGTGGTGCGTCGGGGCTTTGAGGATGCCAACCTTCCGATCTCTGGACTCATCAAAAAAGCGTCAAACCAAATTCCGGTTCCATACGCCCTCATCAACGACAAAAAGACACCCATCCTGTCAACCAAGACCACCGATTTGATGCTTGCCGAAGCCTTTGCAATAAAAGAAGAACTGACGAGGTTGCATCAGGCATTGCCATTATCGACGCCTGGAAGAAATATCAAAGCGGGTAGTGGATTTGGTTATCGCATCGATCCGTTCACAAAAAAAAGGCGCCTTCACAAAGGACTCGACTTTACGGGGCCAAGGGGAACAAAAATATTAGCAACCGGCCATGGTGTTGTGTCCGAAGCCTTGAACCAAAATGGTTATGGCAAGGTGGTGGTCATTGAACATGAGCATGGCATGCAGAGTCTCTACGCCCATCTCGACAAAATATTGGTCAAAAAAGGACAAAAGGTACGCCTTGGAGACCCTATTGGGACCCTTGGCAATACAGGGCGATCAACCTCGGCCCATCTTCATTATGAAATCCAACAAAATGGAAAACCATTTGACCCCAAAAGCTTTATTGAAGCTGGTCACAATTTGGAGAAAATTTTTGCCGAATCCGGCATGAATATCGACCAGCTGGCCGCCAACTAAATTTCATCGTCATGGAAGCAGCGGGAAATGGTGGGCCCGGAGGGACTTGAACCCCCAACCAGACCGTTATGAGCGGTCGGCTCTAACCAATTGAGCTACAGGCCCTTAAAGATTTCATGCCACCGACGGTGGCAAGAAATCAATTGTCCAAGAAGGAACGAATTTTTCTGGAACGGCTTGGGTGTTTCAGCTTTCTCAATGCCTTAGCTTCAATCTGACGGATACGTTCCCTGGTCACAGAAAATTGTTGCCCCACCTCTTCCAGCGTGTGGTCGGTGTTCATGCCAATACCAAAACGCATGCGCAAAACGCGTTCTTCCCTTGGGGTCAGTGATGCAAGCACCCTTGTGGTGGTGTCCCGGAGGTTGGACTGCACCGCCGAATCAACAGGCAAGACAGCATTTTTATCCTCAATGAAGTCACCCAGACTTGAATCATCCTCATCGCCAATAGGTGTCTCAAGGGAAACAGGCTCTTTGGCGATTTTCATAACCTTGCGCACTTTCTCCAAAGGCATCTGAAGTTTTTCAGACAATTCCTCTGGGGTCGGCTCACGGCCTATTTCATGCAGCATTTGGCGTGAAGTACGGACCAATTTGTTGATTGTTTCAATCATATGCACAGGGATTCGAATTGTTCTTGCCTGGTCGGCGATCGAGCGCGTGATGGCCTGCCGGATCCACCATGTGGCATATGTCGAAAACTTATAACCCCGCCGATATTCGAACTTGTCCACCGCCTTCATCAAGCCAATGTTGCCCTCTTGGATCAGGTCGAGGAATTGAAGTCCGCGGTTTGTATATTTTTTGGCAATCGAAATCACCAGGCGCAGGTTTGCCTCAACCATTTCCTCTTTGGCCTGGCGCGCCTCACGCTCACCACGCTGGATGACCGAAACCATCTGCCTAAATTCATTGATTTGAAGACCAGATTTCTGTCCGATACGTGATATCTGATCACGCAGGCCCTCAGCCTCTTGCCCATCTTTCTCTATGAACTTTTTCCACTTGGCATTGTTGCCAGCAACGCGTTCGCACCAATCCGGATCGAGTTCACTTCCAAGATAATTATCAAGGAATGATTTGCGGTCAATTTTGTGGCGCTCAGCCAGGCGCATCAATTGACCTTCGGTGGCCGTTAATTCTCGATTGATGGCATATAATTGACGGATCAGAGATTCAATTCTGGCGTTATTGAGGTGCAATGAGTTCACCAGATCAACGACTTCCTGCCTGATCTGCTGATAATCGGTTTCCTCACCTTGCATAAATTCCTGATTGCTCAAGGCCGCCTCGATCCGGCGATTTTGGATTTTACGCAATTCCACATAATCGGAGGCAATCTTCTCAAAAGTTTCCAAAACAGATGGCTTCAGTGCTTCTTCCATCGCCGAAAGGGACAAATTGCCTTCATCGCCATCATCATTGGCGTCACCGGCATCATCATCGAAAGCATCCTCATTAGCGTCGTCATCACCGTCGGATTCGGTTTCTACGCCCTCACCATTCTTGCCAAATGTGGCGTCCAGATCGATGATCTCTCGCAGCAACACTTTGCCTTCATTCAGCTCATCACGCCAAACAGTAATAGCCTCAAAGGTAAGCGGTGACTCACACAAACCACCGATCATGGCATTGCGCCCAGCCTCAATTCTTTTGGCAATGGCAATCTCACCTTCACGCGACAAAAGCTCGACGGACCCCATTTCCCGAAGGTACATGCGTACAGGATCATCGGTGCGGTCAAAGCCGCCTTCTTTGCCTTTTGTCTTTGCCGGGGTTGCTGCCTCGTCGGTTGCAGCTTCCTGCTCCTCGGCGTCATCTTCGCTTTCCACAACATTGATGCCCATTTCTGACATCTGCGCCAGAATGTCCTCAATTTGTTCCGAAGAAAATTGCTCGGACGGCAGAACAGAGTTAACCTCGTCGTAGGTGACGTAGCCCCGCTCTTTTGATTTGGCGATAAGCTTTTTGACCTTAGCCATGGAGAGATCCGCACTGGCGGATTCTGCATCCTGATTTTTTCCGTCTTTAACCTGATCCTGAGTCTCTTCGCTCATGAATACTCCCGACCAATTCTCATCTTTCTAACCAAACCACCGACAATGAACGGCGGCATCTTTAACTTCCATCTCTCAATCTTCTAATGCTTGAAGATCTTTCTTGGCCGCCTCAATGGCACCCATCAACTCATCGGTCAGCCCCTGTTTTGCGACCGCAAGCTTCAACGCATCAAGTTGTTGGCGAAGGAGGTTTTGCTGTTGCCACTTGGCGATACTTTTCCAATGAACGCGAATGTCCTCCTGCGGCATGTGTACCAAATTGGGATACAATAAACGCGTGACATCTTCGCAAGTCTGCACCATGTCCTGAAACCCCGAACACTCCAGATGCCTCGCAAGCATGTTGGCGTCAAGAGGCAACGAATCGTCTGCCGATGAGATGCTCTCCAATAAGGCCATGCGAAGCTTGTCCAAACCTGCATCCGTGCAAGTCAACCCCGCCAGCTGTTCTGCCACCTCCTCCAACAATTGGGGCTGTCCCAAAAGAAGCCCCAACATCAATGCTTCTCTGTTGGGCTGTGCCGCTTCAAGCGGTGGTAATTTTTGCTTGTAGACGAGGCGCCTTGGCTCTGGAGCTGATAACAAACCATGTTCCTGCAACTTTAAGTGCATATGTTGCTTGTAACCATCCCGCAGGGACGCATTGCTTATGTTTTGAATGAGGCTTCGCAAACGCGCCTTCAGCCCTTCAATTTGCTCCGGCGTGTGTAATGGGGTGCGTTGGTATTCCCGCATCCAACAAAAATCAGCCAAGGGTTGTGCCTCTGAAATCATGCGCGCAAATGCCTCGGGCCCCTCATTGCTGACAAAATCATCTGGATCTTGCCCGTCGGGCAGCACTACAAATTGCAGGGTTTTGTCATGCTGCACCAGTGGCAAAGACATCGCCACCAGACGGTCCGCCGCATTGAGACCGGCTTTATCCCCATCAAGACATACGACAGGTTCACCACAATATTTCCATAATTCGTGGAGATGCTCTTCATTCATGGCCGTGCCCATGGGCGCCACCACGCGGCCAAACCCAGCCTTATGCAAGGCCACGCAATCCATGTAGCCTTCCACCACAATCATGGGCTCCTCTTTTCGCCCCTGGGTTCTGGCCTGGTGCAGGTTATATAGCGTCTTTTTCTTGCTAAAGATTGGCGTCTCGGTGCTGTTGTAATATTTTGCCCCTTCCCCCTCCATCAGACGCCCACCAAAGGCCACCAAGCGACCCCGAACGTCATGAATAGGAAACATGATGCGTCCACGGAAACGACTATAATAGCCCTCCCCCCGATCCTTTTTGGTAACCAAACCAACGGTCACGGCATCACCCATGGAAACCCCTGATTTTTCCAATTCAGCAACAAGCATGTCCCAAGAATTGGGCGCAAAACCTATGCCAAAATGCTTTGCATCTTCGGGGGCCAAACCGCGTTGGCGGACAAGGTAAGAACGCGCCTGAAACCCCGTTTTTGCCTTCAATTGGGCAACAAAAAAATTCTGTGCTACGTCCATCGCTCGATAGAGGGGCTTCAGATCAGGTCCTTGTGGGGCACCAGACTCTGGCATGATGAGGCCGGCCATGTCGGCCAACTGGCGCACCGCCTCAATAAAACTCAGCCCATCGCGATCTTGCAAAAAAGAAATCGCGTCACCTTTTTTATGGCAGCCAAAACAATAATATTGCCCACGTCCCACATCCACTTTGAAACTCGGTGTCTTTTCTTGATGGAAGGGGCAGCATGCCCAGAGAATGCCCTTACCTTCTTCAGATTTCTTGCGGTCCCACTGCACATAACGACCAATGAGTTCCCGGAGGGATGTCTGTTGTCGCAACTGATCCAAAAAGCTTCTGTCCATGTTCCCAACATCCTAGGGGGTGCGCCAAGAGCCAACCCATTCCCCTGATTCAAGACCCCATGCAAAACGGCGATGTCCTTCAGCGTGCAATTCCAACACATCCCACAAATGGGGCCGAAACAAAATGACCGCCAGATTATTAGGCGCATCATCCTTATTCATTTCCACGGATGCCTCAGTGACAAGCATGCTTCCTGGCTTTGACATGCTTGCATAATCTTCAGGTCTTTTCATGGCATCATGAAGATAATTGGGGGGAATTTGTTCACCCACCTTCAACATACATTGGCCATAACCCCTGACCTGAAGCTTGGCGTGAGGATCATAGGCATGAATGGCTGCTCTGTGATCATGCTGTACTTGGTCATATTTGGGGCTTCTTTTGTCCGTGAACATGACCAACCCATCGGCTGTGATGGCGCGCAAAATAATGGTGCGAACA
>AACY020535675.1_pt1 | contig 21328 bp, 20 predicted proteins | sample 267378 | NCBI WGS metagenome assembly AACY02 (sample SAMN02954345, study PRJNA13694) | marine metagenome | biome: aquatic; feature: ocean; material: water; isolation source: isolated as part of a large dataset composed predominantly from surface... | reverse complement strand
TGGTGGCTCCAGAAGCGCTCAATGCCTTTCAATCCGCCAACCGCGGCGAGGTGCAGCGCTCCCTCAACACCCTCTATGGCTCATCGCTCTCGACGCTCTGCCTCACCGTTCCAGCCGTGCTGATGCTCGGCGAATGGATTCACACCGATGTGGTGCTGGGGCTCGAACCGATGGAATCGCTGCTCCTGGCCCTGACGCTGGTGCTGGTGCGCCCGATCAGCGGCAGGGTGAGCGAACTGGATGGCCTGATGCTGCTCACCGTGGGGGTGGTCTGGGTCGCCCTGCAGATTGTGTGATCGCCAGATTGTGGGATCGCCGCTCAGCGCTCCATCGCCACCAGGCTCTTGGCGGCTGCGGCCGTGAGCACCTCATGGCCGCAGGCCACCTCAGCGCGATCGCGCACGGCCACGTCATCCTCAATGCGGATACCGATGCCCTTCCAGCGCTCCTCGATCGCCGGCTGCCCCTCCGGCACAGGCAAACGATCGCTCACGTAGAGCCCCGGTTCCACCGTGAGCACCATGCCCGGCTCCAGTGCCACCGGATGCTCACCGAGGCGATAAGCCCCCACATCGTGCACATCCAACCCGAGCCAATGGCCGGTGCGGTGCATGTAGAGGTGGCGATAGGCGCCCTGCTCAATCACGCCGTCGACGTCGCCACGCAGCAGGCCGAGCTCCAGCAAGCCCTCCACCAGCTGCCGCAGGGCGGTCTGATGCACATCCTCCGCCGTCGCGCCCGGTTGCACCGCCGCCACTGCGGCCTCCTGGGCCGACAACACCAATTCATACAACTGCCGCTGCTCCGCACGGAAGCGCCCATTCACCGGAAAGGTGCGGGTGATGTCGCCGTTGTAGTAATCGGGAAGGGAACAGCCCGCGTCGATCAGCAACAGATCTCCGTCGCGCAAGAGATCCCGATTGTCGATGTAATGAAGCACGCAGGCGTTGTCGCCACCGGCCACGATCGAGCTGTAGGCCGGCCCGCGGGCCCCGGCGGCGAGAAAATGCTGTTCGATCAGGGCCTGCACCTGTCGCTCGCCCATCCCCGGTTCCACAGCAGCGCGGGCCAGTTCATGGGCCTCCGCCGAAATGCGGCAGGCCTGCCGCAGACGCGCCAGTTCCTCCGGCTCTTTGCGCAGGCGCTGGCGATGCAGCATCGGGCAGGGCGCCACCAACCCAAGGGCAGCCGCACCGCTGCGCGGCGCCCGATCCAGCTGCTGGGCCCAGGCCTTCAGCACCAGGGGTTCCACGGCGGGGTGCCGCCCGACCCGAAAGGCGATGCCCTCCGCACCCTTGAGATACTCCGGCAGGCGTTGTTCCAGCTCATCGCGGGGATGGGCGATGTCCGCCCCGTAGTGCTCCACCGCTCCCTCACAGCCCCAGCGCCGCCCGGTCCACACCTCGGCGCCGGGCTCGCGCGGATTCACAAACAGCACATAGCGCTCCCCCTCCGCGCGGTGGGGCAACAGCAGCGCCACCGCATCGGGTTCGTCGAATCCGGTGAGATACCAGAAGTCGCTGTCCTGCCGGAACGGCCACTCGCAATCGGCATGGTGGGTGACCAGCGTCGCCGCGGGAATCACCGCGGCCGCACCACCGAGCTCAGCGAAACAGCGCTCACGTCGCTGGGCATGACGCTGCTGGTCGATCACGGCGGAGACAGAGTGACAGGGAACCGTCAGGATGGCAGGCAAAGCACCCCGGCATGACCACCGACCTGCTGATCCTGCTGTTGATGGTGCTGGTGGTGCTGGCTGGATCCGCCGTCTGCTCGGGCGTTGAAGCGGCCCTGCTCACGGTCAATCCCGTGCGCGTGCACGAGCTGTCCGCACGCCCAGGCCCGCCAGCGGGGGCACGACGGCTGGCCCAGTTGCGTCAACGCCTCGGCCGCACCCTCTCGGTGCTGGTGATTGCCAACAATGGCTTCAATATTTTCGGCAGCATGATGCTCGGCGGCTACGCCGCCTGGGTGTTTCAGAAAAACCAGTTCAGCGACGTGGCCCTGCCGCTGTTTTCGGTGGCCCTCACCGTGCTCGTGATTCTGCTGGGGGAAATTCTTCCCAAGGCGATCGGCACCCGTCTCGCCCTCCCCGTGGCCCTGGCCAGCGCGCCGGTGCTGCACTGGCTCGGGGTGCTGATGCGCCCCCTGGTGCTGCTGCTGGAGCGCTTGCTGCCAGCGATCAGTGAAGAGAACGAAATCAGCACCGACGAGAACGAAATCCGGCTGCTGGCACGCCTCGGCTCCCAGAAAGGACAGATCGAAGCCGATGAGGCAGCGATGATCGCCAAGGTATTCCAACTCAATGACCTCACCGCCAGGGATCTGATGACCCCCCGCGTGGCCGCGCCCACCCTGGAGGGTGCCGCCTCGCTCGAAGCCCTCCGTCCACAGCTGCTGGCGAACCCTTCGGCCTGGTGGGTCGTGCTCGGCGCCGAGGTGGATCGGGTGCTCGGGGTGGCCAGTCGCGATCAGCTGCTCACGGCCCTGCTGGAGCAACGCGGTCAGCTCAGTGCCGCTGATCTCTGCGAGCCGGTGGAGTTCGTGCCCGAGATGATCCGGGCCGACCGCTTGCTCACCAGCTTCCGACGCGACAACAGCGGCGTGCGCGTGGTGGTGGATGAATTCGGCGGCTTTGTGGGCGTGATCGGGGCCGATGCGGTGCTGGCGGTGCTGGCCGGCTGGTGGCGCAAGGGAGCTGGCGTGGGGATCGCGGAATGAGAGCCAGCGATCCCAGCCATGCCAGCGGAGGCGGGGCAACCACCCTGAAACGCTGCCTGCAACTGCTGGAGCAGTGGCGTGCGGAGCTGCACCTCACCCCGAGGGAAACCACGCTGCTGGCCGGCAATCTCAAGGCGCTGGAACGCCAACTCGATCGGCTGGCTCAGCGACGGCTGCGGGTGGCGGTGTTCGGGCGCGTGGGAGTGGGGAAGTCGAGCCTGGTGAATGCCCTGGTGGGGGAGGCCGTGCTGGCCACCGACGTGGCCCATGGCTGCACCCGCCAACAGCAGGCCGTGCCCTGGCCCATCGCTGTGCCGGGGCTTAAGGGTGTGGATCTGGTGGACACCCCGGGCATCGATGAAGTGGCCGCCGCCGGCCGGGCCCGGCTGGCCGCTCGAGTGGCGCTGCAGGCCGATCTGGTGCTGTTGGTGCTGGATGGCGACATCACCCGTGTGGAACTGGAGGCCCTCGAGGCACTGCGCGACGGTGGCAAACCCGTGCTGCCGGTGCTCAACCGCAGCGATTGCTGGCCGCCAGAGGAGCTTGACGCCTTGCTGAAGAGCATCCAGCGGCGACTCCCCAACGGCATGGTCGCCCCCGTGGCGGTGGCTGCCGCACCGCGTCAGGCGGTGCAGCTGGAGGACGGCCGGGTGCGCAGCCGGACCATGGCCGCCCGGATCACGGCCCTGGCGACAGGCCTGCAGCAGTGGCTGGAGGCGCAGGGCCCGGCCCTGCTCGCCCTCAATGCCCTGCGCCAGGCGGAACGCCTGCAGCAGGCGCTGGAGGCTGGTCGCCTGAAGCGCAGGCGCCAGGCGGCCCAGGGGCTGATCGGTCGCTACGCCGCCCTCAAGGCGGCGGGCGTCGCCGCCAATCCCTTGGTGCTGCTCGATCTGGCCGGAGGTCTCGCCTGCGACACGGCCCTGGTGGTCCAGCTCTGCCAGCTCTATGACCTGCCCATGGGCGGACCCGCCGCCCGCCGGCTGCTGCAGCGGCTCTCGGGCCACAACGCCCTGATCGGCGGGGCCCAGCTGGGCATTCAGGTGGCCCTCAGCGGCGTCCGCCAGCTGCTGCTGGTGGCGGCCCCATTCACGGCCGGCCTCTCTCTGGCACCGGCGGCACCGGTGGCCATGGCCCAGGCGGCTCTGGCCGTCCACACCACCCGCCGCACCGGGCGACTCACCGCTCGCTGGCTGCTGGAGCAACAGGGCCGCGGCCGGCGGAGTCAACCACAGCCCACCAGCCTGCTGAAGCGGCTCGCCTGGCAGGACGCCACGCTGGGGAGCCTTCTGATGGCGTGGCCGCAGCGCCGGGATCGGGGCGCCCTGCGAGAGCTGCTGCCATGACGGCAGCTCCTGGCCTTGCCCTGTTCGGCACCAGCGCCGATCCGCCCACCTGCGGGCATCAGGCCCTGCTGGAGGGACTGACCGATCGCTTTGCCGAGGTGGCCACCTGGGCAAGCGACAACCCCTCCAAGCAGCACGCCATCCCCCTGGAGCAGCGGCTCGAATTGCTCAGCACCCTGGTGCAGTCGATGCAGGCCCCCCGGTTGCAGCTGGTGCAGGAGCTCAGCAGCCCCTATGCGATCACCACCCTGCAACGCGCCGAAGCGCGCTGGCCCGGTTGCCCCCTCAGCTTTGTGGTGGGGAGTGACCTCACGGGCCAGATTCCCCGCTGGAAAGACGCGGCATCGCTGCTCCAACGCTGCCGGCTGGTGATCGTGCCCCGCCAAGGCTGGCCGATCCAGCACCAGGATCTCGACCAACTGCGCAACCTGGGCGGCCAGGTGGAGATCTTGCCGCTCACGATTCCAGCAACGGCCAGTTCGAGCATCCGGCAACGGCCGGCCGCAGACCAGATTCCAGCCGCCCTGCACCCCCTGCTGCTGAAGCACAATTTCTATGGTTTTGCCCCCGGCTCGGGCTGAGGATCCATGCGCATCGCCCTGGCCCAGATCAATCCACTGGTGGGCGATCTACCTGGCAATGCCGCGCGCATCCTCGCCGCCTGCCAACAGAGCCAGCAACAGGGCGAACCGGCGGATCTGCTGCTGACGCCAGAACTCTCGCTCTGGGGCTATCCGCCGCGCGACCTGTTGCTCAACCCCAGAGGGGTGGCGCAGCAACAGGCGGTGATGGACCAGCTGAGCCAAGACCTGCACGACCTCGCCCCGGCGCTGGCCGTGCTGGTGGGCGTGGTGGAGCCGGCCGGCGACAGCGCTCTGCCCCATCTGTTCAATGCCGTGGCCTTGATCCAAGGGGGACGGTGGCGGGTGGTGGGCCGCAAACAGCTGCTCCCCAGCTACGACGTGTTTGATGAAAGCCGCTACTTCCGCGCCGCCAACGGCCCCTCCTGCCTGACCCTCAACCTGGGCGGGCAGCCCTGGCGTCTGGGACTCACCATTTGCGAAGACCTCTGGGTGGAGCCCGCGCTCCAGAACCAGCGGCTCACAGGCCCCGATCCTGTGGCGGCCCTCGAACCGCTCGGCGTGGATCTACTGCTGAATCTTTCCGCCTCCCCGTTCGCCCAGGAGAAATCCCCCCTGCGCCGCGAGCTGGCCGCACGGGCCGCCGCCCGCCTCAACTGCCCGGTGATCTACGTGAATCAGGTGGGCGGCAACGATGAGCTGATCTTTGATGGCGGCAGCTTTGTGATCGACCGCCCCAGCCAGGAGGCTCAGGCCGCACCCACGCTCACCCTGCAGCTACCGATCTGCAAGGAAGCCCTGGACCTCTGGGATGCCGGCAGCACAGCCGCCGCGTCTGAGCGCAACCCCAAAGGGGCCCCGATGATCAGGCACGATCACGTCGCCATGCGCCGCGAAGAGCAACTGCTGCGCGCTCTGGTGCTGGGCGTGCACGACTACGCCGGCAAATGTGGCTTCCAGCGCGCCCTGCTCGGCCTCAGTGGAGGCATCGATTCCGCCCTGGTGGCCGTGATCGCCTGCGCTGCCCTCGGGGCCGATCGGGTGCAGGCCCTGCTGATGCCCTCCCCCTGGAGCTCCAGGGGCTCGATCGAGGATGCCGACGCCTTGGCGCAACGGCTGGGCCTCCACACCGACACCACGCCGATCGAGGCGCTCATGACCAGCTTCGCGGCCACACTGACGCCGGTGCTCCAGGGTCCGCCGGCGGATGTGACCGCCGAAAATCTCCAGTCGCGCATCCGCGGCACCCTGCTGATGGCCGTGGCCAACCAGCAGGGGCAGTTGCTGCTCTCCACCGGCAACAAATCGGAACTGGCGGTGGGGTACTGCACCCTCTATGGCGACATGAACGGAGGCCTGGCGGTGATCGGGGACCTCTACAAATCCACCGTCTTCGCGCTCTGCGACTGGCTCGACAGTTCCGCCAGCCAGGCCTGCCGCCGCGATCTGGGGCTGCCGGACAGCGGCGAACTGGTGGGGCGCGCGATCCGGGACAAACCCCCCAGCGCTGAATTGAGGCCCGACCAGAAAGACAGCGATTCCCTGCCCGATTACGCCGTACTCGATCCGTTGCTGCGAGACCTGATTGAAGAGCATTGCGGAGAGGAGGCGTTGCTGCAGCGGGGCCATGCCCCCGAGACGGTCACCCGGGTGCTGCGCCTGTTCCGCCGGGCCGAATTCAAACGACGCCAGGCGCCGCCGCTCCTGAAGGTGAGCCGTCAGGCTTTCGGCACAGGCTGGCGGCTGCCGATCGCCGCCGTCTGAGCCAGATTGAAGCAACAGCCTTGCAGCCATGGCCCACTCCGTTCTCACCGCTCCGATGGCGAGCATCGGGGTTCCCACCGAAATCAAGGCGGATGAGCAGCGGGTGGCCCTCACCCCCGATGGCGTCAGGGATCTGGTCACCCAGGGGTTGGAGGTGCGCGTGCAGGCCGGCGCCGGGGATGGCGCTGGCATCGCCGATGCAGCCTTTGCAGCGGCCGGCGCCCAGGTGGTGGACCGGGACACCGCCTGGGCCGCCCATCTGGTGGTGAAAGTGAAGGAACCGCAGGAGGAGGAGTTCCGGTTCCTTCGCGATGACATGGTGCTGTTCACCTACCTGCATCTGGCCGCCTACCCGAAGGTGGGGCAGGCCCTGCTGGATGCGGGCACCACCGGCGTGGCCTACGAGACGGTGCAACTCGAAAACGGCAGCCTGCCCCTGCTGGCACCGATGAGCGAAATCGCCGGACGCCTCGCGGCCCAGGTGGGCGCGCGGCTGCTGGAGAGGCCGAACGGTGGTCGCGGCGTGCTGATCGGTGGCTGCACCGGCGTGCGCCCGGCCCGGGTGGTCGTACTCGGAGCCGGCACGGTGGGCTGGAATGCAGCCCGACTGGCGGCGGCGATGGATGCGGAGGTGATGCTGCTGGATCGCTCCCCCGAACGGTTGCGCAGTTTGGAAGCCGACCGGCGCGGGCGGCTGATGAGCGTGGTGAGCAGCCGCGGCTTGCTGGAACGGCTGGTGCCCACCGCCGACCTGCTGATCGGTGCCGTGCTCACCCCCGGCGGCCGTGCCCCCACGCTGGTGGATGAAGAGATGGTGCAACAGATGCAACCCGGCTCGGTGATCGTCGATGTGGCGATCGATCAGGGGGGCTGTGTGGCCACCAGCCGGGAAACAACCCACACCGACCCCACGGTGACCATCCACGGCGTGCAGCACTACGCCGTGGGCAACATGCCCGGTGCGGTGCCATTCACCTCCACCGAAGCACTGGTCAGCGTCACGCTCCCCTACATCCTCGGCATCGCCGGCCGCGGCCTGGAGGAAGCGGTGACCGAGCGGCCTGAACTGCTCTCCGGCCTGAACACCGTGCAGGGGGCGGTCTGCCATCCAGGCGTTGCCAAAGCTCTGGGTGTTCCCCCGAGGCACCCGATGGCCTGCCTGCGCTGAATCAGCAACTCTCCCGCAGTGGCTGCAATGGCCGCTGCAGCGCTGCGGGAGCAATCCCCTCCCGCAAGCTGAGCACCAACCCTGCCGCCTCGGCATAGCTCGCCGCCGGCAGCACGCGATCCGCCAGGCCGAGGGCCGCCGCAGTCACCTGCAGCAGGGAGGCATTGGCGACGGTGATCACCGGGATCCCTCGCTCCACGCATGCCAGCACGGCCTCACCGCCCAGGGCCCCATCAGGCACCACCACCGCACCGAGATCCTCTGCGTGCAAGCGCTGGCTGCGCGCACCGGCGCGATCGGTTGGCAGCACCAGATCCGGCGCCCGGCTCAGGCCCACCAACACACAGGCCAGGAACGTGTATCCCAGTTCCTCCCCCGCCGCGCGGGGATCCAGCTGCGGATCAAGGGGCAACGGCGACAGAGCCGGCGCATGGGCGCAGGGGATCTGCAGGTGACGCACGAGCGCATGGCTGATCACCGCCTCCGCACCCGCGAGGGCATCCACACCACTGCCATGGCGATAGGCCGCCAGAGCCTCACTCTCGGGATCCTCGGGAAAGCGCGCCACCACAGCGATCGCCGTGGCGCCAGCATCTTTCAGGCGCTCTCCGGCGCGCAGCAGGGCATCGGGATGCTCCAGGGTTCCCCAGCTCACGCCGCTCTCCCCCAGCTCCAGATGGACCCCGAGCGGTTGATCGGTGCTGAGCACAGGGCCGAGCTCCAGCCCCAGCGTCGCCCGGCAGCCATCCGCCACCTGCAGATGGCGCTGACGCAACTCCGGCTCGATTCCGGCATCCAGGAGGAGGCCGATCCGTTGCTGACGCACGGGTTGCAGGGCCCAGTCGCCGGCGGCGAAGCGATCCAGGGCGTAGCCCTCCACGTAATGGATGCGGCGATCGCTCCAGTAGAGCGCAGCTCCATTCATCACATTCGGATGGGTCACCAGACAACCGGAGGCCGCCGCCAGCAGTCGCGCGCTGGGCAGGGCATCCCCGGCGTAGCCACCGATCGCACAACCGATGCCGGTGGGCACCAGCAGCAGGGTGGGCAGGGACGCTGCCGTCACTGGATCCACACGGCCTCGAGGCGCAACAGGCGGCTGTCGCTTTCGGCAGTGGGTGCCGCCGAGGTGATCGCCCAGCGGAGCGGTTCACCGTGCCGGCGCAGCTGATCGTGCAACCAGAGCCTCAGCTGAGCCGCCGGCAACCCTGGAGGACTGACCAGGGTGACGTGACGGTGCCGCAGCTTCACTTCTGATACTGACCGAACTGGGCCTCATACAGCGCATCCTCCTGACCGGCGATCACCTTGAGATCGGAACGGGGGTAGGACACACACAGAAGGGCAAATCCGTCCTGGCGCAGCTCCTCTTTCACGCCCATGGCATCGGGCTGATGCACCTCACCCTCGGTGATGCGGGCCGCACAGGTCGTGCAGACCCCGGCGCAGCAGGAACTGGGCAGAGGAACACCCGCCGCTTCGGCAGCCGCAAGCACCGTTTGCTCAGGGGTGCACGAAAAGGCATGCTGCTGACCATCCAAATCAACGGTGATGGCGAAGGAGGGGGCCGCAGTGGAATCGCTCATCCTTGTTGAAACGGTGCCGGAAAGCAGCATCCTCTCAGGAGGGAGGGTCGGCGCAGCGCGCTCGTCAGTTCTCAGGGCGAGGGCAGCGCTGCCAGTGCCCGGGATGGGGCGCCAGATATTCCGGGGGTTCGCCGCTGGCGCGTGCCGTCAGCACGAAATCAAAGCTGATCGACACCCGTAGCGCCTCGGCCTCGGCGTTCTCCTCAACACTGTGGTCGAGGCGGGAAGGAAAGAGCACCAGCAACCCGGGCCGGGGAGCCAGGGTCCAACGGGATTGATTGCACGGGTGATGGGGCTGAATCGGCGCGTCATGCCCCACCGCCAAACCGGGAACGAGCTCATTGCACTGGCTCGGCGCATGCAAACAGAGGGAACCATCGGCACCGGAGCCATCGCCACTGAGATAGAGCACGGCACTGAGGTGAGCATTGGGATGGTGGTGGCGCCCCACCCCCTGGCCCCAGTCACTCAGCACAGGCCAGCAGCGCTGGAGATGCAGCTCCAAACGGTTCAGATTGAAACCGGTGGCGTCCAGATACCCCCAGACCCGCTGGATCACCTGCTCCGTGATCAGCCGACAGGCGGGATGCTGATGCAGCTGCCACACACCGTTGAGATCGCCAGTCCAGGCACAGCCTGGATCGGGATTGCCGCTGGCCTCACCTCGAACCTGCAGCACCGTCTGCAGGAGTGCCGCAAGATCCAAAGGGTCGAGATCCAGATGCTCGGTGGCGACCACGGTGGGGAAGAGGGCATGCAGCTCCAAGGATCTCCACCGGCAACAACCCATCATCCACCGGCCTCGTGAGCCAATGCCACCACCGCCAACGCAACAAAAAAGCCGGCCCAAAGGCCGGCCTTATTGAGACAAGCGAGTGATGCAACCCAAGGTCAGGCCATCGCAGCGGCACCGCCCACCACTTCAAGAATTTCCTGAGTGATCGCCGCCTGACGGGCCTTGTTGTAATCAAGGGTCAGAGTCTTGGCGAGGGCCTTGGCGTTGTCGCTGGCATTGTTCATTGCCGTCATCCGGCTGGCGAGCTCAGAGGCGGCAGCTTCCTGGAGGGACCGCAGCAGCTGATTCTGCAGATAGAGCGGCAGCAGAGCATTGAGCAACTGCTCCGGGCTCTGCTCAAACACGATGTCGGACGGGAGGCTCGGCTGGGTGTTGGCAGGACCCGAACCCGTTTCCACCGTGAGGCGACCTTCCTTGGTCGTGAGACGGAAGATTTCGTCGTCGGCCTCAGCAATCCCCTGGGGGTCGAGGGGAAGCAGAGTCTGCACCACGGGCTTGCAGCTCACCAGGTTGATGAATTTGGTGTAGATGATCTCCACACGATCGGTGGTGTCAGAGAGAAACTCTGCGAACACTTCGTTGGCGATCGCACCGGCTTCATCGGCCGTGGGCACCTGCTCCAGACCGGTGAAGGTGGCCTGGATGGGGTACTGGCGATTGGTGAAATAACTGATCGCCTTACGACCGATCAACACCAGATCGACCTTGTAACCCTGACCCTTCAGCTCTGCGAAGCGTTGCTCCGTGCGCTTGATGATGTTGGCGTTGTAGCCGCCACACAAGCCACGATCACCGGTGACAGCCACCAGGGTGATCGTGTCGACGTCGCGCTGCTCAAGCAAAGGGGCGTCGGCATCTTCAAAACGCATGCGCGACTGGAGGTTTTCCAGCAGGCGGGCAAGCCGATCCGCGAAGGGACGGCTACGCAGCACCTGTTCCTGGGCCCGACGCACTTTGGCCGCAGCCACCAGACGCATGGCCTCGGTGATCTTGCGCGTGTTCTTGACCGATTTGATCCGGTCTCGGATCTCCTTCAGATTTGCCATGGCTCAGGCCCTCAGTTGGCGGTAGCCAGCATGGTGGAGGTGACTTCAGCGATGGCCTCCTTGAGCATGGTTTCGGCCTCGGGGCTGAGAACCTTCTCCTCCTGAATCTTCTGGATGTACTCCGGCTTGTTGCTCTTCAGGTATTCGCGCAGCTCGCGGGAGAACTGCACCACCTGATCGACAGGAACGTCGTCGATCAGACCCTTGACGCCGGCGTAGACGATGGCGACCTGCTCAGCCAGGATCAGCGGGCTGAACTGGGGTTGCTTGAGCAGCTCGCGCAGACGCTTACCGCGACCGAGTTGCTTCTGGGTGGCCGCATCCAGATCCGAAGCAAACTGAGAGAACGCCGCCAGTTCGTCGAACTGGGCCAGTTCCAGCTTCAGGGTGCCGGCAATCTTCTTGATCGCCTTGGTCTGGGCAGCACCACCCACCCGGCTCACGGAGATGCCGACGTTGATGGCCGGACGCAGACCTGAGTTGAATAGATCGGAACTGAGGAACACCTGACCATCCGTGATCGAAATCACGTTGGTGGGGATATAAGCCGACACGTCACCGGCCTGGGTTTCAATGATCGGCAGTGCGGTCATCGAGCCTTTACCCATGGCGTCAGACAGCTTGGCGGCACGCTCAAGCAGACGGCTGTGGAGATAGAACACGTCGCCGGGATAGGCCTCACGACCGGGCGGACGACGAAGCAGCAGAGACATCTGGCGATAAGCCTGGGCCTGCTTGGTGAGATCGTCGTAAATCACCAGGGTGGCCTTGCCCTTGTACATGAAGGACTCAGCGATCGAGGCGCCGGTGTAGGGAGCCAAATACTGAAGGGCCGCAGGCTCGGAAGCGTTGGCCGCCACCACAACCGTGTAGTCGAGGGCACCACGCTCACGCAGCACCTCGGTGACCTGGGCCACTGATGCTGCTTTCTGACCGACAGCCACATACACACAGACCACATCCTGATCCTTCTGGTTGAGGATGGTGTCAATGGCGATCGCGGTCTTACCGGTCTGACGGTCACCGATAATCAGCTCACGCTGGCCACGGCCGATGGGGATCATCGCGTCAATGGCGGTGATGCCGGTCTGCATCGGCTCGTGCACCGATTTGCGCTGGATGATGCCGGGCGCGGGCGACTCGATCAGGCGCGTTTCATTGGTGGCAAGGTCACCTTTGCCATCGATCGGTTGGCCCAGGGGGTTGACCACCCGACCCAGCAGGGCGTCACCCACGGGGACCGAAGCGATCTTGCCGGTGGCCCGCACCGTGCTCCCCTCCTGAATCCCCAGACCCTCACCCATCAGCACCGCGCCGACGTTGTCGTCTTCGAGGTTGAGAGCGATGCCCTCGGTGCCATCTTCGAACTCAAGCAGTTCTCCGGCCATGGCCTGCTGCAGGCCGTAGACGCGGGCGATGCCGTCGCCCACCTGGAGCACGCTGCCGACGTTGCTGACCGAAACGGACTTGTCGTAGTCCTCGATCTGCTGTTTGAGGATGGCGCTGATCTCGTCTGGACGGATGGAAACCATGGCGGGAAATCCCTGGGGAGGGTGGTGAGTGGAGGAGCGGAGTAGGGAAGGAAGCCTCAGCTCGCTTTGGCGAGCGACAGACCAAGACGGCGAACCTGGCCAGCAAGACTGGCGTCAATGACCTGGGAGCCGAGGTTCACAACGAAACCACCGATCAGGCTGGGATCGACGCTGAGGTCGAGTTCCACGGTTCCGGTGCCGACCATGGCCTGCACTTTCCCCGTGAGGGCCGCAAGCTGGTCGTCACTGAGGGCCTGGGCCGTGGAGACCTTGGCCAGAGCGATGCGGCGGGAGTCCCGATACAGCTCGAGGTAGCGGAGCAACACCGCATCGAAAGCAGCAAGGCGATGGCGGTCGGCCAGAACCTTGAGCAGATTGAGAAGAGAAGGCTTCAACTGCTCGGCGAGAAGACTGGTCAGGGCCTGCTTCTTGCTGTCGGGCTCCAGCACAGGCGAGGTCATCGCCTCTCGGAATTCAACGGAGCTAGTCCAGAGGCCCAGAAGGTCTTTGCACTGCTGGGCGACGTCGTCAGATTCCTGACGTCCATCGGTGACCTGCAGCAGTGCCTCGGCGTACGGGGTGGCCAGGGAATTGAGCAATGGCATCAGGCGTCCTCCAGATTGGCGATGGAGGCATCGATGAGACGGGCTTGACCGTTGGCATCAAGGCGACCAGGCAATTCGGCCATGACCTTGTCGATCGCGGCCATGGCGGCTTCACGGCGAAGTTGCTCACTCAAACGGGCACCCTCGGCGGTGAGCTCGGAAAGAGCGTCTTGCTTGAGAGCAGCCATGGCTGAAATCGTGCGCTTCTCGCCATCCAGACGGATCGCCTCAGCACGGGCCTTGCCATCCGCAAGGATCGTTTCAGCTTTCTGCTGAGCAGCAGCGAGATCAGCCTGGGCTTTGGCGAGATCAGCCGTTGCTTTCTTCAGACGAGTCTCGGCATCGTCGAGATCGTGAAGGATCGCCTGGCGACGGCGCTCAAGGATGCCGCCGAGGAATCCCTTCAGGAACCAGCCCAGCACCCCGATCACAATGACCAGGTTGATCAGGTTGGTCTCGAAGAGGTTCAGGTTGATCCCGAAGCCCTCAGAGGCGAAGAGGAAAGAGAACGTCATCATCAGGCCGCCAGCAGTCGTTGAATGATCTGGGAGCTGAGTTGATCGACCTGAGCCATCAACTGGGCTGAAGCCTGCTCACGCTGTGACTCGATCTCGCGACGGGCCTGCTCGCGCGTGCGGTTGGCCTCGGCCTCGGCCTCGGCGAGAGCTTCGCGATACAGACGGTCCACCTCCTGCTCGGCCTCCACAATGGCGGCCTGGGCGGCCTGTCGAGCGCTCCGAAGCTGCTCTGTGAGGTCGGCTTCCAGACGCTCAACCTGGGCCAGCTTCTGCTTGGCCTCGGCGCGGCTGGTGGAAATGTATCCCTCACGATCTTCCACGACCTTGCCGACCGGACGGAAGAAAAGGGAGTTGAGCAGGAAGGTGAGGAGCACCACCTGAACCGCCATCAGCGGCAGGGTGGCATCGAGGTCGAAAAGACCTCCCTCCGGTACCCCTGCTTCAGCGAGCAGAAGCCAGGTCATGAAAGAGGAGCGCTGGGTGGAAGCGAAACAGTGAACTCAGACGAAACGGCGGATCGCACCCCGGAGGATGGCGATCCGCGCTGCCTGAATCAGCCGGCGAAGGGGTTGGCGAACAGAAGCACCAGAGCCACAACCAGGCCGTAGATGGTGAGAGCTTCCATGAAGGCCAGGGACAGCAGCAGGGTGCCGCGGATCTTGCCCTCAGCCTCGGGCTGGCGGGCGATCCCTTCCACAGCCTGGCCGGCTGCGGTGCCCTGGCCGATGCCAGGGCCGATGGCGGCGAGACCCACCGCGAGGGCGGCGGCCAGGACGGAGGCGGCGGAGGTCAGATCACTCATTGGTGGAAAGCGTTGGGGTTGCGCAGGATGAGCGCGGAAAGGGCAGAGCGCGCCCGGGACACTCCCCTGAGAGGAGTGGGCCCGGTTCCACCCGGACCTGCGCGCGATGTGTTTAGCAGATCGCCGGGGACCGGCGAAAGCGATGGGGAGACCTAGTGGGCCTCTTCGTGTACGGCTTCGCCGATGTAATTGGCGGCGAGCGTGGCAAAAATCAGAGCCTGAATGGCACTGGTGAACAGGCCGAGGAACATGGCGGGCAGAGGAACCAGCACCGGCACCAGAAAGGCGAGCACGGCCACCACCAGTTCATCCGCCAGAATGTTTCCGAACAGACGGAAGGACAGCGACAGAGGCTTTGTGAAATCCTCGATGATTTTGAACGGAAGCATGATCGGAGTCGGATCCACGTAGTACTCGAAGTAACGCAGACCTTTGCGGCTCAGACCGGCATAGAAATACGACAGGGACACCAGCAGGGCCATGGCCACAGTGGTGTTGATATCGGCTGTTGGGGCGCCAAGCTCTCCATTGGGGAGCTCAACAAGTTTCCAGGGAATCAGAGCGCCGCCCCAGTTGCACACGAAGATGAACAAGAACAGAGTGCCGACGAACGGCAGCCAGTCGCGATAAGCCTTTTCGCCAATCTGCTCCCGGGCAAGATCGCGCAGATAATCCCAAAGAAATTCGAGGAGGTTCTGCACACCCCGGGGATCACGCTCCATCTTGCGGGTGCCAACGACCACGAGGGCCAGCAGCACACCGATCACAACCCAGGAGCTGAGAAACACCTGGCCGTGGAGGTTGAGATTGCCGATCTGCCAGTACAGATGCTGGCCCACCTCCAGTTCGGCGAAGGGAAGGGGGAGGGGCAACAGAGCCATGAAGTCAGGGGGTTGCGCGGACTCAGGCGTCAGTGACGGCCTGAAGGATCAAGGCGGGCTTGTAGAGAAGAAAACCGAGGAAGGCGGGGAGCAATTCGAGCTGGGGAAGCCTGGCCGAGGCGACAATCAGGAGCATCGGCACAACCAGCTGAAATCGCCCCACCTGACGGGATCCTCCGCCGAGCCGGGCCACGCTGCGGGCGAGCAGACGCAGGTACAGAAGACCGGCGGCTGCTCCCACCAACAGGCTGCGGGCTACTAGAAGATCGAAACGAATGGCCGCGACAAGGGCCGCCACCAGAGAAACGATCAAAGTGGCCAGCATCAGTCGCCGTTGCAGTCGGGCGTAGGCATCCATTCCGTTGTCGGCTGGGCCGGAGGCCAGAGCCGCATCAGTGGAAGACAACGCCTGCAAACAGCTTCTGAGAAAGCGCGCGGAATCTATCACGCGTGCTCGGCCGACCCCCCTTGGGGAGCACGCAGGAGCAGCAGTCTCCGCCGCCAGAGATCCCGAAGGATGGAGACGTTGATCTTCAGGCCGGCAAGGGAGTGCAGGGGCACCCCAGGCTGAGCCTCCACAGCACGCAGCACGGCAACCTCAGCGTCGCTGAGCGAGAGGGGCTCGAGGTCGGGGCCGAGCAGACTCCCGGAGGGCCAGCCCCAGAGGCAGGGCTGAAGCTCCGCAGAAGCATCCAGCAGCAGCCGATCGTCCAACCATGGATTCGGCACCACCGGGCGCCGCGTCAGAAAAAACTCGAAATGACTGATGTCGGGGTCAAGCTCCTCCACAAGAGCCCACTGCTCGCGAGGAGAGAGCGCAAGGGCTCGCTCCAGGAGCTCACCTGTGAGAAGGCGGGAGGGGTCCCACACCCCAGGATTGGAGAAGCCGGCGAAATGGAGCCCGGCCGCTTCGATCAGAGCCATCAGCCGCTCCAGGTTGTAACTGGTCTCCTGGGGATGGAGATACATGTCGGCAAAATTGGCATCTGCGGCCGTGTCAAGCGCCCATCGCTGCTCGTGATGGCGCCGAAGCCGATGCTCTTCGGGAAGCACCTGAAATAGTTCTCGGCCCAATCTCAGGCCGCTCTCCCCCGAGCCCACCCCCAAAAGAGCGAGGGCCCGCTGACAGCGATGAATCTCCCAACGTCCCGCATCGGCGTAAAGGAACAGATGCAGAATTCCGTCCTCCGCCATCAGGTCAGCCAGGGAGCGCAGTCCGGCGAGGGGATCCCGGAGATGGTGGAGCACCCCCACGGAATTGATGTAGTCAAACGGCCCCTCGCCAGCGAGATCCAAGAGGCTGCGTTGTTCCTGGCGCAGTGCCACGACCCTCTCGCCGCCCCCGGAGCGACGCAGGCGCTCCCGCGCCACCTCCAGGGCGCCGGCGCTGATGTCCACCGCCAGCACGTCCGCCCCCGGATTGAGATGGCAGAGATAGTCCGTGCTCACCCCGGTGCCGCAGCCGGCATCGAGTAACCGCACGGGCTGGGGGGCTTCAGCGGACGGGCACGGCAACTGGCCCCGCACGGCGGACTGAACGCTGGCCCAACACCAACGCCAGTTGTATCCGGGAGGGGGACCATCCTGGAGCGGATCACCCGGGTAGGGGAAGCGGTCATAGAAAGCGCTCACCACTGGCGTGGCAGCGTCGCGGCGGGAGTCGGACATGCGGATGGGAGCAGACGGCAACACCGCTGGGGTGTGTCGCGAGCTTTTCATGCGCCAGGGCGGGATTCCGGGCGCGCAGCCACGGCCTGCAAACATTTGTTCATGCCCTTCCTGGAGCCCAGAAGGCGACCCGTAACCTGGCCGGATCCGGCTTGCTTTCGTTCATGACCGTGACCGCCAGCAGCGGCAGCCCCAGGGTCTCCCCTCAGCTGTTCGACACCCTGCCGCTCTCCAGCGTTCGTCAGGCTGAACAACAGGACCGCTTTCCCGATGGAGCGGAGCTCGACAACCTGGTCACCTTCTTCCGCAGCGGTCAGGATCGTCTGGCTGCCGCCCAGGTGCTGGCCGCCAACGCCGAAGCGATCGTGGCGCGAGCCGCCAACCGGATCTTTGCCGGCGGCACGCCGCTGTCCTTCCTCGAAGCACCCCTGAGCACCGGTGAGACCACCGCAGCCGACGGCACGCCGCTGGCGTCGGATCAGGTGGCATTCGCTCAGTCGGTGCGCACCTTCACCGGGGCCGATGGCTCCGCCGGACGCGGCAACGTCCTCAGCCGCCTGCTCCAGGGCAGTGGAGAAGATGCTGATGTTCGCGTGGTGCTGCCGACCGGATTTGCTCCGATCAGCGTCGCCAAATACGGCCCTGATCGCATGCGGAAGTCGATCCGCGATCTCGGCTGGTTCCTGCGCTACGTGGGTTACGCCCTTGTGGCGGGTGACCCCAGCATCCTTGCCGTGAACACGCGCGGCCTGCGCGATGTGCTGGAGAAAGGCTGCTCTCTGGCTGCCACCAACGTGGCACTTCAGGAAATGCGTGCAGCCGCAGCCAGCCTGCTCAAGCAGCAGCCGGAAGCGCGGCGTCTCACCGTGCAGTGCTTCAACGTGCTGCTCGAAGAACTGGCGATTCCAACGCCTTCGGCCCGACAGCGCCTGGGCAGCTCCGAGAACCAGGGCCTGCAACTGCCGGCGATCTATGCCCTTGCCGCCAAGGGCAAGGCGCTGCGTTACACGATGAAGCCGGCCATGACCGGCGCCCAGAAAGCCGAGGTGGTTCGCGCCGCCTATCGCCAGGTGTTCGAGCGCGACATCACCAAGGCCTATTCACAGAGTCCGTGCCCTGTGGAGGCCACCCAGGTGCGCCAGGGTGACATCTCCATGCGCGAATTCATCCGCGCCCTCGGCCGCAGCAAGGAGTACCGCCAGCAGTTCTACGCCCGCTTCTCCAACAGCCGGGCCGTGGAACTCGCCTTCCGCCACTTCCTCGGACGCGGCATCAGCTCCCGCGAAGAATTCACCCGCTATTTCGACATCGTCAGCGCTCAGGGGCTGAACGGCCTGGTGGATGCGCTGATCAACACGATGGAGTACGCGCGTGTCTTCGGCGAGGAAACCGTTCCCTTCCTGAGAGACCTGGGCGAGGAAGCCCAGGAGAGTGCCGGCTGGGGCTCAAACCGCAAACTCTTCCGCTTCAGCGCCCCCTTCGAAGGTGCACCCCAATACGTCACCCTTTATGCCTCCTACCGCCAGCCCTTCGGCGACCAGCATGCCTACGGCGGCGGCAACGACCCACTAGGGATTCAATACGGGGCCATCTTCCCCTCCGCCACCGCATCGGTTGCCACCCGCCCAGCCCCGGCCGGCTACGACAACCGCCGGATCCTCGTGGGGAATGGCATGCGGGAGCCCGGTCAGATGGCCAGCCCCCAGTTCCGTGGCAGCACGCCTCGCCGCGTTGGTCCCCGGGTGATGCGTCTTCAGCAGATTGCCACCGGCGGGACTTCCATTCCTCGGCGCGCCGGCCAGCCCAGCATTCGCGGCACCGAATCCAGCACCCAGGCGGTGATCAACGCCGTCTACATCCAGGTGCTCGGCAGTGCCGGCTACGAGGGCGAACGCAACAGGGTGGAAGAGATCAAGCTGGAAAACGGCGACATCAGTCTGCGTGAATTCGTGCGCCAGGTTGCCCGTTCCCAGGCCTTCCGCCGTCGCTATTGGAGTGGCCTCTACCTCACCAAAGCGATTGAGGTGATGCATCGCCGCCTGCTTGGCCGTCCCACCTTCGGGCGTTGGGAGATCGACGCCCTGTTCGACACCGCAGCACAACAGGGTTTCTACGGCGTGGTGGATGCCCTGATCAACAGCAGCGAATACAACGACTGCTTTGGTGACGACACCGTGCCCTATGAGCGGTTCATCACCCCCACCGACCTGCGCACCCGTCGGGTGCCGGCCCTCAAGCGTCCCGTTGACCTGATTGCTGCTGGCGCCGCCACCACCTATCAGCGCCCCAATGTGTTGAAGCCGAAAGGGTTCCGTTCCAGCGCCGATCTCACCCGCCGCAATCTGGCCGATAGGCCAACCGTTCGCGGCAGCTGGAGTGCCCAGCTCACCGGTGGCCAGGTGCAGGAAACGCGTCCGGCACAACAGCAGGGCCCTGAAAGCCTGCGCAGCCAGCCCGCGCCACGCCGTCGCTGGAGCGCACCGCGCTGGCAGCCCGGCGGTGGACAAGCCCCCAGCTGGAGCAGCGTTTCAACGGCGGCACCGGTCGCGCCCCAAGTCAGCGCCCCGGCAGGTGCAATCCCCAGCTGGAGCAGCACCAGCAGCAGCGGTGGCTTCGGCCTCCCCGAAACGGCCGAAACCGCGATGCGCAAGGCTCTCGCCGGCGCCAGCCCCACCGGCCTCCGCCGGCGTGAGGGGCTCGATCGCCCCCTGCGCCTGGCGGAGGCCGCGACCGGAAACGAAATCGACGCCGCGATTCAGGCGATCTATCGCCAACTGCTCAACCGCATGCCTGTGGAGTCGGAACGTCTGAGCGATGCGGAATCCCTGTTCCGTCAACGCCGCCTCAGCGTGGCCGAATTTGTCGGCCGCGTGGCCGCCAGTGAGCTGTTCCAGCAGCGTCTCTGGCGCATGGCTCCACTGCGGGCCGCGACGGCGGCCCACTTGGCGCTCCTGGGGCGGGCACCGCTGCCCCGCGAAGTGAGTGCATTCCTGGCCACCCGCGTCAAGCAGGGCCAGCAGGCCGCCATCGATCGCCTGCTCAGCTCCGAGGCTTACGCCAATGCCTTCGGCGCCGATCAGGTTCCGAGCTACCAGGGCATGAACAGCCAGGACGGCACCACCATGGCCAGCTTCAACCGTGGCGCAGCGCTGTATGGCGGCAATGCCGGCCTCAACCCTCCGCTCAAGGGCGCCATCTAAGCCGCAGCCTGCGCCAAGGTCTCCAGCCTCGGATTGACCGATCACATCACCCCATGCACTCACCTGTGCATGGGGCTTTTTCTTGCGTTTGTTGTCATCAACAGAGGGCAAATTTGATGGCGATTGTGTTGATCAATGCCGCTGTCGCCCCATTGGCAGGCTCCCTGCAGACTCCTTGCGCTGCAATGACTCTTAAGGAATCGTGGCGGAGTGAAGAACTGTTACCGGCCCCGGGGGAGATTCTCAGCGCTGCCACAGAATGCTGGGGCGATCAGGCACACTGGTCGCGTCAACCACTCACCGGATATCGGTCTCCTTCGGGCGGCCGCTTGTTTCGAGGCAGAACTGCATGAGCATCGTCTCCAACTCGATCATCAACGCGGACGCCGAAGCCCGCTATCTCAGCCCTGGCGAACTCGACCAGATCAAGGCGTTCGTCGCCGGCGGTCAGCGTCGCCTCCGCATCGCCCAGGTTCTCAGCGAGAGCAGGGAGCGCATCGTTAAGCAGGCCGCTGGCCAGCTCTTCCAGAAGCGCCCTGACGTCATTTCTCCCGGCGGCAACGCCTATGGCGAGGAAATGACCGCCTCCTGCCTGCGCGACATGGACTACTACCTGCGTCTCGTCACCTATGGCGTGGTCGCTGGAGACGTCACCCCGATCGAAGAGATCGGCGTGATCGGCGCCCGGGAGATGTATCGAGCCCTGGGCACTCCCCTCGAAGCCATGGCTGAAGCGATCCGCGAAATGAAGGCGGTGGCCATGGGCATTCTCACCGGCAGTGATGCCGAAGAAGCTGGCACCTACTTCGACTACGTGGTGGGCGCTCTCGCCTGACCTTCGTCGACTTCTCGCCTTCTCGCCCCTCTTCACGGATCCATGCAAGACGCCATCACCAACGTCATCAACAAGTCTGACGTTCAGGGTCTCTATCTCGACTCTGCGTCGATGAGCAACCTTGAAAGCTATTTCGCCAGCGGCGAACTGCGCGTCAAGGCCGCTGCCACCATCAGCGCCAATGCTTCCACCATCATCAAAGATGCGGTGGCTAAGGCTCTGCTCTACTCGGACATCACCCGTCCCGGCGGCAACATGTACACCACGCGCCGCTACGCCGCC
>AACY020561622.1_pt1 | contig 21569 bp, 15 predicted proteins | sample 267378 | NCBI WGS metagenome assembly AACY02 (sample SAMN02954345, study PRJNA13694) | marine metagenome | biome: aquatic; feature: ocean; material: water; isolation source: isolated as part of a large dataset composed predominantly from surface... | reverse complement strand
TGCATTGAGTAAGTAGCTAACCATAAAATTACAACAATTTGTTCAGGAAGAACAGATTCCGCGAGTTCATGCAACAAATCAAATTATTCATTTCGATTCAAGATCTAAAAGAAGTACTGACTCATGGGTTAGAGGTGCAAATACCTATCTGCCTAATGATATAGCTATAAAAAATATCTTTAAGGTAGAAAATAATTTACATGCTCGTTTTGATGCAAAATATCGAACCTATATTTATTTAATAAAAAACTCAACACAGAAACCTGCAATTGAAGCTAATAATAGCCTTTGGATAAGGGCTAATTTAAATATAAAAAAGATGAATGCTGCTTGTAAACATCTTTTGGGAGAGCAAGATTTTTCATCATTCAGAAGCACAAACTGTCAATCAAAAACAGCTATAAGGAATATATATTCAGCCACTTTCACACAAAAAAAGGAATACATTTTATTTCAAATAAAAGGTAATGCTTTCTTGCAGAACATGATAAGAATAATAGTGGGCACACTAATAGAAGTTGGTAAGAATAATCTTACTATTAGTAAATTTAAAAATATCATCAAAGCAAAAAATAGAAAAAAGGCTTGCAAAACTGTTTCTCCAAATGGGTTATATTTTATCGGTCCAGAGTATAATGACTTCACTTATACAAAAAATAAGGTTTTTTTAGATGAATTGGATTAAAGACTTTATACCTACAATAAAACAAAATCTATCTAAGACTTTTGGAAAAGAGAATGATAGTAAAATTCCTGAAGGTCTGTGGAAGTCGTGTAATAAGTGTGGATCTATTCTATATATACCTGAGTTAAAGAAGAATTCTTATGTTTGCTCAAAGTGTTCTAATCATTTCAAAATCGATGTTTCTGAAAGAATAGAAGTTACTTTTGATGAAAATACTTATAAAAGTTTAAATGAAAAAGAAGAATTTAAAGATTATCTAAAATTTAAAGACACAAAAAAATATAAAGATAGATTTGAAGAAGCATCAAAGAAGACTGGCTCTGATGAAGCATTGTCGATCGGCACAGGAAAGATCAAAGACATAGAAGTTGTAACAACTATTTTTGAATTTGATTTTCTTGGAGGCTCAATGGGGGCAGTAGTAGGAAAAAGATTTGTAAAAGCTGTTGAATATTCTATAGAGCACAATCTTCCACTAATATCTTTCTCCACTAGTGGAGGAGCTAGAATGCAAGAATCTATGATTTCATTATTTCAAATGGGTAAGACTGCATCTGCCATTAAAAAATTAAAAAATAAAAAAATTCCATTTATATCAGTTTTGGTAGATCCTTGTTATGGAGGCGTTACTGCAAGCTTAGCAATGTTGGGAGATTTAATTATTGCAGAGCCAAATGCAAGAATAGGATTTTCAGGAAAAAGAGTTATTCAGGATACTGTTAAAGAAGATTTACCTAAAGATTTTCAAACAGCAGAAAAGCAATTAGAAAAAGGTTTTGTAGACAAAATCGTGGACAGAAGAGAATTGAGAAATTTTGTTAGTAAAATTTTAAAAATTCTTAATTAATTTATAATGGAAAATTTAAGCTTCAGCATACTAGATCTGTTGCTTTTTACCGGAATAGCATTGCTGCTATTCAGAGTAAAAAATAATGGCATTTTAAAAGAGTTAGTCTTCATCTCAATACTTTTTTTCTACTCATATATTATTTTGAATAATCTGAAAACGGTATATGACTATTTTGAAGATCAAGGATTGAGCTATGCATATTCAATTTATAACGTTTTTATAGGATTATTTGCGTGTGCTGGCTTACCATTCGTAAACTTTTTTTTAGGCTTATATGTGCCTAAAATAAAAGGGTTAGCAAATATGATAGTAGGAGTTATCATGGCTATCGTTAGATTCTTACTTTTAATATTTTTTATACTTCAATTATTTCCTAATTTATCTGAGTCATCTTTGGTGTACAATTCATTTGTAATAAATATTTTGCTCTCATATTTTGAGAACATCTTTATCTACTTGTTAAATTAATGTGTGGGATTGTTGGGATAGTTCAAAAAGATAATTGTTTTACTGAGCTTTATGACGCTTTAATTATGTTGCAGCATAGAGGTCAAGATGCTGCTGGCATTACTATATGTGAAGGTGAAAGTTTACATTCAAGAAAATCAAAAGGTTTCGTAAGGGAAGTATTTACTCAAAGACATTTTGAAAGATTAAAAGGTAATTGCGGTATAGGGCATGTCCGATATCCCACTGCAGGTGGAAATTCTAAAGAGTATGCACAACCAATGTATGTAAACTCACCGTATGGTATATCGTTAGCTCATAATGGCAATCTATCTAATACCAAGGCATTGGCAGCAGAATTATTCAGCAGCGATTTAAGACATATATCTACTGATTCTGATTCAGAGGTTCTGCTCAATATTCTTGCTCATGAAATATCTAAAAACAATGAAAAAAAACCAACTCCAGAAACTTTATTTAAAGCAGTGGAATCTACCTTTAAGAGATGTGAAGGGAGCATAAATGTAGTCTCTATAATTACTGGACATGGACTCTTAGCATTTAGAGATCGATATGGTATTAGGCCTTTAAGTTTAGGCTCAAGAACTAATGCAGATGGCAAAAAAGAATATATGATATCCTCAGAAAGCGCAGCATTTTCATCTTCTAATTACGATCTTGAGCGGGATCTTATTCCTGGAGAAGCAATATTCATAAGTAATACTGGAGAAATGCATACACAGATTTGCTCTGATAGCACTACTCTTACTCCCTGTTTGTTTGAATATGTGTACTTTGCTAGACCAGATTCAGTAATTGATGGGGTAAGTGTTTATCAAGCAAGACAAAATATGGGGATAAAGCTTGCTGAAAAAATTAAAAAAAATATACCAGATGGTGACATTGATGTTGTTATACCAATACCGGAAAGCTCAATTACTAGTGGAACAAAAGTAGCTGAATGTTTAAATAAAGAAGTTATCTATGGTTTTGTAAAAAATAGATATATTGGTAGGACTTTCATAATGCCTGAGCAAGATATGAGAAGACGTTCAGTGAGAAGAAAATTAAATCCAATTAATGATGAATTTAAGGACAAAAATGTTCTGTTGGTCGATGATTCTATTGTTAGAGGAACAACCATGAAAGAAATTGTTGCTATGTGCTATAAAGCTGGTGCAAAAAAAGTTTCTGTAGCGTCATCATCTGCAGAAGTCAGATTTCCTAATGTTTACGGAATTGATATGCCTGCTAAAAGTGAATTGATTGCTAGTGATAGATCTTTAGAAGAGATAAAAGATTTTATAGGTTGTGATAATTTAGTTTATCAAGACTTATCTGATCTGGTTGATTCAGTTACAGAGCTTAACTCGGAATTAGATGGTGTCGAAAATTCTATTTTTACTGGAGCCTACCCAACAGATATAACAGACGAGTATTTAAAATATCTTGAGGGTAAAAGAAAATCTATTAGTTCTTAATATCTTCAATATCTAGATGAGGGATATCCATTTCTCTAACCTTTTCTAGATAATTTTCAATTTCATTGAAATTCATAAATCTAAATACTTCTTCTGACATAGTATTTAGATCAGCCATATATTCATTATATTCTTCTAAATTAGGTATTCTTCCAAGCAAAGATGTTATAGCAGTAACTTCAGACGAAGCTAGATAAACATCTGTTCCATCACCCATTCGATTTGGAAAATTTCTAGTAGATGTTGAAACCATAACTGAGTTATCAGCTGCTCTAGCTTGGTTTCCCATACATAATGAGCATCCTGGTATTTCTACTCGAGCCTCTGAATTATTAAAAATCTCATAATAACCTTCTTCTGTGAGCTGATGTTCGTCCATTCTTGTAGGAGGAACTACCCAAAGTCTTGTTTTAGATTTACCGTATTTATCTAATAATTTTCCTGCTGCTCTAAAATGACCAATATTTGTCATACAAGATCCAATGAATGTTTCATCAACTTTATTTTCAGCTACTTCGCTAAGAGGTTTAACATCATCAGGATCATTAGGGCAACATAATAGGGGTTCAGTTACTTCATCGAGTGGAATATCTATAACTGCTGCATATTCGGCATCATTATCAGCTTCCATTAGAATAGGATTCTCTATCCATTCCTCCATTTCCCTAGCTCTTCTTTCTAGAGTTTTAGGATCATGATATCCATCTGAGATCATCCATCTTAGTAGAGTTATATTAGACTTTAGATATTCAATTACAGGTTCTTTATCAAGTTTAACTGTGCAGCCTGAAGCTGATCTTTCTGCAGAAGCATCAGAAAGCTCAAAAGCTTGTTCTATTTTAAGATTTGGTAGACCTTCTATCTCCAGACATCTTCCTGAAAAAATATTCTTTTTAGTCTTCTTATCTAAAGTAAGTAGATCCTGTTTCATTGCAAAATAGGGTATAGCATGCACAAGATCTCTTATTGTTATTCCCGGTCTTAGTTCTCCTGAAAATCTAACAAGAACACTTTCAGGCATTTCTAATGGCATTACTCCTAGAGTTGCTGCAAAAGCAACCATTCCGGATCCTGCTGGAAAGCTAATTCCTATAGGAAATCTTGTATGACTATCTCCACCTGTACCGACTGTATCAGGTATTAACATTCTGTTTAGCCATGAGTGAATAATTCCATCACCAGGCCGCAATGAAACTCCACCTCGATTTATAAAAAAATCTGGTAGTGTTCTATGAGTAACTTCATCTACAGGTTTAGGGTATGCAGCTGTATGACAGAAAGATTGCATTACTAGATCTGAGGAGAAGCCTAGACATGCCAGTTCTTTTAATTCATCTCTAGTCATAGGTCCTGTTGTATCCTGAGATCCGACTGTCTTCATTCTTGGCTCACAATATTGTCCAGCTCTAACACCTTCCATTCCACATGCTTTTCCAACCATTTTTTGAGCTAATGTATAGCCTTTATTAGTATTTTTATCTTCACCATACCTGCAAAATTTATCAGAAGAATCTAATCCCATTTTTTCTCTTGTTTTGTCTGTGAGCTGTCTTCCAATGATTAGATTTATTCTTCCACCAGCTCTTATCTCATCGAATATAACGTCTGTCTTTAGATTAAAAGTGCTTAGAGTTTTGCCAGTTTCGTCTTCAAGAATTTCGCCGGAATAGGGCTTTAATATTATTTTCATTCCATGCTCTAAGCTATCAACATCGAGCTCCAAAGGAAAAGCCCCAGAATCCTGTAATGTATTATAAAAAATTGGGGCGATTTTACCTCCAAAACAAAAACCACCTGTTCGTTTTGCTGGCACGAAAGGAATATCTGAACCCATATGCCATAACATTGAATTTACAGCTGACTTTCTTGAAGATCCTGTTCCAACAACATCACCGACAAATACTAACTGTGAGCCATCAGCCTTTAATCTTTTTAATTCCTCCAATGGTTTATCAATATTTTCAGAGAACTTAAGGAAGGCTTGTGCATGAAGAGGTATATCTGGCCTTGACCAAGCCTCTTTAGCTGGTGAAAAATCGTCAGTATTTGTTTCTCCACCTACCTTATAAATTGTTAATTTAATTTCTTCATCTAAAGTAGGCCTATTTTCGAACCATTCAGCATTTGCCCATGATTCAATAATTGATTTGGCATGAGAATTATTCTTGCTTAGCTCAAAAATCTCATTAAAAGAATCATACACAAGAATTGTATTCTTGAGTGCTTCTGCTGCTTCGGCAGCAAATTTACCTTTTTTTAATATTTCAACTAATGCTTCTACTGAGTAACCACCCAACATTGTTCCTAGTATCTCAATTGATTTCTGAGGTGTAATTAAGTCTGTTTTAGTGTTTTGTAAGGCTAAATCCTTTAAAAAAGCTGCCTTTACATATGCTGCTTCGTCTACTCCTGGAGAAACTTCATTTTCAATAAGGTTCAATAGCTCTGAGCTGCCAGAGCTGTTTTCAAAAGCATTGGCTATTTCTTGTACTTCTTGAGCAGTTAAAGGGAGAGGCGGTAAACCATCTTTCTCTCTTTTTTTGCTCTCATCATAATATCCTTGCAACATAATCATTAAAAAATTTGATCACAATTCTACATCTAAGTTATCTTAATAGGAAGAATCAGTAAACGTAATGTCAAATAAAGTAATAAAAAGGACACCTTGTATTGGAGTATGCTCAACTTCATATGGAGATCATATTTGTAGAGGTTGCAAAAGGTTTAGTCATGAGGTTACTGGCTGGATCAAGTATTCAGATGCCGAAAAAAGTCTTGTTAATGAGAGACTGCAGAAATTCAAAATTACTATTTTAAAAGATAAATTTGCTATTACTGACACTGAAAAATTAAAAAACAAGCTAAAAGAAGCGAATATATCCTTCAATCAGGAACTAGATCCATTATGCTGGATATTTGATCTTTTTAGAACATTTTCTACTGGGGATATAGATTTAGAAGACGTAGGGATTACTGTTAAAAGTGAATTTTTGAATGTTCCGCTGTCTAGAATAAAAGAAGATATCAATCAAGAATTCTTTGAATTATCTCTAGCTCACTATGAAAGATATATTGTTCGAGAATCTGTTACTTAACAAAAGGTATCTCATTAATATTTGTTGTATATCTTTTTGACTTCATTTGTCTTTTCATTTTCCAATTATTTCTGAAGCCTAGATTTCCAAAGCCAATTTTTGCTATCTCTCTCAATTTTATTTGATCTACAGTTTCCATTAGCCTTTCTGATGAAGCTGTATCTGTTACTCTATTAAATAAAGACATCTGATAGCCAAAATTATTTACGAAATCACTTAATAGAATACCTGCTTTAGAATACTCATAACCTTCTCTGTATATCATATTTAATATTTGATTTGCGCTCTTAACTATAATTCGAGAATCACTCGTAGGGTGTATCAAGTTAATATGCTTCGATGCATATATCTGTTTCACCCTATTACTAAATCTGTTTGATCTTATAAAAACAGTTATTAATCTACACTTCTGTTTTTCATACCTTAATTTTTCTGCAGCTCTATTTGCATGAAAGCTTACAGCTTCATGCAATATATTTTTTGAAGTCACCCCTCTACCAAAACTTCTACTAACCACGATCTGTTTTTTAGGCTCATTAATATTATTAAGGTTTATGCATGGCTCGCCTCTAAGCTCTCTAATTGTTTTTTCTAAAACTACACTAAAATTATTTCCAGCTATTCGAGGGTTTAATTTGCTTAACTCAAAAGCATTATTAATTCCTATCTCTTTTAACCTTTTTGATAACTTTCTACCAATGCCCCAAACATCAGCAATATCAGTTTTCTTTAATAAATAATCAGTAATTTCCTTTCTTTCAAATACTGCAACCCCCTCAAACCTTTTATCATCTTTTGCTACTTTGTTTGCTAATTTTGATAGAGTTCTTGTAGGAGCTATACCTATACTTACAGGAACTCCAACCCATTTTTTAATTCTTTTTCTACAATCATAGGAGAACCTAACTAGATCTATATTCCTTTTAAATGACCTTAAATCTAAGAATGCCTCATCTATACTATATGTATCTATTTCTGGACATAGTTCAGTTAGTGTATTCATTACTCTATTTGAAATATCTGCATAGAATTCATAATTTGAAGAAAAAGCTATGCCGCCATTAGATAAATACTGACTTTTAACCTGATACCATGGTTGAGCCATTTTTATACCCATTTTTTTAGCTTCAGCTGATCTAGCAATAACGCAGCCATCATTATTACTCAAAACAACAATGGGTTTATTTCTTAGATCCGGCCTAAATATCTTCTCACAGGATGCGTAAAAACTATTGCAATCTACTAATGCAAACATTAGTAAATATTTATTGATGAACTGACAACTCCTAGAATTTCTAAGTCAAGAAGATTGTCTAGATCTTTAGTTTTATTATTCAAACAATTTGTTATTAATAACTTCTTTCTTCCTATAATGATTTTTCGGCAGAAGAATTCATCACCAATTGAAGCTACCACTATATCTCCATTTTTCGGCTCTAAACTTCTATCAATAATTAATATTGAGTCTTCTTTTATACCTGATAGCAGCATTCCTTCTCCCTTGAATCGCATAAGAAATGTAGCGCTAGGCCTTTTTATAAGAAGCTGATTAAGGTCTATTGGATTTTCAACATAATCGCTTGCTGGACTGGGAAAGCCAGAGTGCTTTTGTTTTTTATGGGAAAAGGTATCCCTTATTTTCTTATCAGAAAACATATAATATACTGTATGTATATACAGTATATTATATTAAATCCTCATATAGGGAAAGAGGTAAGTTTTATATTTTCTTCAATACAATCTGCAACCCATCCTTCTTCTTCCCAGCTTCCTAAAACAGCTCTAATTGATCCATTTTCTAGCTTATGAACTGCAGGTCTATGTGTATGTCCATGAATTAAAATATCTATTTTTTCTCTCTGAACTACTTCTATAACGTAATTATTATTAACATCCATAATATTTTCTGGTTTATTGCTATTTCTTTCAGAACTTTTTGTTCTAAGATCATTTGCAAAATCAACTCTCTCACTAATTGATTTAGCAAGAAAATCTTTTTTCCATGAATCAGATCTAATTTCCCTTTTCATTTCTTGATATTCAACATCATCAACACAGAAAGCATCACCATGAGAAATCATTATTTTTTTCTCCCCAATATTGAAAGTATGCTGATCTTCTAGAATTTTTACACCCGTTTCAGATTCAAATTCTGATCCAATTAGAAAATCTCTATTGCCATGAATAAAATATATTTTAAGGCCATTATCTGTTGCAGCTTTTAACCTTTGCATTATCAGCTTATTGACTGATTGCGTATCATCATCTCCAATCCAATATTCAAAAAAATCTCCGAGAATATATAGCTCTCCATATTTACTAACCGCATCATTTAGAAATTTAAAGAAAACTTTAACCCTTTTATTTTCAATAGGCTCAAGATGCAAATCAGAAACGAAAGCTATAGACATAGCTTGATAATAAATCTTTTTTCAAAATTATGGAAAAATCAATAAAACACTTAAAATTAAATTATGAAAAGAATCGTACTTATTTTTTTATCGTTATTAGTAGTTAGTTGCAGCCAAGAAAAAGAAATAGTTGTTGACACTACAGATCCTTATATATGGCTTGAAGAGGTTGAAGGCGTAGATGCTTTAAACTGGGTTAAAGAGCAAAACGAAATAACAAAATCTCGATATGCTGAATCAGATAGTTTTACCAAAACTTATGATGAATTATTAGAAGAATATCAATCGAATGACAGAATACCTTATGCCTACGTTATGGGTGGAGAAATGTATAACTTCTGGCGCGATGAAAAAAATGTTCGTGGGTTATGGAGAAAAACCTCAATAGAATCGTACCAAACAGATAATCCAGTTTGGGAGACTGTTCTTGATATAGATGAATTAGCAAAAAAAGAAGAGCAGAATTGGGTCTATAAAGGTGTCGACTGTTTAGCACCAGATTTTCAAAGATGCTTATTAAGGCTTTCCTATGGAGGCAAAGATGCTGTCGTTGTAAGAGAGTTTGATTTAGTAAACAAAACATTTATTGATGATGGTTTTAATACACCAGAATCTAAACAGTATTTAGGCTGGTTAAATGAAAATCAAATAATGGTTGCTACAGATTTTGGAGAGGGCAGCATGAATGAATCTGGCTACCCAAGAGAAGTAAGAATTTGGAGTAGAGGGGAACCTTTAAGTGAAGCCGCGACTATTTTTGAAGGTACCTATGAAAAGATATTTAGCTTTCCTTTTTCTTCGGTTAGACCGGATGGCAATCATTTTGGCGTACTTGAGGGGCCAACTTTCTTTACAAAAGTCTTGTATTTAATGAATGGAGATGAATTAGTCAAATTAGATCTCCCACTAAGAATGGATGTTAATGGAACATTTCAAGGCTCCCTAATTTTAAGTTTAGATCAAGATTGGAAAGGTTATACATCAGGCTCTTTAGTTGCCGTCAATATTAAAGATGCTTTAAATCAAAATATTACTGATGATTCAATAGAGTTAATCTTTACCCCTACAGATAAGAGGTTTCTTAGAAGCGTTGGAATAGCCAAAGATGAGATTTATGTAAATATTCTAGACAATATCAATGGGAAGATTTTACATTTTGAAAAAGTTGGCCCTAATTGGAAAGAAAGTGAAATTAGAAGCTTTGGTAATGCTGCATTATCAATATCTAGTGTAGATCAATGGTCTGATCATGTATTTATTAATGCTGAAAGTTTTACTGAACCTTCAGCACTTTACTATGCAAATGAATCAAAGGATTTTAAAAAGATAAAATCTTTACCTGAGAAATTTGCTCCAGAGAAATATAATGTAGAGCAACTTTATGCAACTTCAGCAGATGGAACTTCAATTCCATACTTCCAAGTTTCAAATAACGATATGGAAAAAAATTCCATGAATCCAACTTTACTTTATGGTTATGGGGGCTTCCAAATATCACAAACCCCATCTTATTTAGGTTCTTTTGCAAGACAATGGCTTGATTCAGGTGGAGTTTATGTCATTGCAAATATTCGTGGTGGGGGAGAGTTTGGACCAAAATGGCACCAATCAGCTCTGAAAGAAAATAGACAGCGTGCTTATGATGATTTTATTGCGGTAGCAGAAACATTAATTAGTGAAAACATAACATCAAGCAATCATCTTGGAATTAGAGGCGGTTCAAATGGCGGTTTATTGGTTGGAGCAGTAGTCACCCAAAGACCTGATTTATTTAATGCGGTCATTTGTGCTGTTCCATTATTGGATATGTACCGTTATGACAAACTGCTTGCTGGTGCATCATGGGTTGATGAATATGGTGATCCTGACAATCCAGATGAATGGAGCTTCATTAGCAAGTATTCTCCATATCAAAATGTCTTTGCTGACAAAAGCTATCCAGAAATTTATTTCTATACTTCAACTAAAGATGACAGAGTTCATCCTGGCCACGCAAGAAAGATGGCTAAGAAAATGTTAGATCAAGGACATAAAGTAATTTATTACGAAAATGTAGAAGGAGGGCACTCTGCTGCAGCAAATCTTAAGCAGTCAGCATATATGACGACCCTTCAGATTGAATATTTAAAAGATAAATTGCACGACTAGTGAAAAGTGGCTCCCCGAACTGGGCTCGAACCAGTGACCCACTGATTAACAGTCAGTTGCTCTACCAACTGAGCTATCGGGGAACGAATTAGGAATTATATACAACTATTGCAAAATAAAAAACAATGTCAGACTTTAAAGTAATCTCTGATTTTAAGCCAAAAGGCGATCAACCTAATGCCATAAAGAATTTAGCTGAAAATCTTGATAATGGTTTATTAAATCAAACACTGTTGGGTGTAACAGGGTCGGGCAAAACTTATACAGTCGCAAAAGTAATAGAGAAAACTCAGAGACCCGCAATAATTATGGCTCCAAATAAAACACTTGCTGCTCAGCTATATGGAGAATTCAAAGATTTTTTCCCTAATAATAGAGTTGAATATTTCATCTCATATTATGATTATTACCAACCAGAAGCCTATGTTCCATCATCTGATACCTATATAGCTAAGGATGCAAATATAAATGAACATATTGAGCAGATGCGATTATCTGCAACTAAAGCCTTAATTGAAGCTAAAGATACTATCGTCGTTGCTTCAGTTTCAGCGATATATGGATTAGGTGCTCCTGAGTCTTATTTAAAGATGGTTCTCAATTTAAGTCGAGGAGAGGTGGTTACCCAAAGAGATATCTTAAGACAACTTGCAAAAATGCAATATTCAAGAAATGATCTTGACTTTCAAAGAGCTAACTTCCGTGTCAGAGGTAACAATATTGATATTTTTCCAGCTGAAGCTGAAAAAGAAGCTATAAGAATAGAGTTAGATGAAGATAAAATTCAATCAATCTCATTTTTTGATCCACTTACCGGAGTTTTAATTAATGAAGTTCCAAGAATCAGTATTTTTCCAAAAACACATTATGTGACTTCTAAAAATGTTATTGAAAAAGCAATAAATAACATAAAAAAGGAACTAAAAATAAGGTTAGCAGAGCTTAAATCACAAAATAAGCTTTTAGAAGCTCAAAGATTAGAGGAGAGAACAAATTATGATCTTGAGATGATGGCTGAGCTTGGTTATTGCAATGGTGTTGAAAATTATTCAAGGTATCTCTCAGGAAGAAAAGCTGGCCAGCCACCACCATGCCTATTTGACTATATTCCTAAGAATGCAATTTTATTTGTTGATGAATCGCATGTTTCAGTACCTCAAATAGGAGGAATGTTCAAAGGAGACAGATCTAGAAAAGAAACTTTAGTTGATTATGGTTTTAGGTTGCCAAGTGCATTAGATAATAGGCCTTTAAGATTTGAAGAATGGGATAAAGTTGCACCTCAAAGAGTATTTGTTTCTGCAACACCAGGCAAATGGGAAAAAGAACATAGTGATTCACAGACTGAATTATTAGTCAGGCCAACAGGACTTACAGACCCTAATGTAGAAATCAAGCCGGCCACTTATCAAGTTGAAGATGTGCTAGAGGAAGCAAATAATACGACAAAAAAAGGTTATCGAACTTTAATTACAACTTTAACTAAAAAAATGGCTGAAGATCTAACAGATTTTATGTATGAGAAAGGACTTAAGGTTAGATATATGCATTCTGATATTGATTCAATTGAAAGAGTCGAAATTTTAAGAGATCTTAGATTAGGTGAATTTGATGTTTTGATAGGCATTAATCTTTTAAGAGAGGGGTTGGATCTGCCTGAAGTTGGTTTAGTTGCAATCTTAGATGCTGACAAAGAAGGTTTTTTAAGATCAGAAGGATCTTTGATACAGACAATTGGAAGAGCAGCAAGAAATATCGAAGGAAAAGCTATTCTTTATACAGATAAAATAACAGGATCAATAGACAGGGCATTAAAAGAGACAAATAGAAGAAGAGATATACAAGAGAAATACAATAAAAAACATAAAATCAAACCTGCAACAGCGACTTCAAAAATTAAAGATATTATGGAAGGAGCCAGATCAGTTAAAAAAGAAAAAACACAAGTTAATGAAGCTACTGATCTATATGATGTCTCTAAAGTTAATTACCATAACATTGGCAAGGAAATAAAGAAGCTTGAAAAATTAATGAAAGAGTCTGCTAAAAAATTAGATTTTGAGGAAGCAGCTAGGTATAGAGACTTAGTAAAAGATTTAAAAGATAGGGTTTTAATCAACAAGGCATAATGAAAAAAGAAATAATTTTTTTTCAAGGTGAAGAAATATTAAATAAGTTTGATGAGAAGAGAATATTTGGTAAAGAGCTAACTAATGCACAGAATAAATATATTTTTTCAATCCTATTTCAAAAAAAACCAACAGAAGATGAATTAAAGAGAATTAAATCTATTCTTTCTGCAACTGAACTCGACTTTAATCCAAATATAGTACTTACACCTAGGGCTGGAACTCAGAGTTCCTGGTCAAGTAAAGCTCAAGATATTTTTCATAACATTGGAATAGATTCAATAAAAAGGATTGAGAGGTTCAAAGGTTTTAATCTTTTAAATGAAGATTCTTCAATGATTGAAAATAAGGTCTTCGACAGAATGACTGAATCTTCATTTTCTAATCTTGATGAAACTAGAATAATCTTCAAATCAGCAAAAAGGAAAGAAAGCAGAAAATACAATATTAATGAAGACACAGATCTGCTCAACAAATTAAATAATGATTTAGGTCTAGCACTAAATGAATTTGAAATTTCTTACTTAAATTCAGTTTTTCAAGAGCTTGGAAGACCAATTTCTGATTCAGAACTGATGATGTTCTCGCAAATCAATTCTGAACATTGTAGACATAAAATCTTCCGATCAAAATGGAAGACAGATATTCCATTTGGTCATGATTCTCTTTTTGATGCAATTAAATCAACAACTAAAGAAAAAATGAGTCATGTTTTATCTGCTTATCATGATAATTCTGCTGTAATTAGCTCTTTCGGAAAGAAATTTCTAGAAATTGATGGCAAAAATATTTTTAAGAATTATGAAGGCAATATACATACGACCATCAAAGTAGAAACACACAATCATCCTACAGGTATATCTCCTTATGAGGGAGCTGCAACTGGTTCTGGTGGAGAGATTAGAGATTGTTCGGCAACAGGAAGAGTCGCACGACCAAAAGCAGGTTTTATGGGGCTATGTCTATCTCATTTACGCCTATCTGAAAAGCTAGAAAGCTGGGAAACTGAGCTCAATAAACCAGACTTTTTATCATCTCCAATGGAGATAATTAGAGATGCCCCTATAGGTTCTGCATCTTACAATAATGAATTTGGTAGACCAGCAATTTTTGGTTATTTTCGAACTTTAGAATACAAAAATCATGGCTATCATAAGCCTATAATGCTTGCTGGTGGCATTGGCTCAATTAAAGAAGTGCATATAAAAAAAGGCACTCCAAAACCTGGTGATGTAGTAGTCGTTTTGGGAGGTCCTGCAATGCTTATTGGGCTAGGAGGAGGCTCAGCAAGTTCTACTAAAAAGACAAATGAAAATTCAGATTTAGATTTTGCTTCTGTTCAAAGATCCAACCCAGAAATGCAAAGAAGGGCTCAACAAGTTCTTGATAAATTTAATGAGAGAAGTTCAAAAAACCCAATTTCTTTCATTCATGATGTAGGTGCTGGAGGCATATCAAATGCTATTCCCGAATTAGCTAAAGATACAAACCTCGGAGTCAGTATTAGATTAGAAGACATTTATTCAACTGATGAAACTATGTCACCTATGGAGCTTTGGTGTAATGAGTCTCAAGAAAGGTATGTTTTTTCTATTCCAAAAGAAAAAGTGCCTGCATTAAAACATATTTGTGAAAGAGAAAGGTGCCCATATTCAATTGGCGGTGAATTAACTGATGATAAATTTATAAGTGTTAAATTTCATGATGAGCAAGTTGTTAATCTTAGCCTAGATCATCTATTTGGAGATATTCCCTTACCAGAGCTTATTGCTCAAGATTATGATCGAGTGACAGAAAAAGAAGAGCTGCCAACCAAAGATCTAAATAAACTTATCTTTAATACAATAAAATTCCCTGCAGTAGCTTCAAAAAAATTCTTAATCACAATCGGAGATAGAACAGTGAATGGTCTTGTTTACCGAGACCAGCTTATAGGGAATAGGCAACTTCCTGTAAGTGATTATGCTGCGACACTTGATAATTATGATTCATATACAGGACAGGTTATTTCAATCGGAGAAAAGCCTAATGTTGCAATTGAGAATCCTGAAGCATCAGCAAGGATGGCATTAGCAGAGTCAATAACTAATGTTTGTGGAGTTAAGCACAATTCTCTTAGCGATATCTGTTTTTCAGCAAATTGGATGAGCTCAACAAAGACAGCAGATGAAAGAGGGGATCTTCTAAGAGGAGTTCAGAGCTTAACAAACATGGCAGATGTGCTTGACCTATCAATACCTGTAGGAAAAGACTCTCTCTCTATGAATACTTCTTGGAAGACTAAAGATAATGAACATTCTGTTACTTCACCAATGACACTGAATATCTCTTCTTTCTCAAATGTTCCAGATTTAAGGAAATCAGTTACTCCAGAACTTTCGACAAAAGATTCAACTTTATTGCATGTATGGATTAATGAAGGGGAATTTCGTTTAGGAGGAAGTTCATTGTACTTATCAAATAATCTTTTTGGTGGAGCTACACCTGATATTGAGCATCCAGAAAAATTTAAACAGTTGTTTGAAGCATCACAAGAGCTTATTTCTAAAGATTTAGTAGAGGCACTTCATGACATATCAGATGGTGGCTTGATTACAACCTTAATTGAAATGTCACTTTGCAGTAATTTAGGTCTTGATATTAGGTTAGATTACTCAGATAAAGAAAGCATCATTCCGAAGTTATTTTCTGAAGAAACTGGCTATGTAATAGAAATTAATAATGAGAAACTTGCAGAAGTTAAGGAAACTTTAACTGAAAAAGGTCTATTTTTTGATGAGGTTGGAAAGAAAAATGCTGATACAAAAATTAATTTATTTAGTTTTGATGATGTTTTATTTTCCTCTTCACTTGATAAGTTATTCGATGAATGGAGTTCAGTAAGTTATAAGGTTCAAAAGATAAGAGATAATCTTGAATCAGCAGATAGCGAGAAACAGGTTTATAAAAAATGGGGCGATATGATTACCCCAAAAATTGATTTCCCAATTCCAACTCCTAATAAGAATTTATTTTCTAAGAAACCGAAAATTGCGTTATTGAGAGAGCAAGGGATAAATGGTCACTATGATATGGCCGCAGCTTTAATAGCAGCTGGGTTTGAAGTAAATGATATACATATGAGTGAACTACCAGATAAGATTAAAAATCTTGATTCATATAGTGGTCTTGTTGTGCCTGGAGGCTTTTCATATGGAGATGTTCTAGGTGCAGGTTCTGGAATGTCTAATACAATTTTATTTAATCCAAAAATTAAGAAAATTTTTAAAAATTTCTTAGAAAATGATAAAAAATTTGCGTTAGGTATATGTAATGGGTGCCAATTTTTATCTGGTCTTAAAAAAATTATTCCTGGTACAGAAAATTGGCCAAAATTTAAAAAGAATCTGTCTAATCAGTATGAGTGTAGGCTAGTCCAGCTCCAAATAGAGGATAGCCCTTCGATCTTATTTAGAGATATGAAGAACAGTGTCATTCCTGTTATGGTTTCTCATGGAGAAGGTAGAGCAGATTTTGATTTAAAAGAAGATAATGTAATTGCTAGGTATGTCGATCCTGACCACAAGGTAACTCAAAAATACCCATTAAATCCAAATGGTTCTATGAATGCAGCAGCTGGTGTTTGTAATGATGATGGAAGAATAACTATTATGATGCCTCACCCTGAAAGAACTTACCTTACTAAACAATTTTCTTGGTCACCAAATGATTGGGGAGAGTATTCTCCATGGTTCAAGATATTCGATAATGCTTATTTATTTTCTAAGAAGAACTAAGGCCCATATTCTATAACTTCATTGAATACTTCTTTGTCTCCATGTTTTAAAAATAATTTAATAGTTCTTATAACAGTAGGAAAAGCTAATTCTTTCCAAGGAATATCTTCATAATTAAATAATTTCACTTCACTACTTTCTGCTGTAGGCCCAAAATCATGATTGATGATCTTGGCAGTAAAAAATGTATAGACCTGATCTATATGAGGAACACTAATAACGGTAAATAATTTTAAATCTTTAACTTTTAGTTCAGCCTCTTCTAAAGTCTCTCTTATGGCTCCTTGCTCGATTGTTTCTCCATTCTCTAAAAACCCAGCTGGCAAGGTCCAATAACCCTCTCTTGGTTCTATTGATCTTTTGCATAGTAGTATTTGGTTTTTATCGTTGTAGGGAAGAACTCCGGCCACCACATTTGGATTTTGATAATGAATGTGACCGCATTTATTGCAAACAAATCTTTCAAGATTATCACCTTCAGGTATTTTTTTGACTAATTCATCGGAACCGCAATTCGAGCAAAAATTCATAGAAGTTTCAATTATAATAGACATATGATTTATAGCCTAGGAGAAAAAAAACCCAGCTTTGATACTGATACTGTCTGGATTGCGGACTCCGCAGACCTGATTGGAGATGTTGTATTAGATGAAGATGTTTCAATTTGGTTTAATGTAACTATCAGAGCTGATAATGATCAAATTCATATAAAGAAAGGCTCTAATATCCAAGATAATACCGTTATTCATACAGATGAAGGCATAAAAGTTGTCATAGGAGAGAATGTAACGGTAGGACATAAAGTGATTATTCATGGCGCGACTATTGGAAGGAATACAGTTGTAGGTATGGGGAGTATAGTAATGAATCATGCAAAAATTGGAGAGAATTCAATTGTGGGAGCAAATTCACTTATAACTGAGAATAAAGAGTTTCCTCCAAATTCATTAATTATGGGCAGCCCAGCAAAGCTTATTAAGACTTTGTCAGATGATGAAATAAAAATATTAGAGTTTAGTGCAAATCATTACACAGAGAAGTCAAAAATTTACATGGAAAAACTAAAGAATGAAGCTAACTGAGATAAGGAAAAAGTTTCTAAAATATTTTGAATCAAAAAAACATAGAGTCATAGATTCAAGTGATCTTGTGCCCCATGGAGATGACAGTTTGTTGTTTACAAATGCTGGTATGGTTCAATTTAAAGACACTTTTTTAGGTTTAGAAAAGAGAGGATACAGCGCTGTTTCATCCCAAAAATGCCTTAGAGTTGGAGGCAAGCATAATGATTTAGAAAATGTTGGTTTTACTACACGTCATCAAACATTTTTTGAAATGCTTGGAAACTTTAGCTTCGGTGAATACTTTAAAGAAGAAGCAATAGTATTAGCGTGGGAATTTCTGACTGAAGAACTTAAATTACAAAAAGAAAAATTATGGGTGACTGTCCATCATACAGATAAAGACTCCGAAAAAATTTGGCTAGACAAGATAGGAATTGAAAAAAATAAATTATCAAAACTTGGTGATGAAGATAATTTTTGGTCTATGGGAGATACAGGTCCATGTGGTCCTTGTTCAGAAATTTTCTATGATTACGGTTCAAGTTATGAAGGACTTCCTCCAGGAGAAGGGGATACTGGAGACAGATTTGTTGAAATATGGAATTTAGTTTTCATGGAATTCAATAGAGATTCAGCTGGAGAATTAAGACCATTACCTAACAAATGTGTCGATACAGGAATGGGGCTAGAAAGACTTTGTTCGGTATTACAAAATGTAGGCTCTAATTTTGAGATAGATTTATTCAAATCTTTTAAAAATGACATTAGAAATTTATTTGATAACCCTAATGAACAATCACTTAATGTCATAGCAGATCATCTTCGAGCTGCATTCTTTTTAATTTCTGAACAAGTTAATCCATCAAACGAAGGGAGGGGCTATGTTCTAAGAAGATTAATAAGAAGAGCTATTAGGCATGGCTATAAAATGGGAAAGGAAGGACCATTTTTATATGAACTGCTAGACAACCTCAAGACTTCATTAGAGAAGGATTTCCCTAAAGAATTCACAAGTTACAAATCAATACAAGGAATACTAAAGGAAGAAGAGGAATTATTTTTTAAGACACTATCCTCAGGAATTAAGATTTTTGAAGAAAATTTACCAAAGAAAAAATCAGAAATGATGAGCGGTGAGATTGCTTTTAAATTACATGATACATATGGATTTCCTATCGATCTGACAATTACTATGGCTTCTGAAAGAGGCATAGCAGTCAACGAAAAAACTTTTGAAGATCTAATGAAAAAACAGAAAGAAGGATCTAAAAAAAGCTCTATGTTTAATGTTAAAGATATTGTTATAGAGCCAAGCATGAGTTCTGAATTTGTTGGTTATGAACAAAATAGAATTGATGGAGACTGTGTCGCTTTATTTGATGAAAAAGGTAATGAAGCAAAAACGCTTAATGATTCAGGATATGCTTTTTTCAGTAAAACTCCATTTTATGCAGAGTCAGGCGGACAAATTGGAGATCAAGGGTCAATTTCGAATGATGCTTTAGAAATTTTTGTATCAGATTGTAAAAAAGTTGGCGACTTCAATATGCATGAAATAAAAATTCAGAAAGGGGAGATAAAGTTAGGCGATAAGGTATCTCTTTCAATAAATGAAGAAAGAAGAAAAAAGATTGTAAGCAATCACTCGGCGACACATCTATTACATTCTGCATTAAGAGAGGTTCTTGGAGAGGGAGTGCAACAAAAAGGATCATTAGTTAATGATGAAAAACTAAGATTTGATTTTTCTCATGGCCAAAAGCTAACTCCTGAACAGATTGAACAAGTCGAAGATCTCGTGAACATGCAAATAGAAGATTCAATTGATACAAAAATAGAAGTGAAATCTTTTGATGACGCAATTAAGGATGGCGCACTAGCCTTTTTTGGAGATAAATATGGAGATAAAGTAAGAGTATTAACTATTGCAGGCGATTTTTCAGTAGAATTATGTGGAGGAACCCATGTAAATAACACATCTGAGATTGAAGGGTTTATCATATCTAATGAGACATCAGTGTCTGCAGGTGTAAGAAGGGTTGAAGCTATGACAGGTTCAAATTTAGTTAAAAAATCTAAAGAAGCAATTCAAACTTTAAAAGAATTATCAGAAATTCTAAATGTCCCCTCTGATAGTCTTGTTGGAAGAATCTCAGAAGTAATAAAAGAAAATAAATCTTTAAAGTCAAAAAAGAAAACTGAGAAAAGTTTAAGTGCAGAGATAATCCATGAAGCTAAGCTAGGCTCTAAGGGTGGAGAAGGTATAGTCGTTTTTTATAAAAATGCTTCAATTGAAATGTTAAGAAGATTTTCAGATCAAGCTAAAGACCAAGTTGGAGCTTTTTCAATCTTTATGACTGATGATGGAGAGAAAGTCTCTTATATAGTCACATCAAAAGCAGATGATAATTTTAGCTCTAAAGACTTAATTGAATTAGTAAATTCTGCGTTTGACGGTAGTGGTGGCGGTCGTAATGATTTTGCGCAAGGTGGAAGCCAAGATAATTCCAATATTTCAGACAAATTTGAAAATTTAAAATCAAAACTGGAAGATTTAATTTAATGAAAACTCTCATTCAGAATCTCTTCTTATTGCTATTTATTAGTTCTTGTTCTTTATTATTTGAACGTAATACAGATAGAGATTTTCAAGTTGAAGCGAATGCAGGGACAATAATCGGTATTGATGAAGGAGATCACTATTCTTTTAAAGGTATTCCTTATGCTCAACCTCCTGTTGGAGATTTAAGATGGAGAGCACCAAAAGATTTACCAAGAAGCAGTGAACCAATCTTCGCAGTAGATTATAAAAGTTCATGTGTGCAGCCCGGAGGTGGAGATTTTAATTTTAGCTTTACTAGAGAGGTATATAGCGGAGATGAAGATTGCCTTTACCTAAATATATTCGTTCCACAAAATCAGACAGTTTTTGAGAAGAATAATTTTCCTGTAATGTTCTGGATTCATGGTGGAGCTAATATTTATGGTGCTGGAAGTGATTATGATTTTTCTAAATTAGCAACTTCACAACAAGTCATTATAGTAACAATGAATTATCGATTAGGGCTCTTTGGTTGGTTTACTTCTGAACATTTAAAAGATACCACAGAAGGATTAGATAAGTCATCTAATTTTGGCCAATTAGACATTATAAAAGCATTGGAGTGGGTGCAATCAAATATTGATTATTTCGGTGGTGATTCATCTAATGTGACAATTTTCGGTGAATCTGCTGGAGGCCATAATATTTTAACTCTATTAGCTTCACCACTTGGAAAAGGTTTATTTCATAGAGCAATTTCTCAGTCTGGTTACATAGAATCTTACTCCTTAGAATTTGCTAAGAGAGGTTCACCATTATCATCTGAGAAATTATTTGAAGAAGATATTAAATCTTTAATTAATTCAGAAGACATAGTACAGAAGTTAAGAGAGATTCCTGCAGGAGAAATTTATGAAAGAGTAATAAAGATATCACAAGAA
>AACY020557267.1_pt1 | contig 21652 bp, 21 predicted proteins | sample 267378 | NCBI WGS metagenome assembly AACY02 (sample SAMN02954345, study PRJNA13694) | marine metagenome | biome: aquatic; feature: ocean; material: water; isolation source: isolated as part of a large dataset composed predominantly from surface... | reverse complement strand
CTGCATTGCTTTATATTTTGCCATCGGTCGGTATTAGCTCAACTCAGCTACCCCATATTGCGATTGCCACTTCGCTAGCCGCCATTATTCTTACCTCTATTTCATCGGCACGTGCCCACCATAAGCGCGGTAATGTGCCTTGGGAATTGTTCAAATCAATGTTACCGGGCCTGATTATAGGCGCGCTGGCTTCAGGTTTTATTGCTGAGCGTATTCCTGCTGATGCTTTACAGAAAGGTTTTGCCATCTTTGTGATTTTAATGACAATTCAAATGGCTTATCCCGTAAAAGCCGAATCAAATCGCCAATTACCTAATTCAGTCGTGCTTTTTGTTGTATCAGCTTTGATTGCGGTTTTGGCCGGTTTGACAGGAATAGGTGGCGGTATACTGATAGTGCCATTTTTGACTTTTTATGGTTTACAGATGCGTCAAGCCGTAGGTTTTTCTGCTGCGATGGGCTTTTTAATCTCTCTTTCTGGCAGTTTCGGCTATATTATTGCGGGCATGAATGCCCCTGAATTGCCTTATGGTACCTTAGGCTATATCTATTTACCGGCGTTATTTGGCTTAATCATAACCTCAATTTTAATGGCTCCGGTTGGTGTGAAGGCTGCAAGCACTTGGCCCACCCCAGTCCTTAAAAAAATATTTGCACTTTTACTCCTTTGTGTCGGTCTCAAATTAATTCTGAGCTGATTTTTAGTTTTTAGCCCTCAATTTGAGGCTGTTGATGGATAAGTTATGGCATTGAATTTTCCCAATATCGATCCTGTGATCGTGAAGTTTGGTCCCTTTGATATTTTTGGACAAACCTTTGAACCTGCGCTGCGTTGGTATGGATTTACTTACTTAGTGGGTTTTGTGGCGGCGATGTGGTTACTCAATCGTCAGGCTGACCGTTCCAATGGTTTATGGACGAGAGAGCAGGTTTCCGATTTACTGTTTTATGGCTTCCTAGGGGTGATATTAGGCGGTCGTATTGGCTATGTGCTCTTCTATCATTTTGATTATTTTCTCGCTAGTCCAATGTATTTATTTAAAATTTCAGAAGGTGGCATGTCCTTTCACGGTGGTTTGATTGGGGTGATTACCGCCATGATTTATATCACTTGGAAGCAAAAGCGTACCTTCTTTGCCGTGGCGGATATGGTGGCGCCCGTGGTGCCTATTGGGCTTGGGGCCGGCCGTATTGGTAACTTTATAAATGGTGAGCTATGGGGCCGCGTGACTGATGTGCCTTGGGCTATGGTGTTCCCAAGCGGTGGACCAGAACCACGCCATCCCTCGCAGCTCTATCAATTTGCTCTTGAAGGTGTTGCATTATTCTTGCTCCTTTATTGGTTCAGTAAACGTACTAAGAAAGTCGGCGCAGTATCGGGTATGTTCTTACTAGGCTACGGTATTTTCCGCGTGATTGTCGAAACGGTAAGGCAACCTGATGCACAGTTAGGCCTCTATTGGGGCTTTATGACAATGGGGCAGATCCTCTCAGTGCCGATGATCCTCTTCGGTTTATATTTAATTCTTCGTCCAGAGGGTAAGCAGTAATGCAGCAGTATTTAGACTTGATGAAACACATTTTAGCCGAAGGTGTGGATAAATCAGACCGTACAGGTACAGGCACTCGCTCGGTGTTTGGCTATCAAATGCGTTTCGATTTGAGTAAGGGCTTCCCCTTAGTGACCACCAAGAAGTGCCATATGCGCTCGATTATCCATGAGCTATTGTGGTTCCTGAAAGGGGAGACCAATATTGCTTATCTGCGTGACAATAAGGTCAGTATTTGGGACGAATGGGCCGATGAAAACGGCGATTTAGGCCCTGTTTACGGTGCACAGTGGCGCAGTTGGCCGACCCAAGGTGGTGAGGCTATCGATCAAATTTCGCAGGTCATTGCGCAAATTAAATCGCAACCCGACTCGCGCCGTTTGATTGTCTCTGCATGGAACGTGGGCGAACTGGATAAAATGGCACTGGCGCCATGCCATGCGTTTTTCCAGTTTTATGTCGCCGACGGCAAATTATCCTGCCAGTTGTACCAACGCAGTTGTGATGTATTTTTAGGTTTACCATTCAATATCGCCAGCTATGCGTTGCTGACGATGATGGTCGCGCAACAATGTGATTTAGCCTTAGGTGACTTTGTTTGGACGGGTGGCGATACACATTTATACTCCAACCATATGGAGCAAACTGCGTTGCAGTTGACCCGTGAGCCAAGACCTTTACCCACCATGACAATTTTGCGTAAACCTGCCTCTATTTTCGATTATCAATTCGAAGACTTCGAACTGACCCACTACGATCCACATCCACATATCAAAGCGCCTGTTGCCGTTTAATGGCGAATTAATCGACAAACACCTCGGAATAGCCGAGGTGTTTTGTCGAAACTAACGATTATACTTGTTAATTTTCTTCGTCTACACTCAATCTATTATGATTTTTGGGAGTGCAAGATGGAAAAAGCGATTAGAAATTTTTTAAGCCAAGAGTCTGCAGGCGGCATCCTTTTATTGATTGCCGTTGCCTTTGCCATGTTGATGGCCAATTCTCCTCTCGCGGGACTCTATCAAGGTTTTCTCGGTACTGAAGTTCAGGTGCGTGTCGGTGCACTCGATCTGCATAAGCCATTGTTGCTGTGGATTAACGACGGTCTAATGGCGCTGTTTTTCTTGCTGATTGGTTTAGAAGTTAAGCGCGAGCTACTCGAAGGCGCATTATCGAGTGTGGCACAGGCTTCTCTGCCAACTTTTGCTGCCATTGGTGGCATGTTAGTACCTGCGGGAATTTATCTTTTATTTAACTATGGTGATCCTATCACTCAAGCGGGTTGGGCAATTCCTGCAGCGACGGATATTGCTTTTGCTTTGGGGATCATGGCGTTGCTAGGTAGCCGCGTACCCGTTGCTTTAAAGGTCTTTCTGCTGGCATTAGCCATTATCGATGATTTAGGCGTTATTGTGATTATCGCCCTCTTCTACAGTACCGATTTATCAACCATTAGTTTAATCATTGCCAGTATTGCGATTGTTGGTTTAGTTGCTTTAAACCGTAAAGGAGTGACTTCATTAGCACCCTATGGCGTATTAGGGCTTATCCTGTGGGTTGCAGTGCTCAAGTCAGGTGTTCATGCCACATTAGCGGGTGTCATTATTGCCTTCTGTATTCCTCTTCGGGCAAAAGATGGTAGTTCGCCTTCTGAGCATTTAGAGCATAGTTTACACCCATGGAGCACCTTCCTGATCCTGCCTGTATTTGCCTTTGCTAATGCCGGAGTCGCTTTAGGAAACATGAGCTTAGATACGCTTATTTCCCCTGTGCCAGTAGGGATTGCGTTGGGATTAATGTTAGGTAAACCGATAGGGGTGATGCTGTTTAGCTTTGTTGCTGTCAAGCTTAAGTTGGCACAGTTGCCTGATGGTATCGGTTGGAAACAGATCGCACCCGTGGCGGCGATGTGCGGGATTGGTTTTACCATGTCGATGTTTATTGCTTCGTTGGCATTTGAGCAGGCAGATCCTATGTTCGGCGATTTAGCACGCCTTGGCACCTTGATTGGCTCAATTCTCGCAGCCTTGATCGGGTATTTCTGGTTATCAAAAGTGTTACCAAAAAAAGGAGTATAACTATGATAAATATGAAATTAGTGGGAGTTGCTGCATTGTTAGCATTATCTTCAAGTGCCATGGCTTCGCAAATTGATGCCTGCAACAAAGATGTCGCATCACAAACCTGCCAAAGCTATCTTGAGGGGATAGTTGATGGGGCATTAATGTTTAAACCTGAGGCATTAGGCGCGAGGCTTGAAACCAATGGTTACGAGTCTAGAGCATTAAAATACCGTGGCGGTAAACGTTTCCAAGAAGCAAACCGTACTTATTGTGCTAGTCGAATTCCTGATCGTGACAGTTTAGTCTCTGGGGTGACTGAAGCTGTTAGCACTGGTACTGCCGCAGATTTAGAGCAACTTCAAGGAATCGTTGTTAACTTATTGGATTGCCAGCGTTTAAAATAGCGATATTGACTCATTATTTGTTAAGCTGGGTCATTGCTACCCGATATGCCACAGCATAGATGCTGTGGCATCCCTAATAGGAAGCTCATTGGCGATGCTCCATCTCAATTACAACCATCTTTACTATTTTTGGATGATTAAGAAAAAGGGCTCTGTGGCAAAAGCTGCAGAAGCCCTTTATTTAGCTCCACAAACGATTACTGGGCAAATCCGCGCCTTAGAAGACAGGCTAAACGGTAGCTTATTTAAACGTGTCGGCAGAAATCTAGAAGCGACAGAGCTCGGAGAGCTCGTCTTTCGTTATGCCGATAGAATGTTTTCTCTCAGTTATGAGATGCTCGATTTACTTAACTATCAAAAAGATGACGCTATTCTATTTGAGGTTGGGATTGCTGATGCTTTATCGAAAGCCTTATCGAGTAGAGTGTTGCTCTCGGTTGTTCCTAATGATGGCTCTATGCACCTTGCCTGTTATGAGGCGACCCATGAAAGCTTAATGTCTCGCTTACGCGAGCATAAACTCGATATGATCCTTTCAGACTGTGCGGGCGAGTCACTTAAATATCCCGAAATTCTATCGAAAAAACTGGGTGAGTGTGGTGTGAGTTTCTTTTCTGCTGAAGCTTACAGTGCGGATTTCCCTGCCTGTTTAGAGCAAGGGCCGCTATTGATCCCCGGTCGTAGAACTTCGCTCGGTCAGCAACTATATCGTTGGTTTGATGAGCAAAATCTTAAGGTGAGTATTTTAGGTGAGTTTGATGATGCGGCCATGATGAAGGCTTTTGGTTACCTTAAGCGCGGTATCTTTGTCATGCCATCGATTTATCCCCAAGAAGTGATTTCCCATGGCATGCATTTACTCGGTGAAACCTTAGATGTGAAAGAAGAGTACCATGTGATGTTTGCCGAACGGATGATCCAGCATCCTGCGGTTAAACGCCTCCTAGAAACGGATTTTAGTGATTTATTTGCCGGATTAGATACTCAAGTTAAGCAGTATTAAACTTGTGTTTCAACAACGCTTGCATCGACACTCCATGGACTGAACTGGTAGACTAAGGCGAATTTTGTTTTGGGAGAGATTAACTTGGAGTTAATGAACATTGCACGGGTCCGTTGGGCATGTCGCCGCGGAATGCTCGAATTAGACGTTTTGTTCCAGCCCTTCGTTGAGAATGTGTATCAGGATTTGTCTGATGAAGATAAAGCCCTGTTTATTCGTTTGCTCGAGTGTGAAGATCCTGAATTATTTGCATGGTTTATGGGTCATGAAGTTTGCCCTGATCCTGAGCTTGCCCGCATGGTAGTGCAAGTCCGTGGCCGAGCTGCGCCATAGTTTTAGTGTAAAAACCTCCTTTGACCAACGTCTCTCGTTGGTCGTATTTGTTTGTGTCTGTAGCACTTCTTTACTTCTCTGGCCAGAAACGGATACCGCAGTACTACATGGACTGAGGGCTATATTCGCCGTCTTAATATTGGGATTCTTGTGCTCTCAGTTATGGCAACTGAGGAAATGGCATTGCCGTTTTGAGCTTAATGGTCAAGGAGACGGCTGGCTATCAACGGGGGAGGCGTTTCATGTATTGCCCAGAACTTGGGTAACGCCGTTTATCTGCTTGGTTTACTATCAATCTGCCGAAAGGTTGCATCTCTTACCTCTATGGGCGGATATGTTTAGTGATACAGATTATCGCCACTTGTGCCGGCTATTACTTAAAGTTAAAACTCAGGCGATGAGCCAACACGAACTACTTTAATCTAAATCTGAATCTGAACTATGAGTGATGAGACTTTCACACCGTCTAAATAACAAACGGGCTAAATCCTTATTAAGATTTAGCCCGTTAAAAGCGTTTAAGTTAAGCTATCCGCTTATTTTTCAGGTTGCAAAATGGTCGGTAGCGGAGAAGCTGACTTTTCAGGATGATCAATATTGTAGTGCAGCCCACGACTTTCTTTACGTTCCATCGCGCAGCGAATAATGAGTTCTGCCACTTGCACTAAGTTACGCAGTTCAAGCAGGTTATTGCTGACTCTGAAGTTGCTGTAATACTCTTGGATTTCCTGCTGCAACATCAAGCAGCGGCGCAGTGCGCGCTCTAAGCGTTTATCTGAGCGTACGATACCCACATAGTCCCACATAAACAGGCGCAGTTCGTGCCAGTTGTGGGCGATAACGACTTCTTCATCAGAATTAGAAACTTTACTTTCATCCCATGCGGGAATTGGGCCTGGTAAGGGGATTTTATGCAGTTGACTCTCAATATCTTGGGAGGCTGCCCGCGCAAATACCAAGCACTCAAGCAGCGAGTTACTTGCCAAGCGGTTGGCGCCATGCAAGCCTGTATAAGCGACTTCACCAATGGCATAGAGACCATTGAGATCGGTTTGACCATGTAAGTCTGTCATCACCCCACCACAGGTATAGTGGGCTGCCGGGACGACCGGAATAGCGTCCTTTGTAATATCAATACCGAGTTCTAAGCAGCGACTGTAAATCGTCGGGAAATGCTTCATTACAAAGTCAGCATCTTTATGGCTGATATCCAGATACACGCAATCGGCACCGAGACGTTTCATCTCATAGTCAATGGCGCGGGCAACGATGTCACGGGGAGCTAACTCTGCACGTTCATCAAAGTCTGGCATAAAGCGGCTGCCATCAGGGCGACGCAAATAGGCACCTTCACCACGTAGAGCTTCGGTCAGTAAAAAGTTACGGGCATCAGCGTGGTATAAGCAGGTTGGATGGAATTGATTGAATTCCATATTGGCAACGCGGCAACCTGCCCGCCATGCCATCGCAATACCATCACCACTAGCCACATCGGGATTTGAAGTATATTGGTAAACCTTAGAACTACCGCCAGTGGCTAAAGCGACAAACTTAGCCTTGATGGTTTCAACTTGCTCGGCATTTCGGTTCCACACATAGGCACCTAACACGCGATTACCGGGGCGATTTAATTTGCGGGTGGTAATAAGGTCGATGGCGTTATAGCGTTCTAAAACTTGAATATTTGGATGGGCGAGGGCACGTTCTTGCAGTGTTGTCTGCACCTCTTTGCCCGTTGCATCCGCAGCATGTAGAATGCGTCTATGGCTATGGCCGCCTTCGCGGGTAAGGTGATAAGGGGCATCTTTAGCATTGTTCCCCGTGGCTTCTTCTTTATCGAAAGCCACGCCACATTCGATTAGCCATTGCATTGCACTCTTGGCGTTTTCGGCGGTAAAAGTCACCACCTCTTTATCGCACAAACCAGCACCAGCGACTAATGTATCGGCTACATGGGATTCGATAGTATCACTTTCATCGAAGACGGAGGCGATACCGCCCTGCGCGTAGTATGTCGACCCTTCCGAGAGAGGGCCTTTTGAAAGCAGAATTACGTTTGCTTTTTCAGCAAGATGCAAAGCTAGTGTCAGACCTGCGGCACCGCTACCTATGACTAATATGTCAGATTGGTGTTCAACTACTTGTTTCATCGGGTATCATGCTATGACTGAGAGTACCATCTATGGTAAACCAACTGACGAATTATGGGTACTTTCCTTTTAACCTTACTTTTTTTGTATAATTCTTAGAACTTTTTCAAAGCACGCGAGTCTACATAAGTGAATATGATTCGAGCGACTGAGAAATCAGCATTTTAGATTTGGGAGAAGTCGGCTCGGATGAGTGGACAAATAAGTGATCAACAATTAGTTGAGCGCGTACAACGGGGAGATAAAAACGCTTTTAACCTGTTAGTGCTTAAATATCAGAGTAAAGTGATTAGCTTGATTTCACGCTACGTGCGTAACCAAGCCGACGTTGCTGATGTAGCACAGGAAGCGTTTATTAAAGCTTATCGAGCTTTGCCAAACTTTCGTGGTGAAAGTGCGTTTTATACCTGGTTGTACCGCATAGCCGTTAATACGGCTAAGAATTACCTCGTATCACAGGGGCGCAGAGCGCCTGCAAATGATGTCGATGCCGAGGATGCCGAATATTATGAAGGTAGTGATGCGCTAAAGGAGTTTGCCTCCCCAGAGCGACTAATGTTATCGGATGAAATCAAGAAAGTGGTTTTCGAAACATTAGAAACGTTGCCGGAAGAATTACGTATGGCGATTTCATTGCGTGAACTCGATGGGATGAGTTACGAAGATATCGCCATCATCATGGATTGCCCTGTTGGAACGGTAAGATCGCGAATCTTCCGTGCCCGTGAGGCAATCGATAAAAAGCTTCAGCCTTTGCTGGAAGCCTAAATTCTTATTTTAAGAAACCCTTAAATTTAGACAGGTGAACAATGGATAAATTAGGTCAAGAATGGGTATCAGCCGCTGTCGATGGAGAGACAGATGTGCAGACGATGGCAGAACTTGCTGCCGATACGCATTCACATAATAAATGGCGTAACTATCATTTGATAGGTGATGCTATGCGGGGTGAATTACCCCAGACTATGGCGTTAGACCTTAGTGCAAGTATTGCTGCTGCAATTGAGCTTGAGCCTGCCATTGTCTCGCCCCAAGCCAAGGCTCCGATAGGCGTTACTGAACAAGTTGCAACGGATAAAAACCGCGTAGTGCCACTATTTAAGCAGTTTGGTCAGTATGCAATTGCCGCTACTGTGGCCATGTTTGCCATCGTCGGCGTACAGAACTTTAACCAAACAGCTGATGATGCCGCGTCGCCATCACCTGTGCTTGTTACTCGTCCTTTGATGGGTAGTGCGTCGCCAGTGAGCTTACAGACGGGGCCTGTTCAACAAAATCAGAGCTACACTAATGACCAAATGAACGAGCAACGTCGCCGAATTAATACGTATATACAAGATCATATGTTACAACAACGATTGAATACGGGTGCCGTTGTAGAAGACAATAGCGAGGTTATTCCCGTTCCTGTCAATCAGTAGTAAGGAGTTAGCTTGCGTCTAATCCTGTTGGCTTTGTTAGCCTTGGTATTTCCTGCGGTGGCGCAGGAAGATATGCCTGCCAAAGTCTGGCTTGAGAAAATGAGTCAGGCTTTAAAAGAGAAAGAATTTAAAGCATCGATTATACAACTTCAGGCCGACCATATTCGGCCTTTGGTTTATCTTCACGGTAAGGTGAATAATCAAGAAGTTGCCTTTCTTGAGTACCTCAACGGTCCTCCCAAAAATGCGGTAAGAGTGGGAAATCGAGTCACCTTTATCGAACATGACCAACCCGCGTACAGTATCATCTCTAATCATATTCAGGGCGTGTGGCCTGCGGCTTTCTCATCAAAAATGAGCGATTTAGAAGTGGGTTATCAATTTGTATTAGGTGGCCGCACTCGCATTGCTGGGCGCCCAGGACAAATGATCCGCTTGTTGCCTAATGATGAATACCGATATGGTTTCCAAATCTGGTTAGATATGGACACCTATTTGCCACTCAGATATGACATGTTGACTCAAGATAAGCAATTGCTTGAACAACTAATGGTGATTGAATTAATTGAATTTAGCGAGCCACCATCGATTCTACAGGAAGCCTACAAGCAAGAATGGCCTGCTGTGATCGATCAGGCTGAACGTCAAGATGGACAAAATTGGCAGTTTTCTTGGCTCCCCGCTGGGTTTAGCGTAGTAGTGCGTGATCATCACCGTTTGATTGGTAGCCACGAGGCGGTTGAATATATTGCCTTGACTGACGGCTTAGCCAATATTTCTATTTATGTTGCTCGGGCTGGAGCAACGCCATTGCCTGAAGAGTTAATTACGCGTAATGGCTTATCTTTAGTGTCAGAAAAAGTCGGTAATGCTGAAGTGGTGGCTGTGGGTAAAGTGCCAACTGAGACCTTAGCCCGTATCGCGAAAAGTTTGATGTTAAAATAGAGCGGTTCATCATGATGGAAGAAGTGGCGCGGGTTGTCGCCTGTGATAATCAAGGTTGGCTCACCGTTGAGGTCGAGCTTAAAAGCACCTGCAAGAGTTGCAGTAGCAGTGAGTCCTGCGGGACGTCTGCTGTTGCACAGGCTTTTTCTGCAAAGACACAGCAATTCTCTATTCAGAGTGAACGTGCCTGTGAGGTTGGTGAATTACTAAAGCTGGGGCTACCTGAGAGTGTCATCTTGAAAGCGGCTGCCTTGGTTTATTTGACGCCACTCTTCGGCTTATTTGCGGGTGCATTATTAGGGCAGTTTTTTGCTAGTTTGTTAGTAATCAATTCGGATCTCTGTGCGATAGGCTTTGCTGCTTTAGGCGCGTTAGCCGCTTGGTTCTTTGGAAAACGTAAGGCAAAACAGCTTGAAGTAGATTCGCAACCTGTGATTTTAGCTTATTTAGGCACAGGGATCAGTTTAGATAAATTATCTGTTTGATTTCATGTTGTTATTGATTTCAATTAGACAATAAACTTTTGCTGAGGGCGGCATTTTTCGACATAAAGACAACTATGAGTGAATCTGATTGGTATTGAATCCGCAATCAGGTACAATTTCCCACCTTTGAACCGTATCCATTTTTCAGTATTAGTCATAGCAGCATAATGAAACACATTAGAAACTTCTCAATTATTGCCCATATCGACCATGGTAAATCGACGCTGTCAGATCGTCTTATTCAGGTTTGTGGCGGTTTAAGCGACCGTGAAATGGATGCACAAGTTCTTGATTCTATGGATTTAGAACGTGAGCGCGGTATTACCATTAAGGCGCAGAGCGTTACGTTGGAATATACAGCCAAAAATGGCGAAACCTACCAACTCAACTTTATTGACACCCCAGGTCACGTCGACTTTTCCTATGAAGTATCTCGTTCATTAGCCGCCTGTGAGGGTGCGCTGCTTGTGGTGGATGCTGGCCAAGGCGTTGAAGCTCAAACGCTGGCAAACTGTTACACCGCGTTGGATATGAATCTGGACGTGGTACCTATCCTGAACAAAATCGACTTACCTCAAGCTGATCCTGAGCGTGTTGCCGCCGAGATTGAAGACATCGTCGGTATTGATGCGATGAACGCGGTGCGTTGTTCTGCAAAAACCGGTGTGGGTATTGATGATGTATTAGAGGTTATCGTCGAGCAAATTCCACCGCCAGAAGGCAATCCTGATGCGCCGTTGCAAGCCCTCATTATTGACTCGTGGTTTGACAGCTACTTAGGCGTTGTTTCTTTAGTGCGTATTAAACATGGCGTGCTCAAGAAGGGTGATAAGTTCAAGGTGATGTCTACAGGGCAAAACCATACCGCAGATCGTGTCGGTATTTTCACGCCAAAACAAACCGATAAAACCGAGCTAAAAACCGGTGAAGTAGGTTTCGTTATCGCAGGTATTAAAGAAATTCACGGTGCGCCAGTGGGTGATACCTTAACACTGGCTAAAAATGGTGCCGATAAGCCATTACCCGGCTTTAAAAAAGTGAAGCCTCAGGTTTATGCTGGTGTGTTCCCGATTTCTACCGATGAATATGAAAACTTCCGTGATGCACTGAACAAACTCAGCCTGAACGATGCCTCATTGTTCTTTGAGCCTGAAAGTTCATCTGCGTTAGGCTTTGGTTTCCGTATTGGCTATTTAGGCCTGCTCCACATGGAAATCATTCAAGAACGTTTAGAGCGCGAATACGATCTTGACCTGATCACGACCGCACCTACGGTAGTCTATGAAGTGCTGATGACTAGTGGTGAGACTATCTATGTTGATAATCCAGCAGATTTACCTGCAATTAACAACATCGAAGAGATGCGTGAACCGATTGTTGAGGCCAATATTCTGGTACCAAAAGAATACTTAGGTAACGTAATTACGCTGTGTATCGAAAAACGCGGTACTCAAGTGAATATGGTTTACCACGGTAATCAAGTGGCCGTGACTTACCATCTGCCAATGGCGGAAGTGGTGATGGACTTCTTTGATCGCTTAAAATCAACTAGCCGTGGTTATGCGTCATTAGAGTACAACTTTATCCGCTTCGATCCGGCGGACATGGTGCGCTTAGATATTCTGATCAACGGCGACCGCGTGGATGCGCTGGCGATGATTATTCACCGTTCGAATATTCGTCACCGTGGTTTGGCGTTGGTTGAAAAGATGAAAGAGCTTATTCCGCGGCAGATGTTTGATATCGCGATTCAAGCCGCGGTCGGTAGCCAGATTATTGCCCGTTCTACCGTAAAAGCGTTACGCAAAGACGTAACAGCTAAGTGTTATGGTGGTGACGTTTCCCGTAAGAAGAAACTCTTAAATAAACAAAAAGAGGGTAAGAAACGGATGAAACAAGTTGGTAACGTTGAGGTGCCACAAGAGGCGTTCTTAGCGGTACTTAAGCTAAACGAGTAACACTCGAGATAACACAATTTAGCTATTATTGCGCCGCAGTTTGCGGCGCTTTACTTAGCTTATCGTATGTTTTGTGGTGTTTTTTTATAAATGCGGTAAGTTAACTAAAGTTCGCGAGTCGAAATACAATAGTCGCTGAGTTTAGATCTTTACATTTCAAGGCAGGAGTTCAATACGTAATGGCAGCCTATTTTTCCATTATTTTAGTGCTAGTCACTCTGATTTCAGGGTTGATCTGGTTAGTCGATGTGCTGGTATTTGCGCCTAAACGCCGTGAAAGCTTAGCCTTGGCCAAGGCTTCTCAGGCCAATTTAACTGAGGAAGCCGAATACAATATTATCCGTGAACCCACTGTGGTTGAGACTGCGCACTCTATCTTCCCGGTGATTGCCTTTGTGCTGATCCTGCGCTCGTTTATTTATGAGCCATTTCAAATTCCATCGGGTTCTATGATGCCAACGCTGTTAGTGGGGGATTTTATTCTGGTTGAAAAGTTTAGTTATGGCCTAAAAGATCCCGTATGGCGCACTAAACTGATTGAAACGGGCGAGCCCAAACGTGGTGATGTGATTGTCTTTAAGTACCCAGAGAATCCTCAGGTTGATTACATTAAGCGTGTTGTAGGTTTACCGGGCGATAGGATTATCTACCGTAACAAGCAGTTGATGATCCAAAAGGCCTGTGGTGCAGAGCAAACTAATTGCCCTGAGCCAGAACTGGTGGCGCGTACCGAAATCAGCCGTGGTGATTACAGCCAAGATGGTGTGCCTTTACTGCGTTATAAAGAGCAACTCGGTGAAGTGGCACACGATATTTTAATTAATCCAAGCCGTCCTGATATGTTGGGTTATTTCAAGCGTGATGGCAATTTACCCGCGGGTGAATTTCTTGTTCCCGAAGGCCATTACTTTGCGATGGGTGATAACCGCGATAACAGTACCGACAGCCGTTTCTGGGGCTTTGTCCCTGAAGAAAATCTTGTCGGCAAAGCGGTGGCTATCTGGATCAGTTTTGAGTTTGACCGTTCAAAAGCCGATTTCCTGCCAACCTGGGTACCAAGCGGTGTGCGCTTTGAACGTGTAGGTGGAATTCACTAGTATGGAACCGATTAAAAATTTGCCACGTTTGTGTCGTACATTGGGCTATGAGTTTAAGAATATTGACCTTCTAACCCAAGCGTTGACCCATAGAAGCGCGGCAAATAAGCACAATGAGCGTTTAGAGTTTTTAGGTGATTCGATTTTATCGATAGTCATTTCGGATGCCTTATATCATCAGTTTCCTAAGGCGACTGAAGGTGATTTAAGCCGGATGCGCGCCACTTTAGTGCGTGGCGATACGCTGACCTTGATTGCTCAAGCCTTTAAACTTGGGGATTATTTATTCCTCGGTCCTGGCGAATTAAAGAGTGGCGGTTTTCGACGCGAGTCGATTCTGGCCGATGCGGTTGAGGCGATTATTGGTGCGATTTACTTAGATTCGGACCTCGAAGTGTGCCGTGAGCTGTTGCTTAAATGGTATGCCGAGCGTTTATCTGAGATTCAACCAGGTGTGAATCAAAAAGACGCTAAAACCTTACTGCAAGAATATTTACAAGGGTTAAAGAAGCCGCTACCCGATTACCAAGTAATCAACATAGAAGGCGATGCCCACGATCAAACATTCACCGTTGAATGTCGTATAGATGACTTGAGTGAAAGCGTGATTGGCGTTGCGAGCTCACGCCGCAAAGCCGAGCAGATTGCCGCGGCTCAAGTATTGGAGTTACTTAAGAAATGACCAAAAAAACAGACTTGCCAGCTGTCGATGCCGCTAACGCGAGCAATGAGCCGAGCTTAGATGAATTACTGGCAAGGATGAATGCAGCGAGCGCAGCAGCGCCGTCTGTTCACTATGATGTGACCTACTGTGGCATGGTGGCCATTATTGGCCGTCCTAACGTGGGTAAATCGACCCTGCTGAACCGTTTGCTTGGGCAAAAGATCAGTATTACCTCGAAAAAACCGCAAACGACGCGTCATCGCATCATGGGGATCCATACCGATGGTCCACGTCAAATCGTGTTTATCGACACACCGGGTCTGCATATTGAAGAGCAGCGTGCGATTAACCGTTTGATGAATCGCGCGGCGGCGAGCTCGCTTGCCGATGTGTCTATGGTGATTTTTGTGGTCGATGGCATGACATGGACCGCCGATGATGAGATGGTGTTAAGCAAACTTCGCCGTGGCGGTGAAGAGCGTAAAACCGTTTTAGCCATCAACAAAGTCGATAATATCAAAGACAAAGAAGCCCTTTTCCCTTATTTGGAAGAAGTGGCCAAGAAGTATCCCTTCGATGAGATCCTGCCGATTTCTGCCAGTAAGGGCACTAACGTTAAGCGCATTTTAGATATGGCGGCAGAGTCTCTGCCCGAGAATCCATTCTTCTTCCCCGAAGATTATGTGACCGACCGTTCGCAGCGTTTTATGGCCTCTGAAATTGTCCGCGAAAAACTGATGCGCTTTTTAGGTGATGAATTGCCCTACGATGCGACGGTTGAAATCGAGCAGTTTAAGATGATGGAAAATGGGGTTTACCAAATTAACGCCCTGATCCTCGTCGAGCGAGAAGGCCAAAAGCGGATGGTGATTGGTAGCAAAGGCGAACGCATCCGTACCATCGCTACACAAGCGCGCCTCGATATGGAAACCTTGTTTGATAACAAAGTGTTCCTCGAAGTCTGGGTGAAGGTTAAATCCGGTTGGGCCGATGATGAACGCGCCCTGCGAAGCTTAGGTTACGGTGACGATTAATAGTTACTGATGATAGGCCTAGCCTGACCATGAACGAGCGCGCAGATTGATGAAACGGGGTTATGTTTTGCATCATCGCCCCTATCGGGAGTCTAGCGCGCTGGTCAATCTCCTGGTCGACGGGATTGGGCGTGTCGATGCCGTTGCGCGTGTCGGGAGCGGTAAACGCTCCATCAAAAGTATCCTTCAACCTTTTCAACCGCTGATTTTTGAATTTAGCGGTAAATCAGAACTCAAAAACATCAGCCAAATTGAAGCGGCCGCGCCAGCCGTGCCTTTATCGGGTTATAGCCTGTATGCCGGCATGTATATCAATGAGTTGCTGATGCGAACCCTGTCTGTTCACCATAATGCCGAGGCGTTATTTCTCATCTACCACCAAGCCTTAGTAGGGCTTGCGGCGCAGTTTTGTGAGTCGAAACTGCGTTACCTTGAACTGGCGCTTTTGCGGGAACTCGGGGCTATGCCATCCCTTATCCGTGATACACAAGGCGAGCCGCTGATCCCTGAACATTACTACCAGCTTGTGCCTGAACTCGGGTTTCAATTTGTGCTAAACAGCCGAGCAAAGCACACCTATCAAGGCGCGATGTTAACCGCACTTAACGATAATGAGCTGTTGCAAGAGCAGTTTTTAGCAGCTAAACGACTGATGCGGTCTATGCTGCAACCATTGCTCGGAGATAAGCCACTGGTGAGTCGGCAGTTGTTTATGCAAGCGACAGCACCAAAGATGAATGGGAATAATTAGCCCTAGCTCCTGTTTTTTACAGTCTGTCCCAGTACAATAGGGCGCAAATCAGCGTTAATTCTCGCCTTAACAACATAAAGGAGTTCCCGATGAGCCGTATCTTATTGGGTGTTAATATCGACCATATTGCGACCCTGCGTCAGGCTCGCGGCACCAGTTATCCCGATCCTGTCCATGCGGCGGCGGTTGCCGAGCATGCGGGTGCCGACGGTATCACCATTCATTTACGGGAAGACAGACGCCATATTATCGACCGCGATGTGTATCTGCTGGCAAAAACCTTAAAGACGCGGATGAACTTTGAGTGTGCCGTGACTGAAGAAATGCTCAACATCGCCTGCGAAGTCAAACCAACCTACGTTTGTTTAGTCCCTGAAAAGCGTCAAGAAGTGACGACTGAGGGCGGTTTAGATGTGGCTGGTCAATTAGATAAAATCAGTGCTGCGGTAAGCCGCTTAGCCGCCAATGGTATTCAAGTGTCACTGTTTATCGATGCCGATAAGACGCAAATCGATGCCGCAGTCGCCTCTGGCGCGCCACTTATCGAAATCCATACCGGTTGCTATGCCGATGCCAAAACGGCTGATGATGAGGCCAAAGAGCTTGCGCGTATCAGCGAAATGGCAAAATACGCCCACGGCAAAGGGTTGGTGGTGAATGCTGGCCACGGGCTGCATTATCACAATGTCAAGCCGATTGCGGCAATCCCTGAGCTGTATGAGCTCAACATCGGCCATGCCATTGTTGCGCGTGCGGCCATTGATGGCTTAGCGACAGCGGTTAAAGATATGAAAGCGCTGATGTTAGAAGGTCGTCGAGGCGAATAATGGCAATCGTTGGGCTTGGCACTGACATAGTTGAAATCGAGCGTATCACGGCTCATGTGGCACGTTCCGGCGATAAGCTGGCTAAACGCGTACTTACAGAGGCTGAGTTCGATATCTATCAACAGCATAGCCAACCGAGCCGCTATTTAGCTAAACGCTTTGCCGCCAAAGAAGCCGCCGCTAAAGCTTTGGGGACGGGGATTGGTCGTGGCGTATCTTTTCAGCATATTCACATTGGCAATACGACTGATGGTGCGCCAACGATTGACTTTACTGAAGGGGCGAAGCAGCGTTTAGCTTTGCTCAATGGTGTGATTGGGCACATTTCAATCGCAGATGAAAAATCCTACGCTATTGCGACGGTTATCCTAGAATCTCGCTAGTTTCTAACCCATTAGCACAAAGGGAGCCTTAGCTCCCTTTTTTATTGCGTAAAATGCTTGGCAACATTTTTGTTACTTTTTACTGTTCAGTCTGGCATTTTTGGGCTAGGTTAGGTCAAAAGTTTTATCTATAAACTAATTTGCAGGGACACAGCAAAAGGAGCCCAAGATGAAATCCGCCGTAGAGCAGTTATCAACCTATAAAAGTGTGCATTTAAATCCGCGAAATATTCGAACTCATTTTATTGGTATCCCATTAATTATATGGTCGGCTTTTCTATTATTAGCGACAATCCGTATTCCACTTGGTAGTGCTGGCGATGTGAGTTTAGGTGTGATTTTAGGGGCTGGCGTGCTGGTTTATTATTTTCGTTTGCATGCAAAGTTAGCGATTGGTCTGGCCTTGTTTATCGCCCCCGTCGTGTATTCTACAGAGTTAGTGGCCTCCTCTCCCAACGCCTTCTGGTTGGCTATATCGGTATTTATCGTCGGTTGGGTTTTTCAGCTGATTGGCCATCAATACGAGAAGGCAAAGCCTGCCTTTATTGATGATTTAAACCAACTGTTAATTGGCCCGTTTTTCTTAATGGCCGAAGTGTATTTTATCCTGGGGCTAGAAAAAGATTTAGATGCCCAAATTACACCTATTGCGATTGAGAAACGCCGTGCACTCGAAGCGCGGCTGAAGACGCAAAGCGTTAAATAATCTCTTGGGGGAGAGGGAAATAGGCTGAATTCCATTTGGATTCGGCCTATTTTTTTATGTGTAGTAAAGTTAGCGGGGTGGTTGATAATGCTGTGGGATAATTCGCACTGTTTTGACCATATTGTCAGCGACTTCAATGACTTCTAGCGGGTAGCCAGCAAGGCGTAGGCTCGTGTTTTCGGAGGGGATGTCCTCCAAATACTCTAAAATCAGGCCATTGAGGGTTTTAGGACCATCGGTTGGGAAATCCCATTTCATCTCTTTGTTCAAGTCTCGGATGGTGATACTGGCATCAATCAAATAACTCCCATCCTGTTGTTGGTTAATCTCTTCACTCGCGGTTGGTAACATTGAGGTAGTGAAGTCGCCGACAATCTCTTCGAGGATATCTTCGAGTGTTACCAGTCCTTGGATGTCACCGTATTCATCCACGACGAGGCCAATACGTTCTTTGTTGTGCTGAAAATTGGCTAATTGCACATTGAGTGGTGTGCCTTCAGGAATAAAGTAGAGCTCTTTGACGGCGCGCAGCAATGAGGATTTACTGAACTGCTCTTTTGATTGTAGGCGCAGTGCGTCACGCAGATGAATAAAACCAACAGCATCGTCAATGGTATCGCGGTAAACCAACACTCGAGTATGTGGGCTTTGGATCACTTGGCGATTGATAAACTTAAAGTCATCGTTGACGTTAATCGCGTAAATATCCGAGCGCGGCACCATAATGTCTTCGACGGTGACTTTTTCTAAATCGAGAATCGATAACAGCATTTCCTGGTGGCGGGGAATAAGGGCGCCAGCCTCATGCACTACGGTGCGAAGCTCCTCTTGGCTGAGGGCCTCATTAGTCTTGACCGAATGCACCCCAATCAGGCGCAACAAGGATGAGGTGATGATGTTCATGATGCGCACTAATGGCGACAGAATCACGAGTAACCAGCGCAGTAAAAAACTGGAGGGGAAGGCGATAGGTTCAGGGTGCAGCGCTGCCAAGGTTTTGGGGGTCACTTCGGCAAAGACCAGTACTAACAGGGTTAATACACCAGTGGCAATGGCTAAGCCCATCTCGCCGTATAAACGCATGCCTATAATGGTAGCGACCTGGGCCGCTAGGATATTAACGAGGTTGTTGCCGATGAGGATCACACCAATCAGCTTATCTGGACGATCGAGAAGTTGCAGTGCACGCTGCGCCCCTTTGTGACCGTTGGAGGCGAGATGTCTTAAGCGATAACGGTTAAGGGTCATCATGGCGGTTTCTGAGCCCGAAAAGTAGGCTGAGATGAGAATAAGCACCAGCAAGAAAATGAGGAGTGCGCTTGTCGATATAGCGTCCAAAAATAGGCTCCAATCAGGCCGATAAGGTTAAGTTGATACCGAGAAATAAACGGGGTGTCAAGTCAGCTTAGGGAATTAGCGCCTAAGCTGACTTGGAATTATTAACTAAGAATTAACTCTTTGACAATCCGAGCGCCAAAATAAGCTAAGGATAACAAGGTCGCACCGGTTAAGGTGTAAATGACCGCGGTGCGAATTTTACAGCCGACCCAATACTGCTGCCATAACATGGCGATATACACAAACCACGCGATGATAGACAGAATCGCCTTATGGCCTTTGCCATCGGCAAACATATCATCGAGGAAGATAAAGCCAGTGGCGAGGGATAAACTCAGTAAAATCACCCCAATAATCACCAGATGATAGAGCTGTTTTTCTACCGTCATCAGTGGCGGAATGCCTGGGCTTAGCATTAATTGTTTCTTCTTGAGTTTATTTTGGATCATCGCCAGTTGAATCGCGTACAGGGCGGCGATCATCAGGGCGCTGTATGCCATGAGAGAGAGCACAACGTGCGCTAAGACCTCAGGATACAATTCAAAGTGAGTAATAAACTTAGGCGGCAATAACCAGAGCAGGGCTACAGAGAGCACGGAACAGGCATAAACCACGGGCACAACCACAATCACTTTTAGCCTAAACATCATCACGGTAAAGGTGAAGGCGATGATCCAGTTCACTAACGAGATCACATTAGTGAGGCTGAAGTTTTGTCCATCAGGGGTAAATATCGCTTGTGAGAGGGCGGCTGCGTGTAGAATCACCGCAATCGCTGCGATACCTGCAACGGCTTTACGATTAGGGCCTTCAGGATGGAAGAGCCGGCTTGTCACTAATACCAATGCGATGCAATAAAAAAACATGGCTGAGGCAGAAAAAATGACCATGGGTAATTAACCTATTCGTGTTGTTAAAGGTGCCTTATATCCCCAAACTACTTGAAACTCGTATTTTCAGATTGTTTGAGTTTTAACTGGGCATACAGATCAATATTTTGCCTAGAATAGCATGAGCTATCGGCAAATGGGCAGTGACATAAGTTGCAAAATTTAGCAGATTCTTATTGTTAGGTGTAAATAGTCGCCGTCAAGTCGCAAAATAAGTGTGGTAGCAGATTAAATGCCTAAGTTAACGCAACCGGGGCGTAGCAGTAGCATAATACGCACGCATGGTTATAATACTGCCCATTAATCGAGATCCTTAAAGGTATAGAGCAGGACGATGTTTGAGAATCTAACCGACAGACTGTCACGCACGCTGAAAAATATCAGTGGCCGTGGTCGCTTAACCGAAGAAAACGTTAAGGAAACCCTGCGCGAAGTGCGTATGGCGCTGCTGGAGGCCGATGTTGCCCTGCCTGTGGTGCGTGAATTCGTTAACAATGTAAAAGAACGTGCCGTTGGCCAAGAAGTGGCGAAAAGCCTAAGCCCTGGCCAAGCCTTTATTAAGATTGTTCAAAGTGAACTTGAAAAATCCATGGGCGAGGCAAACCAAGCTCTGGATTTAGCCACTCAGCCGCCAGCCGTGGTGATGATGGCGGGTCTTCAAGGTGCGGGTAAAACAACCAGCGTTGCCAAACTGGGTAAGCTGCTGCGTACGCGCCATAAAAAATCGGTATTAGTCGTCAGTGCTGACGTTTATCGTCCAGCGGCGATTAAACAGCTTGAGACCTTAGCGACCGAAGTCGATGTGGAGTTCTTCCCATCGGACGTGAGCCAAAAGCCAATCGATATCGCTAAGGCGGCCATTGCCCACGCTAAACTTAAATTTATCGATGTAGTAATTCTCGACACCGCGGGTCGTCTGCACGTCGATGAAGCCATGATGGATGAGATCAAGGCACTGCACGCGGCGGTTAAGCCGATTGAGACACTGTTTGTGGTCGATGCCATGACGGGTCAAGACGCGGCAAACACGGCCAAAGCCTTTAACGAAGCGCTGCCGCTCACCGGTGTGATTTTAACTAAGGTCGACGGTGATGCGCGCGGCGGTGCGGCATTATCGATTCGCCACATCACAGGCAAGCCAATTAAATTTTTGGGTGTGGGTGAAAAGACCGATGCCTTAGAACCTTTCCATCCTGACCGTATCGCCTCACGCATATTAGGTATGGGTGATGTGCTCTCACTTATTGAAGAAGTGGAGCGTGGCGTCGATAAAGAAAAGGCGATGAAGCTGGCTTCCAAAGTGAAGCAGGGCGGTAGTTTCGATCTCGAAGACTTCCGTGAACAGCTGCAGCAAATGAAAAACATGGGCGGCATGATGAGCATGATTGAAAAGCTGCCCGGTGTTGGTCAGTTGCCGCCGGATGCTTTAGCGCAAATTCAAGATGGTAAGATGACTCGCCAAATGGAGGCGATCATCAATTCGATGACAGCCAAAGAACGTAAAAACCCTGATTTAATCAAGGGCTCACGTAAGCGTCGTATTGCTGCGGGTTCGGGAACTGAGATTCAAGATGTAAACCGTTTATTGAAACAGTTTACCCAAATGCAAAAAATGATGAAAAAAATGTCGGCTAAGGGCGGCATCCA
>AACY020310452.1_pt1 | contig 21717 bp, 22 predicted proteins | sample 267378 | NCBI WGS metagenome assembly AACY02 (sample SAMN02954345, study PRJNA13694) | marine metagenome | biome: aquatic; feature: ocean; material: water; isolation source: isolated as part of a large dataset composed predominantly from surface... | reverse complement strand
CAATTTAATAGCAATACTATCAAAGGCGCAAACCCTTCTTTTGTTTACGGGTCGTTTAATCTTTTTTTAACCCTTTCGGGGGAAGAATTTTGAGCTCGGCCTGGGGGTGGTGCAGTTGGAAACGGCAGCCTTCTTCTGCCAGGTAACTGGGGGTGAAAATGCTTTGGGCTTCTTCCCGCAAGGGGGCCAAATCGCGGTAACGCACCGAAAAGTGACCCAGCAGCAGGCGTTGGGCTCCGATTTTACGGGCTACCGTGGCCGCCTGCTTGGCGGTGCTGTGAAAGGTTTCACTGGCCCTTTCGGCGTGCTCGTCGGTAAAAGTGGCCTCGTGGTAGAGGAGGTCTACGGGGGGCAGAAGCTCATGGAGTTCCAAAAGCGGAGCCGTATCGGTAACAAATGCATAGCGCAGGGGCGGTCGAGCCGGCTCGGTTAGCTCAGCATTGGCAATGGTTTCCCCTTGGTATTGGTAATCGGCACCTTGCTTGATCTGCCGGATTTGGGCTACGGGAATCTCGTAGCGTTCGATTTGCTCTTTGCGCATGTGGCGCGGTTTCTCCTTTTCGGCGAAGAGGTAGCCAAAGCAGGGCAGGCTGTGGCGCAACGGGAAGGCATCCACCGTTAAGGCCTCGTCTTCGTACATCAGACGGCGCCCCTTGGGGTCGGTGGGGTGAAATACCAAGGGAAAGCGAAGGCGGGCATGATGTAGTTTGAGACTTTCCCGCAGCAGCGTTTCCAATTCCGGAGGCCCATAGAGATGCATTTCCTGTTGGCGATCCAATAAATGTAAGGTGGTAAGCAGAGGCAATAAGCCGTAAACGTGATCGCCGTGCAAATGAGAAATAAAAATGTGCTTGAGCCGGCCAAAACCGATTTGATGTTGGCGCATTTTTATTTGGGTACCCTCGCCGCAGTCGATCAGGAAACGCCGGTTGCACATGCTTAGCCATTGCGCGGTGGGACTGCGATCCGCCAGGGGCACCGCCGAATTGGATCCCAGAATCAAGAGGTCAATACCTTCCATAGAGGCCTCGAAGTTAAGCAATGGCCGGCCGGCTCAAGGCCGTCAGCCGGTGCAAAGCTGGGTTAGACTTCTTCGGCACTTAACAGGAAAAATGACAGCTTGTGGTCAGTCCCGCTACAGCCAGGCAAAATGTCCGCTTACGCCGGATGCAATCAAAAAGCCCCTCAATCTTGCAAGCAAGCTTGCGATTACGGGGCTTTTTCTTGCCGCGCCTGCGGCGCCAAACTTGTTTAGCTGGATTACCGCGTCTTTGGCGCGGTGATCCAAAGGGGGGGGATGGACCAAAGCAACATGTCCGTTGGGGACCGCGCGCTCCTGGTAAAAGTCTTTTCGCAGTGCTATTCTGGATTACCGCGCCTTTGGCGCGGTGATCCAAAGGGGGGGGATGGACCAAAGCAAAATGTCCGTTGGGGACCGCGCGCTTCTGGTAAAAGTCTTTTCGCAGTGCTATTCTGGATTACCGCGCCTTTGGCGCGGTGATCCAAAGGGGGGGGATGGACCAAAGCAAAATGTCCGTTGGGGACCGCGCGCTTCTGGTAAAAGTCTTTTCGCAGTGCTATTCTGGATTACCGCGCCTTTGGCGCGGTGATCCAAAGGGGGGGGATGGACCAAAGCAAAATGTCCGTTGGGGACCGCGCGCTTCTGGTAAAAGTCTTTTCGCAGTGCTATTCTGGATTACCGCGCCTTTGGCGCGGTGATCCAAAGGGGGGGGATGGACCAAAGCAAAATGTCCGCTTACGCTAGATGCAATCAAAAAGCCCCTCAATCTTGCAAGCAAGCTTGCGATTACGGAGCTTTTTCTTGCCGCGCCTGCGGCGCCATTTTGCTTTGGTCGGGATGACTGGATTTGAACCAGCGACCCCTTCGTCCCGAACGAAGTGCGCTACCGGACTGCGCTACATCCCGAAGGGCGGCAAAAATAATCTTTTGCCTTCAACCGGGAAACACTTGGGCCGAAGCAGCCCGCAATGCGACAGACTTCGATTGTGTTTATAAAAAGAATAAAGCCTGAAATCGCTAAATGGTATTAGTACGTATAATTAATATTATGTCAAATAAAGCCGAGAGTACCTAAAAAAGCCCCTCCGTTTTGGGAGAGGCTTTCTCTTTAGGCTGAGCCGTAAATTCTATTCTTCCGCCGGCAGAGCCTTGGCCTTTTCGTACATCCGCAAGGCGCGGTACACCTGTCGCAAAGCGGTAATGACCTGCTTGTCTTCGGCATTGGTGGCGTAAGCCCGCTCCAAATAAGGCAAAGCCACTTCAAATACTTTTTGCTGATCTTTCTTCAGCTTCTCGTATTGCTTACTCGCACTGAGCGGTAAGTTGTTCATGCGCTTGCCAATGGCATTGGCGCTGTCGATGTAAATAATACTGGTCATATACAAAGCGTCGCTGTAATTGGAATCCAACGCCAGAGCTTTTTCGTAAGCCTGCAGGGCTTCCCCAATGCGATTCATTTCGTTTTGCAGGATAACCCCCTTGTTGTAATACATGATCACCTTGTCTTCCCCTTCGGCGTTTTTCACCGCTTCTTCCAGGTTTACCAGGGCCTTGTCGTATTCTTCCTTTTGCAAAAAGATGGACAGTTCCGAGCGCAGCAAAGCGGGATTGTTGGGAAAAATCTGCCGCCCTTTGAGCACGGTTTCTTCGTAAAGAGCGGTATCGCCTGTTTCCAGGGCCAGGGCCGCAACGGCTACGTACAAGTCCGGACGCACATCGCCTTCCACCTTGGGATCGGTGTATTTGCCGCTGTTGACCATTTTATTCATCATGCTGCTACTGGGAAAAACCGTTTCTTCACCGGTTTCGGCATCGGTTGCGCTGAAAGTAACCCCCTTGTAGCCCATTTTGAGCAATTGTTGGTTTAATTCCAGGGCTTTGCCGTACATCTTTCCGTTCTGGGCCATTACGGATGCGTTGTATAACATGGCAGTATCCAGCATGCCCGCTTCTTTCTTGATCTCGTAGGTTTTAAGGAAATCCTCATAAGCCCCCATAAAGTCCTGCCCTTCCGATTTGCCAATGCCGCGGCGGGCAAAATCGTTGGCCACGTATTGCAGCTGCTCTTTGGAGTCTTTGGAATAGCGTTCGCTACCGGATTGCGCCTCAAATTCGATCAGGTCCAAAAAACCTTCCAGGGCCTTGTCCAAAGCTTGGGCATCCAATTCCGAAATCGCAGGATCTTCGCTTTGGTAGATGCGGTAGTTGATCTTCCCTTTGTAAAAGTAAAATTTGCTCAGGTCCTTGGCCTTAATTTCCGTTAAAGGCTTGCTGCTGATGATCTCCTGCGCCTGATCGATGTACTTTTTGGCCTCACTCAGGTTGTTGTTGCGGTCGATGGCAATAATGGCGCTGGAAATCAAAGGCTTTTCCTGCGCCCAAGCGCTGTAACCAACCAAGAGAATCAATAAAAAAGCGTATTTTTTCATAGATAATGCGTGATTTTTGACAAAACTAAGATTTCTCCCGCTTTGTGCCAGCCGATAAATTCCGGTGGTCGCTTCGCTCTTCCTTATACATACTGTACCTTTAAGCCCAATTTAAGAAATCTTTATTTTATGAAATGGGACATTCAAACCGTCGGTTTTAACGCATCGGATGACTTGATTGCCTATACCCGCGAAAAAACGGAAGGCCTGAGTAAATATTACGACCAAATGATTGGGGCCGAGATCTACCTCAAATTGGTGCAGGATGAAAAAAACAAAAACAAAGTAGCAGAAATCAAGCTGAATATTCCCGGCAACGACATCATTGCCTCAGCTGCAAATGAGAGCTTTGAAAAGAGCGTCAACGAGGCGGTCGAAAAGCTCAAAGGGCAACTGCGCAAATTAAAAACCAAGCTTCAGTCGCACTGATGCTCAGGCAAATGGCCATTAAAAACTCCCCATCGGGGAGTTTTTTATTTCACCCCTCCCCTTCTTTCTGGGCCCGGGCTATAATTGGCCCGATACGAGGCGCGCGGTATTGCGGTCCTTTCAAAACTTTGCCGTCCTCCCGGTAAAGAGGTTTTCCGTCCTCCCCCAGCTTGCTCAGGTTGCTGCGCTGAATTTCGGCAAACACCTCTTCGATCAGCGACTGCAGTCCGTGACTGAGGATGGTACCACACAAAATGTAAAGCATATCTCCCAGAGCATCGGCCACCTGCTCCAGGTCTCCCGCTTCGGCCGCGTCGAGGTACTCTTCGTTTTCTTCCCGCATCAATTTGTAGCGCAAAAGCCAGGTGCGCGGGTCAATTTTCCCTTCCGGGGATGAGGCCGTGGCCAAGCCAAAGGCCTGGTGAAATTCGGCTACCATAGCCAGTTGTTTCTGCATAGCGGTTACTTTTGCCTTTCACTTGGTTTTATGGAAAACATCACCACAGGGCATTGGATTTTCGCGGGGGTTTTCATGCTTTTTTTTATCGCTTACCTGATTTGGAGCTACCGCAAAGACCTTAAGCTTCACCGTACCTATTACGGCGGGGCCTTTTACGTGCTCATTGGCATCGTTCTGGTTCTCTTTGTCTTTTATGTTTTCAAGCGCCTGCTTTAGGCTTCCCAGTAAACGGTTTTCACGTTTACAAACTCCCGCATTCCTTCCAGCGAAAGCTCCCGACCATAACCGGAATTTTTGGTTCCCCCAAAGGGCAAACGAGGATCGGATTTTACCAAGGCGTTGATGAAAACGGCCCCGTCGGCAAAGCGTCCCAAGTGAGGCACCACTTCCTTTTCAGGATCACCACTCATTACCGTTAGGCCCAGGCCAAAGGCGTTGGCCTGACTGAGGGCAAAGGCTTCTTCTATGCTGCGGTAGGGACAAAGCGCGAAAACGGGTCCAAAGAGCTCTTCCTCGAAAGCGGGATTTCCCTGCCCTACTCCGGTGAGGATGTGGGGAGGGAAAGCGCAATCCTGCACCGCCTCACCCCAAAACTTTTCGGCCCCGGCTTGCTGGGCCCTTTCCACCTGATCGGCAAGATTTTCGGCCAAGTCCGGCCTGGCCAGAGGTCCCAAAAGGCTGGCTTGCTGCCGGGGATCTTCCACCCGATATGCTTGCAAGGCCTTGCGTAAATCCCGGGCAAAATCCAATTCGCGCTCAGCCGGCACCAAAAAACGCTTGGCGGCAATGCAGCTTTGCCCGTTGTTCTGCATCCTTGATTTTACGGCCAGTTCTACGCTGCGCTCCCATGGGGCGGAAGGAAGGATTACGAAGGCATTGCTGCCTCCCAATTCCATCACCGTTTTTTTCAGTTGCTTTCCCGCGGCAGCGGCCACTGCCCGCCCGGCCCCAACACTTCCGGTAAGGCTTACTGCTTTTATCCCTGGTTCGGCCATTAGCGAGGCAATATCTTCGGGCGTGATGCGCAGGTTTTGTACGATGCCCCGGGGAAATCCCGCTTGCTCGGCCAGGGGAGCGATGCTTTCGGCTGTACCCTGCACATTCGGGGCGTGCTTTAGCAATAGGCCATTGCCCGTTGCCAAAGCTGGAGCCGCCAGGCGAAAAAACTGCCAGGCCGGGAAATTCCAGGGCATAATGGCCAGAATGCTACCCAGGGGGTCAAAGCGCACCCAGGCCCGATGGGCCTCGGTAGGTACGGGGCGTTCGGCGAGAAATGCCGCGGCGTTCTCCGCGTAATAGCGACAAACCCAGGCGCACTTTTTTACCTCCGCCCGGGCTTCGGTGATTACTTTGCCCATTTCGGCGCTTATCTGCAGGGCCAGCTTCTCCACCTGATCTTCCAGGAGGCTGGCCAAACGGTATAAACTTTTGCTGCGCTGCTGTATCGTCCAGTTGGCCAAGACCAATTGAGCCTTCTGGTTGAGGACCAATGCCTGGCGGGCCTCCGCCAAACTGTGTAGCGGGTAGCGCTTGATTACCACGCCCCGAAAGGGGTCTTTGCTGATCATCTCTTCTGCCATATGCCGTTTTGGTATTGATGTAATTCCGCACCTTGCCAAATGAAGTCGGCCCAACGCTCTCCCCAGTAGTTTTGAGCTTCGGTAAAAAAACCTCCCTCCCATTCGGCATAGCCGCTTAGGTGGCTCAGGTCACCCCGGTCGGTTTCCCGCCAGGCCCATCGGGAGCCGTTCCATTGCCTTTGCAGGCCCAAATCGGTGCGGTGGGGGCTTTCGCCGATTTGTACCTGGCGATAAATCCGGTCGCGGAGATGCTTTTGGTTTTCCGGTATGGATAGGTAACTATCGATGGCCTGGCCTGGGGTCGCGTCAATATTCTGGGCAATCCGCTCCAGCGCCTCACTCAAAAATTCACGGGCCCGCAAACGGCCCAATTCCGCACAGCCTTGCCCTACTTCCAGGAGAACACAGGGGATGGCCAGGCCCTGAAGATTGTCGCCCAAGGCCAAAGGGTAGAATTCATCGCTGTAGCGTCCGTAAGCTTCCTGGGGATGACTTTTGCGCAGGGCCTCAATCGTTTGGCCAATTAAATTCATGGTTTTTATGCGGGTGGGGCTAAGCTGCCGTTGCGCATCAACCGAGGGCGAGAGGAAACTCAAGACCGCCGGTTGCGGAGGGCTACCCACCGAGAAAAGACTGCGTTGGTCGTGTAAATTAAAAGCCCAGTCGATATTCTGGGCCATTATTTCCGGCCAAAAGTGAGCCATTTCCGGGCTTTGTCTGGCTTTAATATCGCGATTGAGGTCCAGGCCCTGGGCATTGAGGCGGCGCCGCCGCGCTGCTCCATCTGGGTTTAGCTGAGGATAAATCTTCAGACTAAGTGCCTGAGGCCATTTTGGGGGATGCTCCCCTTTGGCCAATTCCAGAATCAAATCGCCTAAAGCACCGGCACTGAGGCCTTCGTTGCCGTGAACCTGTGCCCAAAGCGCCACCACTGTGGGGCCTCTACCCCATTCCAGGCGGTACAAGGGACGGCCCTCTGTGCTTTTGCCCCATTCCGAAATCACAAAGTCCGGGTGATTCCGCAGTTCTGTCATACGCCGCGCCAGGTCCTCGGGAGACCCGTCCCAGGGCAAATCTGCTATATGTTTGCATTTTTCAATCAATTGAAAAACAGGTTTTAAGTGGATAGTATTGAATAATGAGTTTAATCAAACCCGAAACCACGCAATTTCCGAAGGTACAAGTTCTTTGCCGGCATAAAAAGGGTGTAAATTCGAGGCTTCAAAAAGAAAGGAATGCTACGTTTTGTTTTAAGTTTAGCTTTAATTCATTGGTCTTTATATGCTATTTGTCAGCACACTAAGATTAAATCGGGGCCCATGTTGGGATACGCCGATATGCGGGAAGCAGTGGTGTGGATTCAGCTTCAGGAGGCTCGGCAGGTTTATGCCCTTTACGACGATAAATCTACTCCAGATTACGATTCACTGCGGACCGAGATGGTTAGCACTTCCGCCAATGTGGGCTACACCGCCAAATTGTATTTCCGGGATGTGGAACCGGGACACCGCTACACTTATCAGATTTGGGTAGATGGGGAAAGGCAGCACTTTCCCTATCCGCTGGAATTTAGCACCGAGCCTTTGTGGGATTGGCGCAAGGACCCGCCGGCCTTTGCGATGGCTTTGGGCAGTTGTGCATACGTAAACGATTCCGCGTACGACCGGCCGGGTAGGCCTTACGGCGGTGATTACCAAATATTTGATCAGATCCGGAAAAAGGAGCCGGACGCCATGCTCTGGCTGGGCGACAATATATACCTGCGGGAAGCGGATTGGTGGACCCGGAGTGGCTATCTGCACCGCTATACCCACACCCGCAGTTTACCGGAGCTGCAAGCCCTGCTGGCAGCATGCAATCATTTTGCCATTTGGGATGATCACGACTTTGGTCCCAATGACGCCAACGGAGCCTGGCCCCACAAAGACCTGGCCCTGGAAATGTTCAAGCTCTTTTGGGCCAATTACAGCTACGGTTACCGCGATTTGCCGGGCATTATGAGTGCCTTTAATTATCAGGACATTGATGTATTCTTGTTGGACAATCGCTACCACCGCAGCGAGCAGATGGAGGCGGCCCCGGAGCAAATTCTGGGTAAAGCTCAAATCGAACGATTGATCAACCTCCTCAAGCACAGTCGTTTGCCCTACAAGCTGGTTGCCGTGGGTGGTCAGCTACTCAATTCGGCTGCGGTATACGAGAACCACAGCAATTACGAAGAAGAAAGAGAATACCTCTTGCGAAGGCTAGGGGAAGAAAAAATTAAGGGGGTGATTGTATTGAGCGGCGACCGCCACCACAGCGAAGTGAGCCAGCTGAAGTTGAGTTCGGGAGAAATGATCTACGAGTTTACGGTAAGTCCCTTAACCTCCGGAGCCAACCGATCGGTAAGGGAAGAAAACGCCCATCGCGTGGCGGGCTCATTGATTCAGGAACGCAATTTCGCTTTGCTGGAAGTAAAGGGCCCCAGAAAGATGCGGCAGCTGCAGATTCGTTATTTCAACGCCCAGGGCGAAGAAATCTATCGATTTAGCCCCAATTCCATCAATTAACATATGTAAATAAAGCTCTCTAGCATCAAATTTTAAATGCTGCTATTCAGCCAATTAAAAGAGGACATTAAAGTATCACTGCAACTGCATTCAGGTGCGTAATTTACAAATGTACATTTGTAAAAGTTCTATACATTTGTATTGATGGATGAAGTAGCCAGTCGTATCGCCGAGTTGATTGAGACCAAGTCTTTAACCAACAAGCAGTTTGCCGATCGTTTATCCCTAAACCCGGCCATTGTCAGTCATATCCTTTCGGGACGCAACAAGCCCAGTCTCTATGTTATCCAACAGATTGAAAGGGAGTTTACAGATGTAAATATCGCCTATTTACTCAACGGGAAAGGCCGTTTACTGCTCTCCCAACCGCCCAATGCGACTGCTCCTTCTTCACCCAGGGAAGAGCCGCAGCAGGCTTATTCAACGGCAGGGCCTGAAGCGTTACGACCCGAGGGTCTGCGCGCGGTAGCTCCCCCTGGCTCCACTCCCTTATCAGCCGTTCGCGCCCAGTCAGAGCAATCCGCTCAAGAGTTTACAAATGTAAATAAGGCCTCGGCCAAAGGAGAAGCCCCGGCACGACGGGTGGAAAGAATTGTGATCTTTTACAGCGATAAGACTTTTGAAGAATATCGGGAGGCCCTTTCTTAAGCCCCTATTCCTTCTTAATTTCGCCCATTAATAGCGCTAGTATGAAATCGAGGAATATTCTTCTCCTGTTTTTGGTTCTCTTGGCAATGGCCACCCGCTTAATGCCGCACTGGCCCAATTTCACAGCGGTTGGGGCCGTAGCTCTTTTTAGTGGAAGCATGTTTTCCCGCAAAGTCTGGGCTTTCGGTGTTCCCCTCCTGGCCATTTTCTTAAGCGATTTGGTGCTAAACAATGTGGTTTATGCCTCTGGAGGCTTTGTTTGGTTTACCCAAGGATTTTATTGGATTTACGCTGCTTTCGCCTTAAGCGTACTGTTGGGCCGTTACGGCATGAATGCCCGGAAGGGTTCTTCTGTGCTGCTCTCGGGAGTAGCTTCGGCCCTGGTTTTCTTCCTCATCACCAATTTCGGTGATTGGCTGGGTGACCCCCTCTATGCTCAAAATTTTGCTGGCCTACTGGCATCTTATACCGCCGGTCTCCCCTTTTTGGGCAACCAAGTCCTGGGGAATTTCTTCTATACCGCAGTTCTTTTTGGTCTGGCCCACTGCGCGGTACCGTCTTATCGATTGCGTTCCCTGGCCTAGGCTCTCTTAGGCAATACTCAGGCCGTTTCGCGGTCTTCTTCTCCGCCATTGAGGCTGTTTAATACGCCGCGCATCAAGGGCAGAGCAATTAGGAGAGCCTGGCCGTCTGCCAGACCCAAAGATTGGTTTAGGATGCTAGGCAATGCCAGTTCTGCCTCCACTTCTCTTTGAATGCGGTAATCTCCCGGGGCCGGGAGATGGGCATAGGCTCGGATTTCCGGCGCCAGTTGCTGGGCCAGGAAAAAAGCCACCAAAGCCGGCCACCCATCCAGGGCAAAAAAAAGTCCCTCTTCGCCCGCGCGCAAAATGGCGCCGCAAAGCGCGGCCAACTCAAAACCGCCAAAAAGAGTCAGAATAGTTAGGGGGTCGTGGGTTTTGGGATGGGCTTTAAGGATGCGATGCGCCAATTGACCGGCATCTTCCCCGCTTAGACCATCCCAGTTTTCACTTCCCACGGTTAAGCGGCGGGGATCTTGATCGCTTAGCGCAGAAAAAACCGCCAGAGCGGCAATTTGCCCCCCACCTCCCAATCCCGCGAAAGCGAGATAACGGGCCCCGAAGTGCTTTTCCCGCTCGCACAGCTTGGCCCCCAAGTTGAGGGCTTCCTGACATTGGGCGGTGGTTAAAGCGGGATATTGCAAACTGTTTTCACTGCCAGCTCCCATTTTGGCGTTGATCAACTTGCTGCCGTGGTGCAGCCAGTACGACCAGTGGCTTTCAAAAGACTGCCGTACCCCCAGATCTACCACCTTTAGCTTGAGGCGGCACTCTTTGTTGAGGACCTGCCTTAAACTTTGCCCTTGGAGCAATTGCAAAATCTCCTCCGCGGCCTGTTTGCCCACCTCTGCCGGCAAATGACGGGCAACACCGTGATCGGCGGAGAATAGCAAAAGTACGGGGTGCTTTAAATGCGGTTGTGCACTCCCCATGGCCTGGGCCAGGCCGTGCAGCACCGGGCTTAAAAAGGAGAAAGCCCCGTGGGGCTTTGCGATCCTGTTCAATTTGGCTTGCAGGGCCTGTCGAAGAGCGGGGTCGGCAGGCACCCGAATGTGGAAATTGTCTTTACTTAAATGCAACCGTTCGTGGCCTGACGCCGATTTTAAAACTGTTTTTCAGACCACCATCGGGGGCGAAAATGCGCACATTGCCGTCTTCGTCCTGATCAGGGCCCAGTGCTTCCAATCCGTAAAGTTCATTTTGCATGGCATCGTAGGCCAAACTGTAGAAACTGCCGGTAATGAAGGGGATTTCCGAAACTCGATTGGCGCTCAGTGACATCCGAATCACATCTCCTACCGGGTCACCACTCAGGTAATACAATTCCCGCCCTTCGGGATTAAGCACCACCTGACGGGGACGTAGTTGATTGTCGTTGAAGTAGAAAAAGGTATCCAGGGGTATGGTTTGATTGGAGTCGATGGCTTGCCGCAGCGAATCGAGCTGAAAGCGGAAGAAAGATCCTACCCCGCTTTGCAGGGGGTTTTGCTCGTTGAAGCGGCCGGAACTGAGAACCCACAGGTAGCGATCGGGATCAATAACCATGCTGTTTGGGTTTATGCCCACCAGCAAATCAGCCACAATGGTATCCACGGTATTGCGAATAATGGTCACCGTGCTGTCTTCAAAAAAGCCGCCGGTATTCACGACAAAGGTCAAATCTTCATCGCTTACCATAGCTCCGGGACCGGTGCCCTCCCCCTGAATGATGGTGCTCAGGTTGAAACGGCGGCCCTGCACCACCTGGATACCGTCCAGATCCCAACTGCTCAGGTAGTATTTGTTAGGCCCTACCTGATGAATATTTTTCAAACCATTTAGTCCCTCGATGCGATCTACCAACCTGAGGCTATCCCCTTCGGCAATGGTTACTTCTGCCGTTCCCCCCAGGGAAAAGAGAAAAAGGTTGGCTTCCGCGTCGTAGATCATATCCTGCAGCCCCGCGCCTAATGGGGCCAGGTTCTCCTTGCGGTAAAAATTGTTTTCAAAGGTCTGATCGGTGATGTTGTAACGGGCCAGGCTGGAAATGCCGTTGGGGGTTTGCCCCTCCATGCCAATAAAAGCAAAACGGGTTTCCGGTGCCGGTTGGGTATTTTCCACCGGATCTTCCTGACAGCCAGCAGCTAGGAAGGAGGCTAAGCAACAAAAGTAGATGAGCTTTTTCATAAGACCTTTTTGGATCCCTAAATTTAGGGGAAAACGCAATTTAAGCATAATTCGTTGGGCCTTTAGCTTTGGGAGTCCGAGAGAAGCTGCCTGGCATTGGCCAGGGCCGCTTCGGTGATGCGGTCGCCGCTGAGCAAACGGGCGGTTTCCCGTAAACGTTCCTCCTCATTTAGAACCCGCAAACGGGAAACACTGCGGTCATGCTCCAGTTCTTTACTTACCAGCAAATGCTGCTCCGCCAGGGCCGCAATCTGGGGAAGGTGGGTTATGCTGATCACCTGCATCAGGCTCCCCATGCGGGCCAGAATACGACCAATTTTACCCGCCGTTTCCCCCGAAACCCCGGCGTCGATTTCGTCAAAGAAAATGGTAGGTAAGCTTTTGCTTTGCGCCAAAATGGCTTTCAAGGCCAGCATCACGCGGCTGAGCTCACCACCGGAAGCAACTTTTTGCAAGGGCTGCAGCTCTTGCCCTGCATTGGCACTGAAGAAAAAGGCCACTTGATCCCTCCCCTTGCGTCCGAAATCAGCCATAGTTTCCAAGTCTAACCGCAAGCGGGCGTGCGGCAAATTCAACTGCTGGAACAACTGCCCCACTTCCTCCTCCAAGCCCTTGGTTATGGATTCTCGGCTATGGCGCAAATGTTGAGCTGCCGATTCCAGATTGGCTTGCTTTTGGGCGAGATCACGTCGGCAAGTTTCGCGGTTGGCCTGCAGATCGGCCAAATTGGCCAAGCGCACTTTCAAAGACTCCCGTTTTTCAATCAACTCTTCAACGCTTTCCACCTGATGTTTCTTTTGCAAAGCGATGATCTTGCTCAAGCGCTGATCCATCCGGTCTCGCTCTGTGGGATCAAAGGTGTTTTGGGTCAGTTTTTCTTCCAGTTCCAGGCGTATGTCGTCCAATTCGATGCGCAAGCTTTCGCAGCGCTGGGCCAGGCTTTCGCAATCGGGATCGTAGCGCATAACGTCCAACAGATTGGCGTGCATCTGCCGCAAGGCACCCAAGGCACCTTTTTCCTCATCATCCGCCAGCTGAAGGGCACTTTGCAGAGCGGTCTGGATGTCTTCGTGGTGCTCCATTTGCTCCAGGGCCTGTTCCCATTCCTCCTGCTCCCCTTTTTGCAGTTGGGCCGCTTCGAGCTCCTCGTACAAAAACTGCAGGTAGTCTTCGTCCTCTCCTTCCTGATCTTCCAGGGCTTGCAGGCGTTCCTGGCTGGCCCGGTAATCCCGAAAAGCCTCCTGGTAAGCGGATCTTTGGGCTCCATTATCAGCGAAGCTGTCCAGAAGCTCCAATTGAAAGTCCCGATCGTTGAGTAGGATGTTTTGGTGCTGACTGTGCACGTCGATCAGCCGCTGGGCCAACTTTTGCAAAACATCCAGGGTAACGGGAGTATCGTTAACAAAGGCCCTCGATTTCCCACTGGGTGTGATTTCCCGGCGGATGAGGGTCAATTCTTCGAAGTCCAGGTCGTGGGTGAGAAAGAAGTCCTCCATGTGGCCCGGTAGGGCAAAACTGCCCTCAATCACACATTTGCGGTCCCGATCGCGCAAAACCTGTAAATCGGCCCGCTTACCCAAAATATGTCCGAGGGCGCCCAGGAGAATGCTCTTGCCGGCTCCGGTTTCGCCGGTTATGGCCGTAAAACCGGGATGAAGCTCCAGGTTTAGCCGATCAATCAGGGCATAATTTTGTACGCTGAGGTTTTTGAGCATAAGCGCACAAAAATAAGAATTAGCCTCCGCCTATCTCACGGTAGTTGCTGGCGTTGTTGGGATCCAGCTCATCCAATAATTCCAGGAGGTCGGCGGTGGGAATGGGTTCTCCCCCTTTGAAAATTTGCACAACCTCCAGCATCTTAGCGTCAAACCACAATTGCAAAACGAAGGAGTTGCGCCTTTGATCGTTTACCTCTTTCAGGCTGAGCAAGGCGTTTTTGATATTGATTTTGGCGGTGCGGGTTTTGGCCGCGTCGTGCATCAAGTCCAGGCCTTGGCGGTGGTAGAGATACAAACAAGAGCGGAAATTATCAAAAGCCGGACTGCTCAGGTTATCTACCAGCCAAAAGCGGTTTTTGTTGCCGTCGAAGCTGCCCCAGCCGCCAAAACCCTGGTTTTGGGCATTGCCCACCACGGTTTGAGCCAGTTCATAGTAAGGCGTGCCGCTTTGCAGGGCATAGGTATCGTGGTCGAGGCCGATAATGATGTATACGTAAAAGGCCAAAACGCTGGTAAGGTTGGAGATAAAGTTGTTTTCGGCAAAATCAAGCCGGTCGTATTCGATGTACTCAAAGTCAAAGGAGGCATCCTGATGCACCAGAACCGGAGAGCGGTAATCGGATTTAAAAATCGGCCGGCTATAAAAAACCTGAATACTCCCGCCGAAGCGGTTGTTGTTCATGTTTTCTATGTTGATCACAAACTGACACTGGATGCGCTCCTCCGGACGGTATTGCTCGTCGGTCCAGCGCCGGTTGTTCACGAATTCGCGAATGGAAGTTTCCAAAGTGGTAAATACCCTACGGTCAGAAGTTTGCACCTTAGGCGCGAGCACCTGCACCTCGGCGTTCATTTCCTGGGCATTAAGGCTCTGGCTAAGCCATAAAATGCTCCCCCACAAAATCAAGGATCTCAAAGGCAATTTCGCTTTTCGCTTTTAAGGTTAAAGTTTTCGTTTCCCGGTTTTTACTGATGAGCTTCACCGCATTGGTGTCGGTGCCGAAACCACTGCCTTCCGCCGCATTGGGCTCATTGAGAACGATCAAATCGGCATTTTTCTTATCCAGCTTTTTCCGGGCATTGCTTTCGGGAGCATCCGTTTCAAGGGCAAAACCCACTACCGTTTGTCTCGTTTTCTTTTGCGCCGCCAGGGTAGTCAAAATGTCGGGGTTTTCCATCAACTCCAGCACCAGGTTTTCGCCGACTTTTTTTCGCTTTCGCGGGAAGGTCTCCCGCGGCCGATAGTCGGCCACCGCTGCGGCAAAAATGGCTAGATCGGCCTGGGGAAAGCGCTTTTCCGCCGCGGCTAGCATTTCCCGGGCACTTTCTACCCTCTCCAGCTCAATTTCCGGCGCCGGGCTTAAACTGCTGGGACCCAAAATCAAGGCCACTTCTGCTCCTTTGGCCAGAGCCGCTTCGGCTAGGGCCAAACCCATTTTTCCGCTCGAGCGATTGCCCAAAAAACGCACCGGATCAATAGCTTCATAGGTTGGACCGGCGGTAATCAGCACCCTTTTGCCCCGCCAGGGCTGTTCGGCTTTCAACTGGGCCTCTATAAAATCCCGAATGTGCTCTGGTTCGGCCATCCGCCCCTGCCCCTCAAGCCCACTGGCCAATTCTCCACTTTCCGCGGGAATAACGTGATGTCCGAATTCGGCCAGGCGCTGGAGATTATCCTGATTGGCCGGGTGCTGGTACATGTCCCGATCCATGGCAGGCGCCACGTACACCGGACATTTGGCGGAAAGGTAGCAGGCCAGAAGAAAGTTGTCGCTTTGGGCCTGGGCCATTTTGGCCAGCGTATTGGCTGTGGCGGGGGCGATGAGCATCAAATCGGCCCAAAGGCCCAATTCGACGTGATTGTGCCACTGCCCGCTGTCGTCGTCGGCCTCGAAAAAAGACCAATAAACCGGGTGTTTGCTCAGGGTGGCCAGGGTCAGCGGGGTTACAAAGTCGCGCGCTGCGGGACTGAGAACAACTTTAACTTCTGCACCCGCCTTGATCAACAGGCGCACCAAAAAAGGGCTTTTGTAGGCGGCAATGCCTCCGCATACCCCCAACAACACTTTTTTGCCCCGCAGCACCGGAATTAATCTTCTTCGTTCTCTTCGCTAGGCCGGCGGAAGTATACCTCGTCGTTCAACCATTCTTTGATGGCGATGGCGGTAGGCTTGGGCAATGATTCGTAAAAACGGCTTACTTCGATTTGCTCCTTGTTCTCAAAAATCTCTTCCAAAGAGTCGTTCTGGGTGGCAAACTCTTCCAGTTTTTCGTGCAACTCCTGTTTGATGTCGTCACCTACCTGATCTGCGCGCTTGGCCAAAATAGCAATGGCCTCGTATATGTTGTTGGTAGGCGCATCCAGGTCGTTGTGGTTGCGGGTAATGGTATTGCGGGCGGCTTCGCTGTTCGTCTGATTCATATTCAACTTTGGGTTTTTAATTGGGCAATGGTATTTTCAATATCGGCAAAAAAGTTTTTGACTTCCTCCGCGTAAGGGCTCTCCGGATAGCGCTGCAAAAACTCCCGGTAGGCGGTACGCGACTCAATATAGCGTTGCAGTTTTTTGCTTTCTATGCTGTTTTCCGCCAGGCGGTAAGCGGAAAGGACCCGATAGTAAAGGGTTTCTTCCCGGAAATCGGTATCGGGAAACTGGTCCAGTACGTTGTTGAAAGCCACTACCGCCGCCTGGTAATGCTGGGTGTGAAAGTAGAGCTTGGCCCTCTCAAATGCCTTGATTTCCAGCTTCTCCCGCAACTGATCAATCAGCTCATTGGCACTCAGCAGTTTGTCGCTATTAGGGTAGAGGTTGGCGAAAAGTTGCAAATCGTTAATGGCTTTGTAGGTATAGGTTTGGTCTAAACTGGGCCGGGGCGATTGAAGGTAATGGCTGTAACCCACCATGTAGTAGGCCCTTTCGGTATTGGGATGATTGGGAAAAGTCTTGGCGAAATTCTTGTAATGGTAAGCGGCCAAAATATAGTCCTTGAGGTAAAAGCTGGTTTCGGCGTAGTAGTAATATACCTCCGCTGCTTTATCGGTGCCGCGGAAAAGGGTCAATAAATCATCAAATAAGGGATAGGCCTTTTCGTATTGCTCCTTTTCAAAGAGCTCCTTGGCTACCTCAAATTTAAAGGCGGGGTCACCACTCTTCAGCGCTTTTTGGTACGAGCTGCAACTGCTGAAGGCCAGTATCAGGCCCGCGATGAGAATGCCAAAAAAAATACTCCGCATAAATCAAAATAAGCGGCAAAACTAATGATTAGCGGTGTTTTACAAAAGCCTTCTCGGTGGGGCTGGGCCGGTCGTCCTTTTCCCCCGAAAGGGGAAGAAAACCGAGCGGTTTGAAAATGCGTTTTTCCAGCAGCATACCCAACTCGTCGGGATAAGCAATCTGCTGAGGTTTCTGATTGTAAACCCAATCGTGGAGCAGGCTCAAGCAGCGGTCGTTCAAGCTGCCGGCCACCGGAATGCCCATTTCCGCCAAGGCGGCAGCGTTGCAGGCTTGCTCGTATTGCCTGCGAATGGGAATTACAAAGAGTTTTTTACCGAGAAAGAGCGCTTCTGCCGGTGTTTCAAAGCCCGCCGAGGTAAGCACTCCGGCACAGGAGAGAAAGCTGCGGATAAAACCCTGGTTATCGATGGGAAAAAACTGCACATTGCCTTTGCGGTAGGCCTGGGTGGCATAGCGGGAAAAGACCTGCCACTCCCGGTTGGAGATCATCTTGAGCCGGTCGTAGATCTCCTCATCGCCAAAAGCGGGCAAATAAACGGTGTAGTGTTCGCCTTGCTCCGCATGGGCCTGGCGGATTTCGCGTCGTATGACGGGATAGTGCACGTTGCGGTCGTAGGGTTTGAAGTGAAAACCAAAGGCCTCACTCACGGGGGCGTAATACCGCAGCACCCACTCCCCTATCCAATCCCGCTTGCGGGGCCGGGGTACTTTGCCGGAGCGAAACGCCGCTTGATGGCCCAGACCTATGCAGCTTTTGCCCCGCATTTTGCAAGCCCAGGCGCTGATAAATTCAAAGTCGTTGATAATCAAATCAAAGCGGTCTACCGGAAAGTCGCGCACTTCCCGATACAAGCGCCAAAGATTGTTTTTGAGCAAGGTGCGCCACAAGCTAAGGGCCCCCGAACGGTTGTAAATAAAGGTGAGGCCTTTGCTGCGGTAATTGACCGGCACGGGAAGCTGCACTTCGCTTTGGTCGCCGCTGAGCAATATCTCCACTTCGCCGTAGGCTTGCAGGTAGGGAATAACTTCGCGGGCCCGGGCTACGTGGCCGTTGCCGGTGCCCTGAATGGCGTAGAGGATTTTAGGCACTTTGTTCGAGTTCGCCATCCAACAGGGTCACTTTCTTGATAATGGCCTGTATGTCCATTTCGTTGAGATCATCGTCTTCGTCGGCTACCCGGTGCAACTCGTCCTGGTCGTATTGATAAAGAGACCATTTGCCCTTATCGTATTCCAGGGAGGTGAGATTCTCGATCCAATCGCCCGAATTCAAATACAGGGTGTGGCCCCGACCGTTTTGGATGGTGCGCATTTGGGGCTGATGGATGTGTCCACAAGCCACGTAGGCGTAGCCGTGGTCAATGGCCAACTCCGAAGCGGTATTTTCAAAATTGGTGATGTACTTAACCGCCTCCTTTACGCTGTTTTTGATTTTCTTGGAGAAGCTGTAGCGCTCCCGGCCCATTTTTTCGAGGCACCAGTTGCTCATGCTGTTAATCAGAATCAAAAGGTCGTAGCCCCAGCCCCCCAATTTGGCAATCCACTTGGCATTTTGAATCGAGGCATCAAAAATATCGCCGTGGAAAAACCAGGCCTTGTTGCCGTCCAGGTTAAGCACCAGTTTATCGGCCAGGGTAATGTTGCCCAGATTCATATCGGTAAACTTGCGCAACATCTCGTCGTGATTGCCGGTCAGGTAGTACACTTTACTGCCCTTCGCCGCCAGCGAAAACACCTGCTTGATTACCTTCAGGTGCCATTTGGGGAAAAAACGCTTCCGGAACTGCCAAATGTCGATGATATCGCCATTGAGAATCAGGATTTCCGGTTTGATGGATTGGAGGTAGCGGTAGAGTTCCTTGGCCCGGCAACCAAAGGTGCCCAGGTGTACGTCAGAAATGACCACTACTTCTACTTTGCGCTTGTCCATAGAGCTGTTTTTGCCCTTCGCGGTTATAGCTTGCGAAGATGTTTCAAAGCTGTTCAGTCGGCGTAAAGCCCAGCTTAAGCCATCGTTAAGGCAGTGGTCTTTATGCACTGTCCCCTGTTCATTATCTGGCCATTACCGCTTTCGCGGGAAGGCCTTCCGGCTGGCCTGAATTGATTACCTTGGCGCTCCATTAAAAGCAGCGGCTATGGAACTTGCCGATCTCGAAGGCCATTTTGTAGACCTGGGCGGGCAATTTGTAAGCAGTGCCTATTCCATGCGAGAAAAGCTTAGGGAGGTCAAAGCCTATGTCTTCGATTGGGACGGGGTATTTAATCAAGGTACTAAGGGCGTTAACCGGAACAGCGACTTCAACGAAGTAGACTCGATGGGCGCCAATATGATGCGCTACGGCCACTTCCGGCAGTTTGGCCAAATGCCCTTAACGGCGGTAATCACGGGAGAAGACAATCCCTCCGCAGTGCTTTGGTCGCGCCGGGAACACCTTCACGGCCACTACGCGCTCGTAAAGCGCAAGGAGGAGGCCCTGGAGCACTTTTGCCAAGCCTACCAATTGGAGCCTAAAGAAATTTGCTTCTTCTACGACGATATCCTCGATCTTCCCATTGCCGAAAAGGTAGGGCTTCGGCTGGCGGTTGGCCGCCTGGCCAATCCCCTCTTTATTCAATACCTGATTGAGCACAAGGCGGTTGACTACATCAGTGCCTGCCAGGGCAATGAACATGCGGTGCGCGAGTTCAGCGAACTGCTTTTGGCCTTAATGGGTCAGCACTATAAAGTAATCGAGAGCCGGGCCAAATTCGACGCAGAGTATCGGAACTACCTAGAACAAAGACAACACATCCACACCCAATTTTTCCGCTACGAAGCGGAGGATAATGCTTTTAATTTAACCACTTAAAACACCCATCCATGAAGAGAAACATCTTTTCTGCCCTCGCTTTAGGCCTGGCATTCGGCCTTCAGGCTCAGGATTTACCCCAACCCAGCCCCATGGCTAGCTTGGATCAGCGCGTTGGTCTTACCGACATTCACATCGAGTACAGCCGGCCCAGTGCCAAGGAGCGGGAAATTTTTGGCGGCTTGGTGCCCTACGGAAAGCTTTGGCGCACCGGAGCCAACAAAGCAACTTTGATCAGCTTCAATACCCCTATCAACCTGGTTGGAGAAATGGTTCCCGCCGGAGAATATGCCCTTTTCACCATTCCCAGCGAGGGCGAGTGGACGGTAATCCTCAATTCCGAAACCGAGCAATGGGGCACGGGCAATTATTCGAGCGACAATGATGTGCTGCGGGTAAATGCGGAAGTAGTTCCTGCCGGAGCTTATACCGAAACCTTTACTATTGAGGTGCAAGACTTGCGCGAAAATTCGGCCGTACTCGTTTTGCGCTGGGCCGGTTCGGCCGTGCAGATTCCCTTCGAAGTAGAGACCGAGGAATTGGCCATGAGCAACATCAAAACCGCCCTCGCCGAAGCCACCGAAAACCCCTGGCGCGTTTACCGCAATGCGGCCAACTACTACCACAACGCTGGTTTGGGCGATGAGCAGGCCTTGGAGTACATCGACATGTCTTTGAAAGAGAAGCAGGACAGCTGGTATAGCTATTTCCTCAAGGCGGAAATTTTAGCCGCCCTCGATCGCTACGAAGCAGCCGTACAAAGCGCAGAGCGTTCGTTGAAAGTGGGCATGCAACAGGCGAAGAAGAACGAAGAAGAATTCACCTACGCTGCCATGCTGCGGGAGAACATCGGAAAATGGCAAGCCATGGCGGAATAAACCACCGCACAAGTACTTAAAAGCCCGGCCCTTAAGCCGGGTTTTTTTATGGGGCTAGGCGCTCCAGGAACCAATCCCCACCTTGCCTGCGGTAGCGCAACCGGTCGTGCAAACGGCTGGGACGACCTTGCCAGAATTCCAGGGACTCAGGCTTTACCTGGTAGCCACCCCAGTGGGGTGGTCGGGGTACGTGTTGACCGGTGTACTTTTCTTTTAGTTCTTCCCAGCGTTTTTCGAGGTAGCTCCGGTTTTCAATAACCTCCCCCTGGGGCGATACCCAAGCCCCTACCTGGCTTTCGAAGGGGCGGCTGGCGAAATAGGCGTCAGACTCCTCCTCCGCCAGACGGCTAACTAAGCCTTCAATGCGCACTTGCCGTTCCAGGGCGGGCCAGTAAAAGTTCAAACTTACCCAGGGGTTGGCTGCCATTTGTTGTCCTTTGGGGCTCTGGTAGTTGCTGTAAAAAACAAAGCAACCTGCATCCAGACCTTTTAATAAAACAACCCGGCTACTCACCCGACCGTCCGATCCGGCGCTAGAAAGGGTCATGGCATTGGGATCCTTGGGCTGCAGGGCCTGATATTCCTGGAACCAAAGCTGAAATTGATCCAGGGGATCCGACGCCAAATCCTCTTCATTTAAGGCTCCCATTTGATAATTTTCCCGCAGTTTGGGCAAGTCCTTTTTCATCCTTTTTCTTTTACCTTGCAAAGGTACGACCGTCATTTAATGAAGCCAGAACGAGGCATACCTGCCAAAGGAAAACTCTTACTGGCCGAGCCTCTGCTCGGCGACCCCAACTTTGACCGTACGGTAATTCTCCTGGCCGAGTACCAGGAGAGCGGCAGCGTCGGTTTCGTTTTAAATCGCCCCACCGAATTTCGCTTGCCCGAATTGGTGCCCGAACTGGCGGCCCTGGACTTTCCGGTTTTTTACGGCGGTCCGGTGCAACAGGATCAGCTTTATTTTCTCTACCGCAAAGGAAATCTCATTCCCGAAAGCCAGTCCATCAACGGCAATATCTTTTGGGGAGGAGACCTTTCTGCCATTAAGGAAACGGTTAAGGTGGGCCTCCTGGGCAAGGATGATCTTCGTTTTTTTCTGGGCTACAGCGGGTGGGGAGAAAGGCAATTGGATCGGGAGATGGAGGAAAACAGTTGGATAGCCTTGGAT
>AACY020556714.1_pt1 | contig 21777 bp, 20 predicted proteins | sample 267378 | NCBI WGS metagenome assembly AACY02 (sample SAMN02954345, study PRJNA13694) | marine metagenome | biome: aquatic; feature: ocean; material: water; isolation source: isolated as part of a large dataset composed predominantly from surface... | reverse complement strand
AGGCGGAAGGAGACAGCGTCGAGGTGATGACCCCCGGCGGCGGCCGGTCCTACGAGGTCCTCAAGGTCGACTACGTCTGACCCGACAGGCGGCGTCTCGATGCGATCGGAGCTGAAGCTTTCGCCGACGGAAGGCGCGCGCCCGCGGAGGCTCGGGCGCGATCGCGCGGTCGCCGTCGGGCTCGTCGCGGCCGCGCTCTGGACCGCGATGGTGGCGGCTTACGCGGTGGGTTGGTTCGCGGCCGGGGAGCCGCGGCCCGGCCCGCCCGAGACGCTGGTCGGACTCCTGTTTCTGCTCGCCGCGCTCGGCCCCGCGGGGTTCGCCGTCTTCCTCGCCGTGTTCCTCTCGCGGGGCGCGGCGCTCGCGGACGAGATCGCCGCGCTCCGGGCCGAACTCGCAGAAACCGGCCGTGGGCGTGCCCCCGCGCAGGACGACCAGGGCGCGGCGGCCCGCCGTCTGGAGGCCCGTCTCGCCGCAATCGAGCGGCGGCTCGCGGCGCTCGGGGCCGCCGACGCGGCGCCGGTCGAGCCCGCCTCCGTCCGCGCGCCCTCCGCGGACCAGGCCGCCGCGTCGCCGGAGGGCGACGCGAGTCAGGCCGACCTGCCCTTCGCCGAGGGTCCCGCCCCGCCCGACTGGGAGACGGTGGCGCGCGCGCTCGACTTTCCCCGGGATGAAACCGACGCGGCCGGCTTCGCCGCGATCGAAGCGGCGCTGCGCGACCCGCAGCTCCGCGAACTGCTGCAGGCGGCGGAGGACGTGCTCGCCATCCTCGCGGCGGAGGGCGCGCATATGGAGGATCTCGCGCCGGAGGCCGCGCCGCTCTCGGCCTGGGCGGCCTACGCCGCCGGCGCGCGCGGCGCGAAGGCCGCGGCGATCGGCGGCGTCCGCGACGAGGCGGCGCTGGCCGCGGCGTCGGGACGGATCCGCCGCGACCCGGTCTTCCGCGACGCCTGCCTCGTGTTCTGTCGGCGATGGAACCTGCTGGTGGCGCGGATCTTCCGCGACCTCGGCCCGGAGCCGGCCCCGATGGCGGCCGTCGCCGACAGCCGCGCGGGTCGCGCCTTCATGCTGGTCTCGCGCGCACTCGGCGCCTTTGAGTGAGGAGGCCCCGCCTCTTTGCGAGGCGGGGCGCGAAGGCGGCGCTCAGGAAGCGCGCCGACGGCGGCGAAACGCGTCAGACGGCGTCGACCAGCCCCGCCGGCAGCGGCGATCCGGCGTAGCCGAGCCCGGCGCGCATCGCGCCGAACAGCACCCCGGTCGCCGCCTTCGCCGCCTTCTCGGCCGCGACGCTGGCGACGCCCTTGAGCGCGCGGGCGTAGCGGCGGGTCATGTGCTCGATCTCCTGTAGCTCGCGCTTCATCTCGTCGTCGTCGAGGAGACCGGCGGCGTAGGCGTCGGCGATCAGGTCCGCGTAGTGCGTGACCGCCCGCGCCTTGGCGGCGGCGTAGCCGCGCACGCAGGGCAGGTCCGCGCCCACGGCCCGGTTGAGGGCGACCTGCATGCGGCCCACCGTCTCGTCCACATCGAGGATCATGCTGCGTCTCCTTCAGCGGCGGTCGAGGGCGTCGCGCTCGTAGAACAGCGCGTCGCCGAGAGCGTCGGTCATCGCCGCGGCGCGGAGCGCGACGATTCGCGGAGCGGGGCCGAGCCCGTGCGCGGCGCGGTCGCGGTCATGCGCGGCGAGCAGGTCGAGATGCGCCCGGTAGTCCGCGAGGAAGCCAGCGGTCGCGACGGCGTAGCGATCGGTCGACGCCCGCTGGACGGGCGTGGCGCGGGCCCGCGCCCGCGCCGCCAGGGCCTTTGCGGCCTCCGAGAGCGCCGCGTAGCGCGCCGTGCGCTCCGGCAGCCCGCCGGCGGCCGAGCGCGCGCCGATCGCGCCGACCACGGCCTCGGTTTCCTCCACAAGGGTCTCCAGCGCGGCCACCGTGTCGACGTCGCGCGCAGGCTCGGCGATCCGCGCGCAGGACGCCGCCGCCAACAGGCCGAGAAGGACCGCCGCGATCAGAGAATACTGGAGTATTCGCGCGCCCTGGGCGCGCGTCGGCCGATACGGCATGGCGGGATCTCGCTCTCATTGCTTGGAACGAGAACCCTTGTATTCGAATACCGTTAAATTTTGATTTTTTGCCGCCAAATGATTGAGAGCAGGAGAAGAACGACCCCGACGCCGCCGAGCAGCAGGGCGGCGGGCGTCTCCAGCACCGACAGGATCACCGGGTCCCACAGCCATCGCGCGACATGCCGCTCGACCGCAGGCTGAAGAAGCTGAAGGCTGTTCGGCGCGAGCGAGAACCACCACTCGCCAAGCGCGCGCAGCCGTCCGGCGGCCGTCAGATCCAGCGCCGCGAGCGCGACGCCGAAAACGAGCCCGACGACGCCGAAAAACCGAAGCATGAAGGGCCCTCCCCTGGCGAGACCGTGACGTAGGCGCCCGCGGACGGGCTTTCGAGCCCTTGTCCGCGCCGTCCGCGAAGCCCACGCTGCGCGCGCCCTTGCGAGAGGACCGTCGTCATGCGCCCCGCCCTGCTCTTCGCCGCTCTGCTCGCCGCGACCCCCGCGGCGGCGCAGGAGGCCGCGCCGCCCGAACGCACCGTGTCCGTCTCCGCCGAGAAGGCGGCGACGGCGGACGCCTTCATGGTGGTCGCCGCGCATCCGCTCGCAGCGCTCGCCGGCTACGACGCGCTCGCGGCGGGCGGCTCGGCGGCGGACGCGGCGGTCGCGGTGCAGGCGATGCTGACGCTGGTCGAACCGCAGTCCTCGGGCCTCGGCGGCGGGGCCTTCGCGCTCTACTGGGACGCGTCCGAAGGCCGGCTGACGAGCTTCGACGGACGCGAGCGCGCGCCGCTCTCCGCCGATCCGACCTACTGGCTCGGGCCGGACGGCGCGCCGATCCCGTGGCGCGACGCCGTGGTCGGCGGACGCTCGGTGGGCGTGCCGGGGACGCCCATGCTGCTCGAGACGCTGCATGCGCGCTTCGGGCGCCTCGACCGCGCCGACCTCGTCGCGCCGGCGATCGCCACGGCCGAGGACGGCTTCGCCGTGTCGCCGCGGCTCGCGGGGCTGATCGAGGACGCGGCGGATTTCGCGCTCGACCGATTCCCGGAGACCCGCGCCTACTTCTTCCGCCCCGACGGCGCGCCGCGCGCCGAGGGCGAGATCCTGACCAATCCGGCGCTCGCGGAGACGCTGCGCCTGTTCGCCGAGCAGGGCGCGGCCCCGTTCTACCGGGGGCCGCTGGCCGAGGCGATCGTCGAGGCGGTGCGGACCGAGACCAATCCGGGCGAACTCACGATGGAGGATTTCGCGGACTATGCCGTCGTCGAACGCGCGCCGGTCTGCGTCGGCTATCGGGGCCACGAGGTCTGCGGGATGGGTCCGCCCTCCTCGGGCGGCCTCACGGTCGGGCAGATCCTCGGGATGCTCGAATGGTTCGACATGGGCGACGGCGGTCCGACGGCGGAGGCGTGGCATTTGCTTGCGGAGGCCTCACGCCTCGCCTTCGCCGACCGCGCCCTCTACATGGCCGACGCCGATCATGTCGCCATGCCGGAAGGCCTGCTCGACCCGAACTACCTGGCGGCCCGCGCGGCGCTGATCGACCCGACGCGCGCCATGGACGCCGCCGAGGCGGGCCTGCCGCCCTGGAAGGACGCGCGACGCCTTGCGCCCCAGAGCCAGCGCGAGCGCCCGGCCACCTCGCATTTCTCGATCGTGGACGCCGAAGGCGACGCCCTGTCGATGACGTCGAGCATCGAGACCGGCTTCGGCTCGCGCCTGATGGTCGGCGGATACCTGCTGAACAATGAACTGACCGACTTCTCCCGCGCCCCGGCGCGGAACGGCGCGCCGGTCGCGAACCGGGTCGAGGCCGGCAAGCGGCCCCGCTCGTCCATGGCCCCGACCATCGTGCTGCGCGACGGCGCGCCCGTGCTGCTGACCGGGTCGCCCGGCGGCTCGCGCATCATCGGCTACGTCGCGCAGTCGCTCGTGGCGGCGCTGGACTGGGGCATGAGCCCCGCGGAGGCGGCCGCGCTCGGCCATGTCCTCAGCCGCGGCGGTCCGGTCGAACTGGAGGACGGCCCAGGCGTCGAGGCTGTGGCGGAGGCCCTGCGGGCGCGCGGGCACGCCGTGGAGATCGGCGACATGAACTCGGGCCTGCATATCATCGCGCTGGAGGGCGGGCGGCTGATCGGGGGCGCGGATCCGCGCCGCGAGGGGCTGCCGCTCGGGCGCTGACGGCCGCCGGAATTGCGCCGCGCCAACGCGCGATTAAGCGCGAGGGCGCAAAGTCGCCGCGAATCGGCCCGTGCGCGCGGTCTCGCGCGCCGTCACCGGGAGACGCGCCCATGCCGACACGCGCCGCGACCGTCGCCGCCCTGATCCTGCTCGCCGCCGGCTGCGGCGGCGCGCCCTCGCCGAGCGCGCCGCCGCCGGAACCGATCGTCATCGCGGACGCCCGGCCGGAGTTCGAGCGGTTGCTCGACCGCCACGGAGTGCCCTTCGCGCCGCCGCGCGAGGGCAAGGCGATCCTCGTCAACGTGCCGGGCTTCGAGGCGATCGCCTTCGAGGACGGCGCGCCGGTGATCCGGTCGCGGGTGATCGTGGGCTCCCCGCGCAACCCGACCCCGATCGTCGACACCCATGTGAGCGCCGTGCGGTTCCGGCCGACCTGGCGCCCCACGCCCTCCATGATCGCGAGCGGCGAATACGAGGACTACGTGCGCCGGCCGGGCCGCGCCAACCCGCTCGGCCTCGCCGCGATCCGGCTCGAGCCCGGCATGCTGGTCTACCTGCACGACACGAACCGGCGCGATCTGTTCTCGCGCGAGGCGCGGGCGCTCTCCCATGGCTGCGTGCGCACCGAACGCTGGGACGAGATCGCCGCCTGGCTGCTCGATGTCGACGTCGCTCAGGTGCACGCCTGGGCGGAGGGCGGGCGCACCTTCGACGCGGCGACGCCGCCGGTGCCCGTGTTCATCCGCTACCTCACCGACTTCCCCGACGCCGACGGCGACCTCGAACGCCATGACGACATCTACCGCCGTGGGCGGACGCCCCCCGCGTCGGCGCCGGAGACCCTCGAGATGGCGTCATCCGCGCCGCGCCTCTGTCTCCAACCGAGGCGGAACGCCGGCTGACGCGGCGCCGCCCGTCTGAACGCAGCGAGCGTGGCGCGGAGCCGCCGCGCCCGCTCCGCTACCGGTCCGCCCGCACCCACACCGCCGCGTCGTGGAACGCCGCGCCGCCATAGGGCGCGACCGCGTCGGCGCCGATCAGCGTGTTGATCCCGACGCCGCCGCGATGTGCAGCGTTGGGGTGGACGCTCTCCGCGATCACCACGCCCCGCCTGAGACCGTCGGAGAGCCGCGCGTCGAGCCGCACCTCTCCCCGCGCGTTGCCGACCACGACCGGATCGCCGTCGCCGACGCCCAGCGCCGCCGCGTCCTCCGGGTGCAGGCGCAGCGACGGCGGCCCTTCGCGCGCGGCGGAGCCGTCGGTCTCGGTGAAGGTCGAGTTCAGGAAATGCCGTGCGGGGCTCGTCGCGAGGCGGAACGGCGTCGCCGCGTCCGTCGGCTCGTTGACCGCCCAGTGGTCCGGCAGGTCGGGCATGTCCCGCCACGGGCCGACTGCGCCGGCGTTCGCCGTCGGCGTCGCCGTCCAGTCCGGGCGGAAACGGAAGCGCCCGTCCGGCCAGGCGAAGCCGTCCGCGTAATGCGCCGTGCGGAAGTCCGGCTGCGCGTCGCGCCAGTTGGCGGCCTCGAGCGCCTCGAGTCCGCCATGCCCCGACGCGCGCAGCGTCGCGTCGGCGATCTCCCGCGCCGTCATGCGGAAACCGGGGTGCTCGGCGCCGAGGCGCTCCGCCAGACCGACGAGGACCGCATGGTTCGAACGGCACGCGCCGGGCGGGTCGATCAGCTTGCCGCCCCACATGACGTGGCTGTGCCCGCCGCCCTGATAGACATCGTCATGCTCCAGGAACATCGTCGCCGGGAGCACGAGGTCCGCGAGCGCGGCGGTCTCGGTCATGAACTGCTCGTGCACGACGGTGAAGAGGTCGTCCCGCAGGAACCCCTCGCGCACGCGGGCCTGCTCGGGCGCGACGGAGACCGGGTTGGTGTTCTGCACCAGCAGCGCGTCGACCGGCGGCCCGCCGCGCAGCGCCTCCGCGTCGCCGGTCAGCACGCGGCCGATCTGGCTCTGGTCGAGCATCCGCACGGAGGGGTCGCGGCGGTCGAGCCCCTCCAGCAGCGTCTTGTCCCAGCCGTAGACGCCGCCGTTGTTGTGGAAGGCGCCCCCGCCCTCAAGCCCCCAAGCGCCGGTCACGGACGGGATCGAGAGCGCAGCGTGCATCGCGACGACGCCGTTGCGCTGCCGGGTGAAGCCGTAGCCCAGGCGGAAATAGCTGCGCTTGCGCTCGCCGACGAGGCGCGCGAAGGCCTCGATCTCCTCCACCGAGAGGCCGGTGATCCCCGCCGCCCAGTCCGGCGTCCGCGTCGCGAGATGCGCCTCCAGCGCCTCCGGCGCGTCTGTGTGGCGCGCCATCCACGCGCGGTCGGCCCAGCCGTCGCGGAACAGGACGTGCATCACGGCGCAGGCGAGCGCGCCGTCCGTGCCGGGCCGCAGGATGAGCGCGAGATCGGCCTGCGCGGTGGTCGCGTTCTCGTAGACGTCGATCGCGACGATGCGCGCGCCCCGCGTCTTCCGCGCCCGCGTCGCGTGATGCATCACGTTGACCTGCGTGTGCGCCGCGTTCGTGCCCCAGAGAACGACGCAGTCCGACTGCGCCATCTCGCGCGGGTCGGGCCCCGCGAGCCGTCCCGTTCCCGCGACGAAGCCGGTCCACGCCATCGTGGTGCAGATCGTCGAGTGCTGGCCGGACCAGCCCATGACGTGACGCAGGCGGTTGATCCCGTCCCGCATCACCAGCCCCATGGTGCCGGCGAAATAGTAGGGCCAGACCGTCTCGGGGCCGCGCCGCGCGGCGGCGGCGCGGAAACGCTCCGCCGCCTCGTCGAGCGCCGCGTCCCAGGACACCGGCTCGAACCGGCCCGATCCCTTCGGCCCCGCCCGGCGCAGCGGCTGCGTGAGTCGGTCGGGGTGGTGGATGCGCTCGGCGTAGCGCGCGACCTTCGCGCAGATCACGCCGTCGGTGTAGCTGTTGTCCCGCGCGCCGCGCACCCGCCCGATGCGCGCGCCGTCGATCACCTCGACGTCGAGCGCGCAGGTCGACGGGCAGTCATGCGGGCAGGTCGACGGGCGTCGGACGACGTTGGGCTGGATGTTCATGCCGGCAGCGTAGCGCGCGGGACGGCGCGCTGGAAAGCGCGGAGCGCCGCGCGAGCCGGACCGACCGCGACGGCGCGGTCACGCGTCGAGCAGCACCGTCACCCGCCGGTTCTGACGGCCCTTCTTCTCGATCTTGCCGACCGTCACGCGCCCGATCTCCGCCGTCGAGCGGACATGCGTGCCGCCGCAGGGCTGAAGATCGACCGTCGCGTCGCCCGCGCCGATCCGCACCAGCCGCACGCGCCCCTGCCCCATCGGCGGCTTGACCGCCATGGTCTTCACGAGGCCCGGGTTGGCCTCGAGCTCCGCGTCCGTGATCCATTCGTCGGAGACCGGGTGGTCCTCGGCGATCAGCGCGTTGAGCCGCGCCGCGATCTCCTCCTTGTCGCCCGGCGGCTCCGGCATGTCGAAGTCGAGCCGGCCCTTCTCCGGCGCGATCTGCCCGCCGGTCACGGGCATCGGGATCACCACCGACAGCAGATGCAGCGCCGTGTGGACGCGGCGCAGGCGCGCGCGCGTCGCGCCGTCGATCCGGGCCGTCACGACCGCGCCGACGGGCGGGAGCGGCGCGCCTTCGGCCGGCACATGGAGGATCTCCGCGCCCTCGCCCTTCCGGGTCGTGGCGATCGGGCAGGCCCCGCCCTCCCAGACAAGCCCGCCCGCGTCGCCGGGCTGGCCGCCGCCGGTCGGATAGAACACGGTCCGGTCGAGCGTCACGCCGTCCGCCCCCGCGGCGAGGACGGTGGCCTCGCAGCGCTCCAGATAGGCGTCCTCGCGAAACAGCGGCTCGGTCATGCGGTCTCTCCGGCTTCGGTGCGGGCGGGCGGCTCGGCCTCGGACGGCGGCTCGGGCTCGGCGGCGCGCAGGGGGATCGGCTGCGCGCCGGGGGGGCGCAAGGCCTCGCCAAGTTCGGAGACGTTGCGGAACCAGATGTCGCGCTGGCCGAACGGGATCTCGACCCCGTGCTCGCGGAACGCCTCGGCGATGGAGAAATGCAGGTCCGACCCGACCCGCAGGATGTAGTTGATGTCGCGCAGATAGCAGCGGACTTCGAACTCCAGCGCGTCGGCGCCGAAGGCGCTGAACAGGATCATCGGCTCGGGTCGGCGCAGCACCATCGGGTGGGCGCGGGCGATCTTCTTCAGGATCGCCTCGACCTCGCGCGGATCGCTGCGATAGGCGACGCCGACCTTCACGATCAGCCGGCCGAGCATGTTCTTGTGCGTGTAGTTCGTGACCGGGGCCGAGATCAGAGCGGAGTTTGGCACGATGTATGCCGACCGGTCGAAGGTTTCGATCTCGGTCGAGCGCACGTTCACCTTCTTGACGGTGCCGTGGATGCCGTTGACCTCGATCCAGTCGCCGACCTTGATCGGGCGCTCCGCGAGCAAAATCAGTCCGGACACGAAGTTGTTGACGATTGTCTGAAGGCCGAAGCCGACGCCGACGGAAAGCGCGCCGGCCACGATCGCGAGGTTCGACAGATCGAAGCCCGCCACCGAGATCGCGATCAGCGCCGCGATGATGACCCCGGCGTAGCCGACCCCCGATTCGAGCGCGCTGCGGGCGCCCTTGTCGACCTGAAGCTGCGGCAGGACCGAAGAGCGGAGGGTCCGCTTCACCGCGCCGGTCAGCGCGTAGCCGATGAAGAAGACGGCGATGAAGGTCAGGAAGCCGAGCGGCGAGACCCGAACCCCGCTGATGTCGAAGCCCTCGAGGAACGCGCCCGCCGCGATCCAGACGTCGTTGAAGCTCGCGCCCCACGCCATGGCCAACAACGGCGCCGCCAGCAGCAGGATCAGGACGGCGGCGATCACGGGCGCGATCCGCAGCAGCTTCGAGGTCGCGCCCTCCTCCTCGGCCGCCTTGGAGAGGTCGACCGAGATCGCGTGCACGATCGCGCAGAGGCCGATCACACCGAGCGAGCGCAGCGCCGGCCACAACAGCTCGGACGACGCCGCGAAATAGCCGAGCGCCGCGAGCGTGGGCGCGACCACCGCGACGAGACCGAGCGCGCGGCGCAGAAGCCAGCGGATCTGGCGCGTGATGCGCCCGGCGTCCTCGCCGTCATCCTGATCTTCGCCCGGCGGCTCGTCCGGCTCGCCCTCGGCGCTCTCCTCCGCCTCGGGGGTCTCGGGGCGATAGACCCACCGGAGCCGAAGCAGGGCGTAGGCGGCGACGAGCGCGGCGACGAAGTTGACGACGATCAGCGCCGAGGCGTCGAACCGCAGCGTCCGGAGCATGACGTCGAAGCCGGCGTAGAGGCCCGAGACGCCCGAAAGCGTCAGCGCGGCCCGCCGTGCGATCCGCGCCCGGCGGTCGTCCAGCAGCGCGAGCCTTATCTCGGGGCTGTTGGGCGCGAAATAGGCGCTCGCGAGCGCGTAGGTGAGCAGGATCGGCAGCGCGGCGCGCGACACGCCCTCAAGCAGGGCCGACATCTTCGCGCCGAGCAGATCGAGCGCAGCGATCGCGAACATCACGAGGAAGATGCCGAGCGCCGGCAGCAGCACGCGCACGGCGGCGGCGGCGGCGGCGTAGGCCACGCGCAGATTGCGCCCGATCTCGGGGCGACGCGCCCGACCGTCGGCCCAGTCCAGGGCGCGCCGATGCGCGACCACGCCGATGACGAGCGCCGCGGCCACCGCGAGCAGCGCAAGGGGCCCGCGCTCCTCCGCGATCGCGCGCCAGGCGTCGCTCCGGACCGAGGCGCGGATCTCGGAGCGGATGTCGGAGGCGAGCTTGACGAGATCCTCGCCGGCCGCGATCCAAACCGAGGGAAACAGCGGCGAGGGGCCGCGCGACAGGATCCGCTCGCGCAGGCGGCGGTCTTCGAGCTCCGCGAGTTCCTCCAGCAGAACCGAAAACCGTTCCGCGAGCACCTGCGCCTCGGTGCCGGGCGCCGTGATCTCCGCGAGATCGGCGTTCAGCGTCGCCCGGAGCCGGGCGATCTCCGTCTCCTCCTCGCCCTCCGCCGGCGGGTCTCCAAGCGCGCCGAGCTCGCGCCTCACGGGCTCGGCGCGCTCCCCGACGCGCTCGGCGATGGCGCGCGCTTCGCGCCGCAGATCGACAAGCCTGCGGCGCATGACGTCGAGGGCCTGATTGGAGGCGGCGTCGTTCTCGATGACCTCGCGCGCACGATCCGTCTCCGCGCGCATCCGCTCGAAGGTCTCCGTCATGTCGGCGCGCGCGGCGGCGGACTCCCGCCCGCCGACCGTCGGCCGCCCCGACGGGCCCTGCGCCTCGGCCGGCGGCGTCGCGGCGAGCAGGGCCGCGAGCGCGAGCAGCGCGGCCGCCGCCGCGCGGCGCGCCGCGCCCGCGAGGCTCACGCCGGGTCGCCCTCGAACATGTCGGGCAGATCGCCGGTTCCGGCCTCGATCCAGTCGGGGACGGGAAGCTGCTTCTCGCGCAGGAACTCCGGATTGAAGAGCCGCGACTGGTAACGGGTGCCGTAGTCGCACAGGATCGTCACGATGGTGTGGCCCGGGCCGAGATCCCGCGCCATCCGGATGGCGCCCGCCACGTTCACGCCGGACGAAGCGCCGAGGCAGAGCCCTTCCTCGCGCAGAAGCCCGAAGGTGATCTCCAGCGCCTCCGGATCGCCGACCTGGTAGGGCATGTCGACCGTCAGACCCTCGAGGTTCGCCGTGATGCGGCCCTGGCCGATGCCCTCGGCGACGGAGGAACCCTCCGCCTTCAGCTCGCCATGCGCGTAGAAGTTGTAGAGCGCCGCCCCCATCGGATCGGCGAGGCCGATCCTGACCTCCGGCCTGCGCGCGCGCAGCGCCTCCGCGACGCCGGCGAGCGTCCCGCCCGAGCCGACCGCGCAGATGAAGCCGTCGATCTTTCCGCCGGTCTGCTCCCAGATCTCGGGGCCCGTCGTCTCGACATGGGCCCGGCGGTTGGCGACGTTGTCGAACTGGTTCGCCCAGATCGCACCGTCGGGCTCCGTCTTCGCCAGCGCCGCGGCGAGCCGGCCAGAGTAGCGCACGAAATTGTCCGGGTGGCGGTAGGGCTTCGCCGGCACCTCCACGAGCCGCGCGCCCGAGAGGCGCAGCATGTCCTTCTTCTCCTGGCTCTGCGTCTCGGGGATCACGATCACTGTGCGGAAGCCCATCGCGCGGCCAACGAGCGCGAGGCCGATCCCGGTGTTGCCGGCCGTCCCCTCCACGATCACGCCGCCGGGGCTGAGCGCGCCGCGCTCGATCGCGTCGCGAATGATGTAGAGCGCGGCGCGGTCCTTCACCGACTGGCCAGGGTTCATGAACTCCGCCTTGCCCCAGATTTCGCAGCCCGTCGCCTCGGAGGCGCGACGGAGCCGGATCAGCGGCGTGCCGCCGATGGCGGCGGGCATGTCGGGACAGGCGCGCATGGGAAATCCCTCTCTGGCGGTCGGACCTCTACTATCCCGGCGCGCCGAACGGCTCAATCCGCAGGCGCCGGCGCCCGGGAAACAGGCCGCTTGCGACGAAAGTCGTAGACGCTCTGGCCGCGATCGCGTTTTCTCCGGAAACTGGCGCGTTAATTACCTTTGTCCCGCCGACGGGTGATCCGTTGGGAGCCGCCGCGCGTAACCGGCGTAACAACGAGCAGGCGCGGCGCGGCCGCATGGTGAACGAATGACGACGACGGCTTCCGGACATCCCCCGAGCGACTGGATCTCGGCCTATGTGGCGGGCGCGGCGACCGACGGCGTGGCGACTCTGGTCGCCGCTCATCTCGAGACCTGCGCAGCCTGCCGAGCGCGCGCGGCCGGTGTGGAGGCGGTCGGCGGCGCGATCTTCGCCAGCGCTCCCTTGGTGGAAATGGCCCCCGGCGCCTTCGACGAGCTGATGGCGCGGATCGACGCCGCGCCGGCCCAGCCGCCCGCGGCGGCCGAAGCGAGCCCCGGACCGGCTCTGCCGCGCGCCGTGCGGGAGGCGGTCGGCGTTCCGATCGAGACGCTGCGCTGGCGGTTCCGAATGCCCGGCGTCCACGAGGCGGAGCTGCTCTCGGCGGGCCCCGAGCGTGTGAGCCTCCTGCGGGTCAAGCCGGGCGCCGGCGTCCCGGCGCACACGCATACGGGCGTCGAGGCGACGCTGGTTCTCACTGGGGCGCTAATGGATCGCGGGCGGCGCTACGGCCCCGGCGACGTCGCCGTCGCGACCGACGAGGACGATCACCACCCAAAGGCGGGCGACGAGGGCGAATGCCTTTGCCTCGCGGTGATGACCGGCGGCCTGCGCTTCACCGGCGCTCTCGGCCGCGCGCTGAACCTGTTCGCCGAATGAGCACGCGCATCGCCCGGCGGCCTTTCCTGACCGGCGTCTGCGCCGGCGCGGCGGTGGTCGCCCTGCCGCTTTCGCCTGCGCGGGCCGAGAGCTCGACGCGCGTGTTCTCGATCATCCGCGACGGGGACGACGTCGGCCGCCACAGCGTTCGGATGACGCGCGACGGCGATCTGTGCGACGTGGCGATCGACGTCGAGATCGCCATCAAGGTCCTCGGCATCACCGCCTATCGCTACACCATGGCGAATCGCGAGCGCTGGCGCGCGGGACTGCTCGAGAGCTTCGAGAGCCGCGTGGACGACGACGGCGACGAATCCGTCACCCGCGCCGAGCGGCGCGACGGCGCGCTGATCGTCGAGGGGCGCAACTTCTCGGGCGAGGCGCCCTCCGACGCCGTGACGACCACCTACTTCACCATGGACTTCCTCGACCGCGGCACGTGGATCTCCACCGACGGCGGCGAGCTCTTCACGATCGCAGCGACCGAACTCGGCGCCGTCTCGGCGGCGGAGGCGTGGTCGGGGCGCGACTGCACGCGCTGGCGCGCGCGCGCCACCAACGACGACAGCTACGACGTGCGCCTCGAATACGACAGCCGCGGGGAGTGGGTCGGCCTTGCGTTCGACGCGGGCGGCGAGCAGGCGATCTATCGCCCGGACGGCGACGCGCGGCTGGCCGCGCTCTGGACCGGCTGATGGGGGTCTGGGAGCAGGTCGCTCAGCCGTCCGACGGGGTCGCATGGGTGACGGGCGCGAGCGCCGGCATCGGACGCGCCGTCGCGCTCGAACTCGCCGATCGCGGCTGGACCGTGCACGCCACGGCGCGCAACGCGGAGACGCTCGATGCGCTCGCCGCGGAGCGGCCGGGACGCATCGTTCCGCAGCCGGGCGACGTCTCCGACCGCGCGCGGATGCGCGAGATCGTCGAGACGATGGAGGCGCAGGGCGGAGTCGCGCTCGCGGTCCTGAACGCGGGCGTCTACATCCCGATGCGCGCGCAGGAGTTCGACGCGGAAGCGGTCGAGAAGACGTTCGCCGTGAACGTGCTCGGCGCGGCCAACGGGCTCGATCCGCTGCTGAAGGCGATGATCGCGCGGCGGAGCGGCCATGTCGCGCTCGTGGCCTCCGTCGCGGGGTATCGCGGCCTGCCGCGGGCGGCCGCCTATTCCGCGACCAAGGCGGCGCTGATCGCCATGGCGGAGGCGCTCGCCTTCGACCTGATCGATCTGAACGTCCGGATCTCGGTCGTCTGCCCGGGCTTCGTCGAGACCGAGGCGACGGCGGTGAACAATTTCCAGATGCCGTTCCTGATGAAGCCCGGCGAGGCGGCGAAGCGCATCGCGGACGGGCTCGCGAAACCGGGCTTCGAGATCGCGTTCCCGCGCCGTTTCGAGCTGATCCTCAAGACCATCGGACTGCTTCCGAACCGGGCCTATTTCGCGGTCATGCGCAAGGCGATGGGCTGGGGACCGGACGTGACCTGACACGAACGGCCGTCCGTCGCTCGGATGAGGCGGCCCGAATCCCGGCGCGGCGCCTCGGCGTCCCCGCAGCGCCCTTGACCTCCTCCCGCCGTCGCGCGACATCCCGCTGCCCCCCGCACGGAGCCGACCCATGCCCGACTGCGCGATCGACGTCCGCGGCCTTCGCAAGACCTATCAGGCGGCGGGCGGCGAACCGAAGGAGGCGCTGAAGGGCGTCGATCTTCAGGTGCCCGCGGGCTCGATCTTCGGCCTTCTGGGCCCGAACGGGGCCGGCAAGTCGACCTTCATCAACATTCTCGCGGGCCTCGTGCGCAAGACCGAGGGAACCGTGCGGATCTGGGGCTTCGACCAGGACGAGAACCCGCGCATGTCGCGCGCCTCCATCGGGGTCGTGCCGCAGGAGCTGAACTTCGACCCTTTCTTCTCGCCGCTCGAGGCGCTGGAGGCGCAGGCGGGCCTCTACGGCGTGCGCAGGCGCGACCGGCGCTCGATGGAGATCCTCGAAGCGGTGGGCCTCGCCGACAAGGCGCACGCCTACGCGCGCTCGCTCTCCGGCGGCATGAAGCGCCGCCTGCTCGTCGCGAAGGCGCTGGCGCACGATCCGCCCGTTCTGGTGCTGGACGAGCCGACGGCGGGCGTGGACATCGAACTGCGCCGCACGCTCTGGTCCTATGTGCGCGAGCTGAACGCGCGCGGCGTGACGGTGATCCTGACGACCCACTACCTCGAGGAGGCCGAGGAGATGTGCGACCGGATCGCCATCATCCATCGGGGGTCCGTCGCCGCCTGCGAGGACACGCCGGACCTCCTCGCCCGCTTCGACGGCAAGACCCTGCTGATCCGGCCTGAAAGCGCGCTCGAGACCGTCCCCGACGCCCTCGCCGCGCGCGGCGCGACGCTGCGCGCGGACGGACAGATCGCCATCACCTATTCGCGCCGCGAGGCCGACCCGATGGCGCTGCTCGAGGCCGCCCGCGGCGCCGGGATCGGCATCCGCGACGTGGCGACGGAGGAGCCGGACCTTGAGGATGTCTTCCTCGCGCTCACCACCGGGACCGCTTCGGACGCCGCCTGAGCGCCGCCGCGCTTGGCCCGGCGGCGGGGGCGCGGCTATAGAGGGCGAAGCGCCGACCGCCCTGGGAGAGCCCGATGGCCTACGCCTATGACGACCAGAACATTTTCGCGAAGATCCTTCGCGGCGAGATTCCCTGCGACCGCGTGCGCGAGACCGAGCACACGCTCGCCTTTCGCGACATCAATCCCCAGGCCCCGACGCATATCCTCGTGATCCCGAAAGGCCCCTACGTCAATTACGACGACTTCGCCGTGAAGGCCTCTGACGCCGAAATCCTCGACTTCTGCCGCACCCTGGGCGCGATCACCGAGGAACTGGGATGCGCGCCGGGCGCCGGCGGAAACGGCTATCGCCTGCTCGCGAATTCGGGCGAGGACGCGCACCAGGAGGTGCCGCATTTCCACATGCACATCGCCGCCGGAAAGTTCCTCGGCCGGATGCTGCGCGTGCCCGATTGAACGTCGCCACGCGCGACGGGGACGCCCCTCTCGGCCTTCGACCGCCGCGACCATCACGCGCGACGCGCCGACGGCGTCGCCGCGGGGCGTCAGTCCGGCGCGGCTAGGCCGCCGGTGTTCCTGCTCGGCCAAGCCTGCACGGCGGTGGCGGAGGCGCAGGCGCAGCGGTCAGGGTCGCGTCCGGCCTCGCGGCGGACACGCTCGTCGCCGCCGCCGGGCATACCGCGCCGGAACTCGACGCGTTTCGTCCCGAGCGCCGGCGAACCTGACTCCGGTCTCGCTCCAGAAGCGCGCCCCGTGCTAGGAGGCCCGCTCCGAATCGCAAGGGGGCGCGAGGCCATGGGACGGCGAAAGAGCGGCCGGCCGGTGGACGGCTGGCTCGTGGTGGACAAGCCCGCGGGCGTCGGCTCGACGCAGGTGGTGGGCAAGGCGCGCTGGGCGCTCGGCGCGCGGAAGGCGGGGCACGCCGGCACCCTCGACCCGCTCGCCACCGGCGTGCTGGCGGTCGCCTTCGGCGAGGCCACGAAGACGATCCCGTACGTGATGGACAGCCTGAAGGCCTATCGCTTCACGGTGCGCTGGGGGATCGCCACCGACACCGACGACGCCGATGGAACCGCCGTCGCCACCTCCGACGCGCGGCCCGACGCGGCCGCGATCCGCGCCGCCCTGCCCGCCTTCGAGGGCGAGATCCTGCAGCGTCCGCCAGCCTACTCGGCCGTCAGGATCGAGGGCGAGCGGGCCTATGACCTGGCGCGCGCCGGCGCCGCGCCCGAGATCGCGGAGCGGCCGATCTGGGTCGAGAGCCTGACGCTGATCGCGACGCCGGACGCCGACCACGCCGAGCTGGAGATGGTCTGCGGCAAGGGCGGATACGTCCGGTCGGTCGCCCGCGACCTCGGCCAGCGGCTCGGCTGCCTCGGGCACGTCTCGGCGCTCCGCCGCATCTGGGCGGGCCCGTTCGAGGAGTCCGACGCGGTCGCCTTCGAGGCGATCGAGCCCCTGCGCGACGAGGGCGCGCTCGAGGCCCGGCTGCTGCCGGTCTCGGCGGGGCTCGACGCGATCCCGGCGCTCGCCGTGAACGCCGCCGCCGCGGCGACGCTGCGCCAGGGGCGTCCGACCCCCGTGCCGGGCGGCGATCTCGACTACGGCGACGAGGCCTGGGCCGAGCATGCCGGCGCGCCGGTGGCGATCGGTGTCTACAAGGCCGGGCTGCTCCATCCGAACCGCGTCCTGAACCTCGGCGGGGCCTGACGCGGCGTCGCCTTGCGCCTCCGGGCTTCGGCGGTCCATCTGGGCGCGCCCAACCGGAGAGGCCCGCCATGACCGACATCGTCCCCGTTCGCCGCGCCCTGCTGTCCGTCTCCGACAAGACCGGGCTCGGCCCGTTCGCCGCGGCGCTCGCCGCGCAGGGGGCGGAGCTGGTCTCGACCGGGGGCACCGCCGCGGCCCTGCGGGCCGAGGGCCTCGCGGTGACGGACGTCTCGGAGATCACCGGTTTTCCCGAGATGATGGACGGGCGGGTCAAGACCCTGCACCCCGCCGTGCACGGGCCGCTGCTGGCGCGGCGGGACCGCGAGGATCATATGGCCGCGCTGGCGGCGGCGGGCTTCGCGCCGATCGATCTGCTCTGCGTCAACCTCTACCCGTTCGAGGAGACGCGGGCCGCCGGCGCCGGATACGCCGAGAGCGTCGAGAAGATCGACATCGGCGGGCCCGCGATGATCCGCGCGGCCGCGAAGAACCACGACGCGCTGGCCGTGGTCGTCGATCCCGAGGACTACGAGGCCGTGACCACGGCGCTCGCGGCCCGGGGCGGCGTGGACGCGGCGCTGCGGCGACGGCTCGCCGCTGAGGCCTTCGCGCGGACGGCGAGCTACGACGCCGCCATCGCCGGATGGCTCGCGGGCGAGGCGGGGCTCGCCGCGCCGCGCCGGCGCGTCGCGGCGGCCGGGCGGCTCTCGCAGGCGCTGCGCTACGGCGAGAACCCGCATCAGGGCGCGGCCTTCTACGCCGACGGCTCGGGCCGGCCCGGCGTCGGGTCGGCGCGCCAGCTTCAGGGCAAGGCGCTCGGCTACAACAACATCGCCGACGCCGACGCGGCCTTCGAGGCGGTGGCCGAGCTCGACGCCTTCGGCGAGCCGGCCTGCGTGATCGTCAAGCACGCCAATCCCTGCGGCGCGGCGCTCGGGCGAACGGCCGAGGACGCCTTCCGGCGGGCGTTCGACTGCGACCGCGTCTCGGCCTTCGGCGGCATCGTCGCGTTCAACCGACCTGTGGACTGCGCGGCGGCGCGGGCGGTGGCCGAGATCTTCACAGAGGTGGTGATCGCGCCGGCGGCGGACGCGGAGGCCGAGGCGGTGTTCGCCGCGAAGCCGGCGCTGCGCCTGCTCGTGACGGGCGCCCTGCCCGACCCCGCCGCGCCGGCGACGCGGTGGACCCAGGTCGCCGGCGGATGGCTGGCGCAGGACCGCGACGCCGCGCTGCTGGAGGAGACGCGCGTCGTCACCGCGCGCGCGCCGAGCGAAGCCGAGCTGGCCGACCTGCGCTTCGCCTGGGCGGTGGCGAAGCATGTCAAGTCGAACGCGATCGTCTACGCCAAGGATCGGCGGACGGTCGGGATCGGCGCCGGGCAGATGAGCCGGGTGGACAGCGCGCGGATCGCGGCGCGGAAGGCCGAGGACATGGCGGCGGCGCTCGGGCTCGACGAGCCGCCGACGCGGGGCGCCGCGGTGGCCTCGGACGCCTTCTTCCCCTTCGCCGACGGCCTCGAGGCGGCGGCGGAGGCGGGCGCGGCCAGCGTGATCCAGCCGGGCGGCTCGAAGCGCGACGCCGAGGTGATCGCGGCGGCGGACGCGCGCGGGATCGCGATGGTGCTCACGGGCATGCGCCATTTCCGGCACTGAGCGGCCGGCGTAACATGTTGGGACCATTGAAATCATTGCGCTTTTCGCGACAATCACACCGAGACCTGTGTTCGATCCGATCGGCGCGTGCATGGCGGCGAATGGCTGACCAAGACAGATCGTTCCCTCTCAGCGCGCATCTGTCGGTCTTGTGGGACGGAGCGGGCATTCGCTTTCCGCTCAGCGGTAATGGCGATCCGGGCGACCAGCCCGGATCGCGCGAACGCCCCATCCCCGGGGCGGTCGCATTGCAACGGCAGCGAGAAGCGCCGCCGTTACTGTCGTTTGCGCGATAAATCGCAATAGCCCGAGCGTTTCAAAGCGACCACCCTGGGGCGTTCGCGCGATCCTCATCAAGCAATGGCGCCGCTACGCGAGCCCAACGTCCCCTCCGGCCCCGAACCGGACGCCTCCGCATCGGTTTCACGCTCCGCCTTGCGCGTCGACCGAACCGCTCTCAGGCCTCACACCGGACGCGCGCCCTCGGCGCGTCTGGCAGGCCGCCTCAGCAGATCCTTGGCAGCGGCTCGCCGACCGGCAGGTCGACCGACCGCAGCCCGCCGAAGGTGGTCCGAAGGCCGACAGTTCCTTCAGGCGCCGCCGTCGCTCGCCCCACGATGGCCGCGCCCGCGCCCTCCGGCGTCGCGCGCATCGCCGCCAGCGCGGCCTCGGCCTCCGCTTCCGGGGCAAAGGCGACCAGCGTGCCTTCGTTGGCGAGGTAGAGCGGGTCGAGCCCGAGGATCTCGCAGAGCCCCCGCGTCGCCTCCCGCACCGGCAGCGCGGTTTCGTCGATCTCGATGGCGCAGCCCGCCGCCTCGGCGATCTCGCAGAGCGAGGCGGCGAGGCCGCCGCGGGTGCAGTCCCGCGCGGCGCGCAGGCCGGGCGCGGCGTCGAGCGCGGCGGCCATGACGCGGTGGAGCGGCGCGCAGTCACTGGCGAGGTCGGTCTCCAGCGCGAGGTCGCCGCGGGCGTTCATGATCGCCGCGCCGTGGTCGCCGATGGGGCCGCTGAGGATCGCAACGTCGCCGGGCCGCACCGCGCCCGCGCGCAGGTCGCGGCCCGCCGGGACGACGCCGACGCCGGCGGTCGTCACGAAGAGGGTGTCGGCCGCGCCGCGCCCGACCACCTTGGTGTCGCCGGTGACGAGGCGAACGCCGGCGTCCTCGGCCGCTTCGCGCATCGAGGCGGCGACGCGGCGAAGAAGGGCGACGGAGCAGCCTTCCTCGACGATCACTGAGACCGAGAGCCATAGGGGCGTGGCGCCGGAGACGGCGAGGTCGTTGACCGTGCCGCAGACGGCGAGCTTGCCGATGTCGCCGCCGGGGAACTCGACGGGCGTGACCACGAAGCCGTCGGTGGTGAAGGCGAGCCGCCCGCCCGCCGCCAGCGCCTCGGGGGGCGCGAGGCGGGCGGCGTCCTCCATCTCGCGGCCGGCGGGGTCGTCGAAGGCGGCGACGAAGACCTCGTCGATCAGCGCGCGCATCGCCTTGCCGCCCGCGCCATGGGCCATGGTCACGGTCTCGTCGCGCAGCCGGCCCATGGCGCGCATCTCCCCAAGGTCGTTCACGCGGCGGATCTCCGGCCGGCGTAGCGGTGATAGGCGGCGCAGGCGCCCTCGGAGGACACCATCAGCGCGCCGAGGGGGCTTTCGGGGGTGCAGTCGGCGCCGAAGCGCGGGCAGTCCCACGGTTTCGCCATGCCCTTGAGGACGTCGCCGCAGCGGGTGTTCTCGGGCTCGGGGACCTCGCGGCGCTCGCGGGCGTAGCCGACGCCGAACTTCTCCTCGGCGTCCCAGGCGGCGTAGGCGGGGCGGATGCGGACGCCCGAGGCGTCGATCTCGCCGAGGCCGCGCCACTCGAAGGAGGGGCGGGGCTCGAACACCTCGCCGATCGCGTCGAGCGCGGCGGCGTTGCCGGCTTCGGGGACGACGCGGGAATACTGGTTCTCGATCTCGGCGCGGCCCTCGGCGATCTGGCGGAGCACCATGAACACCGATTGCAGCAGGTCGAGCGGCTCGAAGCCCGCGACGACGACCGGCTTGCCGTAGTCGCGCGCGATGAAGTCGTAAGGCTTGGTGCCGATCACCATCGAGACGTGGCCGGGGCCGACGAAGCCGTCGAGGGTCATGTGGGGGTCGTCGAGCAGCGCCTTGATCGGGGGCGGCACGAGGATGTGGTTGCAGAAGAGGGAAAAGTTGGCGACGCCCTCGGCGCGCGCCTGACGCAGCGTCAGGGCGGTCGAGGGCATGGTGGTCTCGAAGCCGAGTCCGAAGAAGACCACTTCGCGGGAGGGGTTGCGGCGGGCCAGCTCCAGCGCGTCGAGGGGCGAATAGACCATGCGGACATCGGCGCCGCGGGCCTTGGCCTGCATCAGCGAGCCGCGGGTTCCGGGGACGCGCATGGCGTCGCCGAAGGTCGTGAAGATGGTCTCCGGGCGCTCGGCGATCTCGAGGCACTCGTCCACGCGCGCCATGGGCAGGACGCAGACCGGGCAGCCGGGGCCGTGGACGAACTCCAGCCCCTCGGGCGTCAGCTTGTCGAGGCCGTAGCGGAAAATCGCGTGGGTGTGGCCGCCGCAGATCTCCATGATGCGGACCGGGTTCGCCTTCGTGGCGCCGAGGCGGGCGGTCGCGGCCTCGATGGCGGCCAGCGCGGCGCGGGCCTTGGCGGGGTCGCGGAACTCGTCGGCGTATTTCATGCGGCGCTCCCCTTGGCGGCGTCGGCTGCGAGCATGGCGTCGGCGGCGCGCATGGCGTCGATCTCCTCGGCGGCCTCGCCGAGGGCGTCGAGCGCCTCCAGCGTGGCCTGCGCCTCGGCGGCGTCGATGCGGCTCATGGCGAAGCCGACATGGACAAGCACCCATTCGCCGATCAGCGCGGACAGCGGCGCCCCCGGCTCGGCCGCGCAGGCGAGGTTCACCTTGCGGCGCACCCCCGAGACGTCGACGACGCCGAGCAGCGCCGCCTCGTCCGCGATCTCCACCACCTGGCCCGGTATTCCGAGGCACATCGGCGTATCCCCCTTTTGCTACTCCGCCGCCGCGAGGCTCTCGGACTCGATGCCGAGCCGGTCGAGCTTCGCGCGGAGGCCGACGCGGCTGAGGCCGAGGGCCTCGGCGGCGCGGCTCTTGTTGCCGTTGCAGGCGGCGAGCGTCTCGGCGATCACCCGCGCCTCGAGCCGCTCGACCCGCTCGCGCAGCGTGCCGCCTTCGGGCGCTTGGGCAGGGTCGGACGCGGCGGCGCGGGCGGGACGGATCTCGGGCGAAAGGTCGTCCTCGGCGAGCCAGTCGCCGGTCGCGCGGA
>AACY020297386.1_pt1 | contig 21900 bp, 26 predicted proteins | sample 267378 | NCBI WGS metagenome assembly AACY02 (sample SAMN02954345, study PRJNA13694) | marine metagenome | biome: aquatic; feature: ocean; material: water; isolation source: isolated as part of a large dataset composed predominantly from surface... | reverse complement strand
GTAGGTGCCGGGGACGTGGAAGGTCATCGACCAGCTTTCGCCCGACTCGGTCAGCATCGGGCTCGCGAAGGTTTCGGCGCCCCTGGGAAAGCCGCCCGGATAGGCGACGACGTTGTGGCTCTCGGCCACGTCGTTGACCCAGCGCACGGTGTCGCCGGGCGCGATCGTCAGCGATTTCGGCTCGAAGCGGAAATGCAGGGTCTCGTAGTCGGTGACCATGCGGACGACATGCGTCTCGCCCGCGGCCGCCTGCGCGGCGGCGAGGGCGAGGGCGGCGACGAGGGCGCGCCGGGGCGCGCCGCGCGCCTCACTCGACATTGACCGTGAGGCGCATGCGCGGGTGGATCGCGCAGCGCACCTTCACCTCGCCCGGCGTCGAGAAGACGTGCTCGCCGACGTCGCCCGGCTTCTGCGCCCCGAGGTCGAACTCGTGGCCGGAGGTCGAGGAATAGACGTTGTGCACGTTGTCGTCGTCGTTGACGAAGGCGATCGCGTCGCCGGCGGCGATGGTGACGCTGCGCTCGGAGAACGCCTTGCCCTTCTGGAAGATCTCGACCGTCGGGGCGGAGAAGGCCGCGGCGGCCGCAAGGGCCGCGGCCAGAGCGAGCGCCGCGCGGGGAGAGGGGAATCGCATCGGTGTCTCCGGTGGGCTCAGCGCGGCAGGACCGGCACGGTCACCGGCGCGTCGTTGCTGGTCAGGGTGCGCATGAAGGCGACGAGATCGTCGACGTCCTGCTCGGTCAGGCCGAGGCCGCCGACCTTGTCGGAGCGGCTCGGCCGCGCGACGCCGCCTTCCTCGTAATGCACGACCACGTCGCGCAGCGTCTCGATCTGGCCGGCGTGCATGTAGGGGCCGCGCAGCTCGACGTTGCGCAGCGTCGGCGTCTTGAAGGCGTATTGCATCGAGGGGATCGGCACCTCCTCGCCGCGGCCGACGTCGTCGGTGTCCATGCCGATGTCGTAGAAGCCGTCGTCGGTGAAGCGCCAGGTGTCGTGGCAGTCGGCGCATTTGCCCTTGCCGGTGAAGACGTCGAAGCCGCGCTTGGCGGCTTCGGAGATCGCGTGCTCCTCGCCTTCCACCCAGCGGTCGAAGGGCGCGATGCCCGAGACGACCGTGCGTTCATAGGCTGCGATGGCGCGGCCCACGCGATCGGCGGTGATCTCCGGGTCGCCGAAGGCCGCCGTGAAGAGCGGCCGGTAGCCGTCGATGGCCTCGAGCCGGTCGATCAGCTCCGACTCGGGCATGTTCATCTCGACTTCGGCGGTGATCGGGCCGAGCGCCTGGTGCTCGAGCGTCTCCGCGCGTCCGTCCCACATCAGGATCGCGGCCCAGGCGATGTTGAGGATCGTGGGCGAGCGCCGTTCGAGCTCGTCCATCCCGTCGCCGCGTCCGACGGCCAGCCCGTCGCCCCATGAGAACGCCGGGTTGTGGCAGGAGGCGCAGGACTGGACGTTGCCGCGCGAGAGCCGCGGATCGAAGAACAGCACCTTGCCGAGCGCGATGCGGTCCGCGTTCGGCGGGTTGTTCTCGGGATAGTCGATCTCCGTGTCGCGCACGAAGGCGCGCTTGCGGATCTCCAGCGGATCCTGCTCCGATACTCCGTTCGCCAGCGCGACGGCGGCGACGGAGGCCGCCAGGGCGGCGACGGCGGCGATGCGGAACGGCATGACAAGCTCTCCCGGCGGCTGACGCGGACACGGGAGAGATCGCCGACGCGTCTTGCCCGGGTCTTAAGGCGCGGCGGGCGGCGCCCCCGACCTTGGTCGGAGAGGCGGGCGGTCGCGCTTAGCGATCTCTTGACGGGTGGGCCTCAGGGTTGCGGGCGCAGTCTTCGTCGGAGCGCCTATGCGAATCTCCTTGCGGATCGCGACCATCGCCGGCGCCTCGGCGCTTTGCGCGGGTGGGCTTGCGCTTTTGGCGGTCCAGTCGGCGCGCCTGCTCGGGGCCGAGACGCTCGCAATGTATGACGGGCCGCTGATGGCGGTCAGCTACGCGCGCTCGGCGGAGAGCAACGCGCTGCGGGCGCTCGCGGCGCTCAGCGCGCCCGACGCGCAGACGGCGGTCGAGGACTTCGACTTCGCCACCGACGACATGATCATCGACCTCGAGATCGTCATGGAGCGGAGCGCCGCGCCCGAAGTGGACGCGCTGGCCGAGACGCTGCTCGACGCCGCCGACGCGCTGCGCGGGGCGGGGCTGGATGCGCTGGCGGCCGGCGCGGCGCCCGACGGCGTGCTCCTGACCAACGCCGGGGCGCTCGCGGCGCGCGCCGCCGATCTCGTCGAGCTCGAATCGCAGGCGGGCTACTTCGCGCGGGAGCGGGCCGCGGGGCTCGCCGCCGCGGCGTCGGAGCGAATCACCCTGATCGCGGGCGGCGCGGTCGTCGCCCTGGTGGTGTTCGCGGCGCTCTCGGCCTGGCGGATCTCGCGGGGCGTGCGCCGGTTGCGCGACGCGATGCGAAAGGTCGCCGCCGGCGATCTGTCGTTCGACGTGCCGGGGCAGGCGCGGCGCGACGAGATCGGCGACATGGCGCGCGAACTGGAGACCTTCCGCCGCGCCGCGCGCGATCATCGCGAGGCGGCCGAGCGCGCCACCGCGCGCGAGCATGACGAGGCCGAGGCCCAGGCCGCCCGCGCCGAGGCCTCGCTGCGGTTCCAGTCCACGCTGGACGTCGTCGTGCACGCGGCCGCCGACGGCGACTTCTCGCGCCGGGTCGCCCTCGACGGGCTCGGGGAGGTCGAGCGCGAGGCGGCGGAGACGCTGAACGTGCTGCTCGCGACGGTCGATCACGTCGCAGGCTCGGTGTCGCGCGCCGTCCGGGCCTTCGCCGAGGGCGACTTCACGGCGACGATCGACGGCGATCAGGAGGGCGTTCTCGGCGCGCTCCGGCGCGACGCGAACGCCCTCGGCGCGCGCCTCGGGGACCTGGTGGGCGCGCTCGGGCGCGCGACCGCCGTGGTGGGCGCCGCGGCGGCCTCGATCCGCGACGGCGCCGACGATCTGGCCGAGCGCACGGCGGGGCAGGCCGCGACGGTCGAGGAGGCGTCGGCCACCATGGAGACGCTGAACGCGGGCGTGCGCGCCAACGCGGCGAGCGCCGAGGAGGCCGCCGCCCAGACCGCCCGGGCGGTGGAGACCGCGGCGCGCGTGCGCGCCACTGCCGCCGAGGCGCTCGCGGCCATGGAGCGGGTCTCCGAGAGCGCGCGGGGCATCGCCGAGATCGTCACGCTCGTCGACAACATGGCTTTCCAGACAAACCTGCTCGCGCTCAACGCCTCGGTGGAGGCCGCGCGCGCGGGCGAGGCCGGCAAGGGCTTTGCGGTGGTGGCCTCCGAGGTCCGCGCCCTCGCCAACCGCTCGGCCGAGGCCTCGCGCGACATCAAGCGCCTAGTGGAGACGAGCGAGGCGCATGTCGCGCGGGGCCGCGACCTGGTCGGCGCGACCGACAGCGGGCTCGGGGAGATCGAGCGCGAGATCGCCGAGGGCGCGAAGGCCGTCGCCGACATCGGATCGGCGACGCGGGAGCAGGCGCATGGCGTCGAGGACGCCGCGCGCGCCATCGGCGGCATCGACGCGGCGACGCAGCGCAACGCGAGCCTCGCCACCGAGACGCTGGACGCCGCCGAAACCCTGCTCGCCGCCGCGCGCGACGCAGCCGACCGGCTGGAGGCGTTCTCGGGCGGACGCGCCGGCGCTCCGACGGCTCGAGACGCGGCCGCCTGAGCTTTCCTGATTTGACGTCATGTATTTGTAAAATTTGGGTATCCGTGCGATAATGTCGGCTCGCCGCGGCGGCGCCCGGGCCTCCGCGGCGGGGAGGACGCGGCGATGCGCGGGTTCGACCGGGCGCCTCTGCCCGAAAGCCTCTATTCCCTGATCTGGCGACGGTCGCGCTGGTTGCAGGGGATGGTGCTCGGCCTCGGCCTGGCGCTGCCGCCGCTCGCGGTGATCCCGCTCGAGATCCAGCGCAGGATCGTCGATCAGGCGATCCCCGAGGCCGATCTCGACCTGCTCTTCTACCTGTGCCTCGCCTTCGCCGCGGCGCAGGGCGCCGCCGCGCTGCTGAAATTCGTGATCTACTATCTGCGCGGCCTGATCGAGGCGAAGGTCACGCGCATCCTGCGCCAGCGCGTGCTCGATCGTCAGGCGACGCGCGACGCCGCGCAGGCGCGCCGGGCCATGGGGCCGGTCTCCGCCATCGTGGCGGAGGAGGCCTATCCGCTCGGCGGCTTCGCCGCGCAGGCGATCAACACGCCGCTCGTGGAGGGCGGCGCGCTGATCGGCGTGTTCGGCTTCATGCTCTACGCCGAGCCGGTGCTGGCGGCGATCGGGATCGCGGCGCTCGCCCTTCAGGGCCTCGTGACGCCGATCGTCCAGATCCGCATCAACCGCATGTCCGCGCGCCGGGTGCGCGCCATCCGCCGCGCCGCGGCCGACATCCTGGACGCGTCGGAGCGGGTTCCGGGGGCCCGTTTCGGGGGCGCTCTGCGCGAGGTGCGGCTCGCCTACCGGCTGAGGCTGCGGATGAACGTCTTCAAGGCGTTCCTGAAGGCGTTCCTGAAGTTCACGGAGAAGGGCGCGGTCGTCGCCGTGCTCGCCGTCGGCGGAGCCATGGCGATCCGCGGCGAAACGACGCTCGGCGTGATCCTCGCCTTCATCTCCGGCCTCAAGCAGGTGCAGGCGCCCTGGGACCACATGATCGCGTTCTACCGCGATTTCGCCGACGCGCTCATCAAGTACGGGCTGATCCGCGACGCCCAGCAGCCGACGCTGACCCTCGCGCCCGACGCCGACCCCGGCCCCGCCGTCAGCCTGCCCTGACCGCGCGAGCGCGCAGGCCGGATGCACGCGCTGCGCGCAATGTGCGTAAACGCACAGTCGCGACTCGGCCCCTCGGTTCTCCTGCCGTCAACGCAAAGGCGGAGGGACCGATGGACTTCTCGGAGATGAGCTTTCGGGAGCTGGGGCTTCAGGTCGGCGGCGAGACCGCCTCCGCCTTCGGAGAGCTTGCGGCGCGGATCGGGCCGGAGGCGCTGGTCCATGCGGCCGCGCTGACGATGGTCGCCGGGTATCTCATGCGCGACCAGCTGCGCCTGCGGGCGCTGCTGTTGATCGGGAACGGGTTCTACGCCGCCTATTACTACGCGGTCGCCGATCGCCCGCTCTGGGACGCGCTGCTCTGGGCCGCCCTGATGGTCGTGACCAACGCGATGATGATGCTCGCCATCTTCCGCGGGCGTCGCCCGGGTCGCCTCTGCACCGACGGCGCGCGGCTGTTCTCGACCTGCGGCGCGCTGGAGCCCGGCGAAGTCCGCCGCCTGATGCGGTTGGCCGAAGTCCGCACCGCGAGCGAGCCGACCGTCCTGACGCGGATCGGGCATTCGCCCGACAAGCTCTATTTCGTCATCGACGGCGAGGTCGAGATCGCCCGCTGGGACCGCGTGCATCGCTGCAGCCGCCCGCAGTTCATCGGCGAGCTCGCTTTCCTGCTGGGGGCCGCCGCCTCCGCGACCGTCACGGTGTCCAAGGGCGCGCGCTACATCGCGTGGGACCCGCAGGCGCTGCGCACGCTGATGGACCGGCGCGACGAGTTCGCGCGCGGCCTCGAGCGCGCGTTCAGCCGCGACATCGCAGAGAAGCTGCGCGAGCAGCCGGAGCCTGGCCTTGCTTTGACCTCAGCCGGCGCCCGTCTCGGCGTCGTCGCCTGAGCGGATCGAGACGGGCGATCTCGGGCCGTTTCCTCAGAAGCCCGAGGCGTTGAGCGCGTTGCGGCAGCCCGCCCTTAGCTGATCCTCCCGCGCGCCGAGGCATTGCGCGATCCGGCCGCGTCCGGGCGTCACCTCGGCGCAGAAGCGGCGCAGCTCGACGTCGCAGGACTGGGCGAGGAAGTTGACGTAGTTCGTCAGGATCGCCTCGACGTCGGGCGTGGCGGCCACCTGATCGGCGCAACGGGGCGTAAGCCGGTCGGCGCGCGAGAAGAAACAGGCGATCAGACGCCGCCCGCCGGCGCGCGCTTCCGGGCAATCCTCCGCGATGTCCGCCGAACAGGCGTTGAGGATCGCGGTGAAGTCGTCCTCGTCGAAGGCGAGGGCGGGCGTCGCCGCGAGGGCGGCGGCGATCAGGGCGGCGATAACCTTCATGGAGTCCTCCGGCGGCGGGGATGCGCGGCCGTGAGGATAGCGGGACCGGGACGGCGCAGAAAGGCCGCCCGCGGATCGGGCGCGCCGCTTCGGGAGGGTGCTGTCCGCTTCGGAGGCGAAGGGGACATTCGGTCCATAGAGGCGGCGCTGTGTGCTGAGGGCCGCGCGGCCGCCCCAAGGGTGGTCGCCTCGGAACGCTCGGGCTATTGCGATTTATGGCGCAAGCGACTGTAACGGGGGCGCTTTTCGCTGCCGTTGCAATGCGACCGCCCCGGGGGTGGGGCGGTCGCACGGCCCGTGCTGGTCGCACGAGCCGCCGGCCCCGCTACGCTCCGCGCTAAATGGCTGCAATGCCCCGCAGAACAGCCGCGGCGCGCGGATCATCCGTTTCCGCCGGCCCGCCGACCCGCGGCTCAGGCGAGCGCGGCGCGCGCCTTGTCGACCACCGCGGCGAAGGCCGCGGGCTCGCGCACGGCGAGGTCGGCGAGCACTTTGCGGTCCACCTCGACGCCGGCCTTGGACAGGCCGTCGATGAAGCGGCTGTAGGTCATGCCCTCGTCCTGCGCGCGGACGGCCGCGTTGATCCGCTGGATCCAGAGCGCGCGAAAATTGCGCTTCTTCGTCTTGCGGTCCCGCGTCTGGTACTGCTCGGCCTTGACGACGGCCTGCTTGGCGACGCGGTAGACGTTCTTGCGGCGGCCGGAATAGCCCTTGGCCGCGTCGATCACCTTCTTGTGGCGCGCATGGGCGGTGACGCCGCGCTTCACTCTCGGCATGTGTCTGGCCTCCTCAGCGCGCGTAGGGCAGGTACTGGCGGACGAGCGTCTCGTCGGCCTTCGCCACCACGGTCGTGCCGCGGGCGTTGCGGATGAACTTGTTGGTCCGCTTGATCATGCCGTGCCGCTTGCCGGCCTGCTGAACCTTGAAGCGGCCGGAGGCGGTCACCTTGAAGCGCTTCTTGGCGCTCGCCTTGGTCTTCATCTTGGGCATTTCGAACTCCGTCAGACTTCCGCGCGCGCGACTCGGCAGCCCTTTCGGCCGGCCGCGCGGTGAGCGGCGGCCTATACGCCTGGATGCGGTTCCCCGCAAGTGCGCGGAGGGCCGATTGACGCGCCCGCGCGGGGGCGGGACAACAGCCTCGGACCCATCGCAGGAGCCTCCGCCCCATGCCCTTCGCCGTGATCTGTCGGGACAAGCCCGGCGCGCTCGAGATCCGAAAGGCCAACCGCGACGCCCATCTCGCCTACGCCGCCGAGCAGCCCATGGTGGTCGCCGGCCCGATGCTCGACGACGCCGGCGCCATGATCGGCTCGCTTCTGATCCTCGACACGGACGATCGCGCCGCAGCGGAGGCGTTCGCGGCGAACGATCCCTACGCCAGGGCCGGGCTGTTCGAGAGCGTCGAGATCGTCGCCTGGAAGCGGGTGATCGGCTGATGGCGTTCTGGCTGTTCAAGTCCGAGCCCGAGACCTGGTCCTGGGAGATGCAGAAGGCGAAGGGCGACGCCGGCGAGGAATGGGACGGCGTACGCAACTATCTGGCGCGCACACATGCGCGCGATGAAGCTCGGCGATCTCGGCTTCTTCTACCATTCGGTGAAGGAGAAGCGGGTCGTGGGGATCGTCGAGGTCTGCCGCGAGATCCATCCCGACGGCACGACCGAGGACCCGCGCTGGGAGTGCGTCGACATCCGCGCCGTCGCCGACATGCCGAACCCCGTCACGCTCGAGCAGGTCAAGGCGGAGCCCCGGCTTGCGGACATGGCGCTCGTCAGGACGTCGCGCCTCTCGGTGCAGCCGGTGACCGAGGCGGAATGGCGGATCGTCTGCGAAATGGGCGGCTACGCCGGCTGAACGGTTCAGGCCGCCCTGCGTTGCGGCGCGCGCCCCGGCTCCATCTGTCCCGGCGGCGGCGTCGCCGCGGCGTCGCCGCCGCGCCCGCGCTCGATCCAGTGGACGAGGGCGAGCAACGCGCCGAGGGCGACGATCGCCGTCGCGAGGCCGAGCAGGAACAGGCCCGAGGTGGTCGCGACGTCGAGCACGATCAGCTTGCGCACCAGCGCGAGCACGCCGATCACGATCACGGTGCGCACCTGGCTCAGACCGTGTTCTCCGGCGACCATCTGGCGAACGGAATGGGCCAGCTCCAGCGCGATCAGCGCCGCGAGGATCCGGTCGAACAGCGTCTCGAACTTCGCATAGTTGAGCGGCGCGTCCATCTGATCGAACGTCAGCAGGATCGTATGGCCGAAGCTTTCGATCGCGAGGACCACGACGACCCCGATCCCGATGAGAAGCACGACCGCAGCCAGGCGCTCGAACGCCGCGTAGATCTTCGAGAACAGCGTCGTCGCCTCGTTCATTCGCCCGTCTCCCCGGCGCATCCTGCGCGACCGTCATATGGCGCGGCGCCGCGCGCGTGAAAGAGCGTCACGCCTCGGCGTTCACGGCCTTGAGGATGATCGGGTCGAAGACGCGCAGCACGGGCTTTAGCTCGCGCCCGCGCTTCAGGATGCGGCCGTCGAGGCCGATGACCGAGTAGGCGCCCTGGCGGAGCGCGAGTTTCGGGCGCTTCTCCACCCGGTAGATCGGCTGCTCGGCGGTGCGCCGAAAGATCGAGAACACCGCCGCGTCGCGCGTCGCGTCGATGGCGTAGTCGCGCCACGCGCCGGCGGCGACCATGCGCCCATAGACGGTCAGGATCAGGGAGAGCTCCCCGCGGTCGAAGGACACGCTGTCCGGCCGCGGCGAGACGGGCAGGGAGACGACGGTCATCCAGCGACCATGGTCCGCTCGAAGGCGGCGCGCAAGCCCGCGCTCATCCCGCCACCATGGGAAAGGTGACGGCGATGGCGAGGGCGAAGACGAGCGCGTTCGCGAAGGCGCCGACGAACGGATGCCCGGTCGCGCGGTAGGCCCAGCCGCTGATCAGGCCGAAGACGAGGAAGAACAGCGCCAGCGCCGGGGCCATGATGATGAGGAAGAAGAGTCCCGACAGGTCGAGCGCGATGGCGAGGGCGAGCGAGGCGAGGAACAGGAGCTTGGTCGCCGCGTAGCTCCAGCGCGGCGCGCCCGGCCCCCGCGTCAGCCACTCGTCGGCCATGAAATACGGCAGCGTCCCGCACAGCATCACGAGCATCAGCGGCGCGCGCGCAGCCGTCGGCGTGAAGTTCGAGACATAGGCGTCGATCGGGCGGCCGATCGCGATCAGCCCCCAGGCCGCGACCGCCGCCGCGGCCGCGGCGAGCAGTCCCGCGCGCGCCCGCGGGCCTTCGGGGCGATCCCACGTCTCGCGCAGGAGCAGAAGCCCCGTGAGCGCGCCGTAGAGCAGGAAGTGCTGGGCGAAATAGTCTCCCACGATCACGGGCAGCACGCCGACGTCGAAGGTCGTGAGGATCAGCGGCGTCGCGATCGCGGGCGGGAGCGCCGTTCGCAGGAAGGCCCGGCCGCGGAGGCCCGCGCCCCGCGGCGGCGTCACCACCTGCGGCAGCAGCTTCGAGGCGGGCCAGCCGAGCGCGGCCGCGGCGAAGATCAGGGTCAGGACGTAGGGACCGCGCGCGTCGGCGTAGTCGGCGTGGGGCCGCGCGAAGACCGCCGCCATCCAGTCCCGCGCCTCGACCATGGCGTCGGGCGAGTAGAGGACGCCGATATGCTCGACGTTCCGAGCGACCGCGCCGCGCCTGGCCGGGCCTTCGCCGGGATCGCCGTAGGTCACGCCAAGCTCGGCGTCCCCGCCCGCGAAGAGCCGCACGACGCGGCGCGCCTCCTCGACGAGGAACGCCTCCCATTCGCCGGCGACGACCAGCATGCTCTCCGGCTCCGTCGCGGTGACGGCGCGCGCGAACATCGAGATCGCGGCGACGGTCTCGACCTCCGCCGCCTCGATCGCCGTGCGGGCGATCACGCTCGCGGCCATCGAGTGCCCGAGCAGCGCCACACGACCGTCCGCGCCCTCCAGGTCGCGTGCGAAAGCGACGATCTCCGCGGTCTGCTCCACAAGATTGCGCTCCGCGCCCTCTTCGGCCGTGACGTCGCCGGTGAGCGGCAGGGGATGCCGGCCGTGGCCCAGAAAGTCGAAGGTCACGGCGATGAGCCCGTTGCGGGCGAGCGTGGTCGCGAAGGCCCGCATCAGGGGGCGCGATCCGGCGAAGCCATGCGCCACCACGACCGCCGGCGCAGGGCCGGCTTCAGCCGGGCGCCAGACCGTCACCGGCGTCTCTCCCACCGAGGCGGCCTCCGTCCGCAGACCGGCCTCCGCCGACAGAAGGCCGGACAGCGCCCACCCTGCGGCGGCGAGGGCGAGGAAGGCGACCGCGATCGCGGCGGGGGTGAGACGGCGCATGGGCGGGGCTCCGGTCGAGACCGGCCGGACTATGCGCCGCCGGCTCCGCTTGTCGAGCCGCGCGGCGGCTTTGACGGCGGACGGGGCCGCCCCCTACATGGAGAGCAGACGCAGAGGCGGAGGATGCGGGCATGAAGGTGGACGGCCAGCCGATGCGGACGATCTGGCCCGAAGGGGTCGGCCCCGACGGAGTGGGCCGCGCCGTCGGGATCATCGATCAGACCGCGCTCCCTCACCGTTTCGAGACCATGTCGCTGCGCACGCTCGACGACGCGGCGCACGCCATCCGCGCCATGCTCGTGCGCGGCGCCCCGCTGATCGGGGTCACGGCGGCCTACGGCGTCGCGATCGCGGTCTTCGCCGACGCCTCCGACGAGGCGGTGGACGCGGCCTGCGACCGGCTCGCGGCGACCCGCCCGACGGCGATCAACCTGCGCTGGGCGCTCGACGAGATGCGCGCGGCGCTGCGCAACATCCCGCGCGACGACCGTCCGCGCGCCGCCTGGGCGAAGGCGGCGGCCATGGCCGACGACGACGTCGGGATCAACCAGGCGATCGGCCGGGCCGGGCTGCCGCTGATCCGCGAGATCGCCGCGCGCAAGCCGCCGGGCGCGCCGGTCAATGTGCTCACCCATTGCAACGCGGGCTGGCTCGCCACCGTGGACTGGGGCACGGCGACGGCCCCGATCTACATGGCCCATGACGAGGGGATCGACCTCCATGTCTGGGTCGACGAGACGCGCCCGCGCAACCAGGGCGCGGCGCTCACGGCGTGGGAGCTCGGCCGCCACGGCGTGCCGCATGCGGTCATCCCCGACAACGCGGGGGGGCACCTGATGCGGCAGGGGGCGGTCGACCTCTGTTTCGTCGGCACCGACCGGACCACCGCGAACGGGGACGTCTGCAACAAGATCGGCACTTATCTGAAGGCGCTGGCCGCGCAGGACAACGGCGTGCCGTTCTATGTCTGCCTGCCCTCGCCGACGATCGACTTCACGCTGGAGAGCGGCGACTCGATCCCGATCGAGGAGCGCGACGCGGCGGAGGTGACCCACATGACGGGTCGCGCCGCGGATGGGCGGATCGAGACCGTGCAGATCACGCCGGACGGCTCGCCGGCGCGCAACCACGCCTTCGACGTCACGCCGGCGCGGCTCGTGACCGGGCTCGTGACCGAGCGCGGCGTCTGCGCGGCCGAGCGCGCGGCGCTCGCGGCGATGTTCCCGGAGCGGAGCGGCGGGTAGTGGTCAGGTCGAGACGGGCTAGTCCGCCTGGGGGCCGGAGGGGATATTCAGTCCATAGCGGCGGCGCTGCGTGATGAGGGCCGCGCGGCCGCCCCAAGGGTGGTCGCCTTGGAACGCTCGGGCTCTTGCGGTTTATGGCGCAAGGGACTGAGACCGCTCCGCTTCTTGCGCCGTTGCAATGCGACTGGCCGGGGCTCCGCCCGTTCTGGCCTGAAACGCGCCACCGGCGCGTTTCCGAGACGGCCCTCACCCCCCGGGATGGGGCGGTCGCGCGGCCCGGGCTGGTCGCCCGAGCCGCCGGCGCCGCTACGCTCAGCCCTGAACGACCGCTCCGTCCCGCAATGTGGACAGGTGAAGCGCGGACAGGGAACACTCCGCCTCGGTCATCCCACTCTGGCGACGCCGCAGCTGCGCTCGCTCGGCGTCCGCGCCCCGTTCCCAAGCCCCCGCGTTCCGCTGTAGAGACGAGCCGCCGTCCCGCGCCCGGGGACGCCGAGGAGACACGCCCATGCGCCGCGCCGACGTCACGCGCGACACCGCCGAGACCCGCATCGCCGTCTCCGTCGATCTCGACGGGACGGGCGCCCGCGACATCCGCACCGGCGTCGGCTTCTTCGACCACATGCTCGAACAGCTCGCCCGCCACTCGCTGATCGACATGACGATCAGCGCGGACGGCGATCGGCACATCGACGACCACCACACGGTCGAGGACGTGGGCATCGCGCTCGGCCGCGCCGTCGCGCAGGCGGTGGGCGACAAGGCGGGCATCCGCCGCTACGGCGCCTGCCTGCTGCCGATGGACGAGGCGCTCACCCGCGCCGCGCTCGATCTGTCGGGGCGGCCCTTCCTCGTCTGGTCGCTGCCGTTCCCGACCGAGAAGATCGGGGCCTTCGACACCCAGCTCGTGCGCGAGTTCTTCACCGCCTTCGCGATGCAGGGCGGGATCACCCTCCATGTCGAGGGGCTGGCCGGCGCCAACAGCCACCACATCGCCGAGACCGCGTTCAAGGCCGTCGCCCGCGCGCTCCGCGAGGCCGTGGAGCCCGACCTGCGCGCCGCCGGGGCGATCCCGTCCACCAAGGGCACGCTTTCCGAATGAGCGAACGGATGCACACCCTTCACCTGCCGCCCGGCGCCGATCCGGCCGGCACGCTGGTGGTGGCGGACCGGTGGCGCTGGGGCGCGTTCCTCTTTCCGCTGCTCTGGGCGGTCTGGAACCGGCACTGGGTGCTCGTCGCGCCGCTGCTGCTGGCCGGGGGGGGCGCCGGCGGCCTCGCCGCCGCGGGTCAGCCCGAGGCGGCGGCGGCGGTCGACCTCGCGCTCCGCGTCGCGCTGGGCTTCGAGGCGGCCGGTCTCGTGCGGATCGACCGGCGCCTGCGGGGCTGGCGCGAGCTCGCCGCCATTCCGGCGCGGGACGAGACGGAGGCCGAATGGATCTGGTTCGGCGCGCCGCCCGAGGCCGTTCCGCACGGAGCCGCCCGATGACCTGCGCCATCCTCGACTACGGCTCGGGCAATCTCCGCTCGGCGGAGAAGGCGTTCCAGCGCATGGCCGCCGAGACCGGGCGCGGCGGCCCGGTGGTCGTGACCGCCGATCCGGAAGTCGTGCGCCGCGCCGACCGCCTGGTCCTCCCCGGCGTCGGGGCTTTCGCCGACTGCGCCCGCGGGGTCGAGGCGGCGGGGCTGCGGGAGGTTCTCGAGGAGCGCGTGGTCCGCGACGCCCGGCCCTTCCTCGGCATCTGCGTCGGCATGCAGCTCATGGCCCGCGTCGGACGCGAGGACGGCGACTGGCCGGGCTTCGGCTGGATCGGCGGCGAGGTCGTCCGCCTGACGCCCACCGACAAGCGGCTGAAGATCCCGCAGATCGGCTGGAACGCGCTGGAGGCCTCGGACCATCCGTTGTTCGCCGGGATCGCGCCCGGCGACCATGTCTATTTCGTCCATTCATATCATTTGCGCACGGACTCGCCTGAGGCGGTGATCGCCCGCGCGGATTACGGCGGCCCGTTCGCCGCGGCCGTCGGGCGAGACGCGATGGCGGGCGTGCAGTTCCACCCCGAGAAGAGCCAGCGCGCCGGACTCAAGCTGATCGCGAACTTTCTCGACTGGCGCCCGTAGCGGCGCCCGGCGCCCGCCGAGCGGGCGGGTCACTCCGGGCGGAACGCGTGCGCGCCAGCCGCCGCGCCGTCGCGCACCGACACGATCAGCCGTCCGTCCTCGAGCGTGACGAACGCGGTCTCCTGTTCGAGGGTGACGGCGTCGATGAAGCCGAACTCGGCGCCGTCTGTGGTCGCGCGGAGCAGCCCCGCGCCGATGTCGACGCAATCCGGGGCGCACAGCAGCACGCGGGGATCGCCGACGGGACCCGCGAAGGTCAGACGCGTCCCGTCATACGGGCCGCCGACGCCGATCCAGTCGCCCTGGATCCGGGTCAGAAAGCGTTCCCCAGCGTCGGCCGGCGGAGACGTCGTCGAGCCCTGAGATCCGGGACCGGTCTGATCCAGCAGCGAGATGCCGGCCGCGAGCGACATGCCGAGCGCCCCGATCCACGCCGCCGCCACTGTCGGCGACATGCCGCCCCGGTGGCGCACGGTCTCATCCTGCGCAGTCATGGCGCGGCTCCGTCTCAGCACGCCGCGGCGCGGAAAGGAAAGCGGCCGTAGCCGTCGGCCTCCAGGACGACGCCCTGACCGGAGCTCGGGCGCAGGGTCACGAAGATCGCGCCGGTCTCGTATTCATGGCGATAGAACGCCCGCCCGGCGCCCGAGCCGTAATCGGCCTTGATCCGCATCGCGCCGATGTTCGGCGAGGCGAGGACGCCGTGGATCTCGGCGATACGCCCGGCGCGTTCGACGGCGAGCCGCAGCGTCGCCGGCGCGCCGCGATGGTCGCGGCCTTCGAAGCAGGCGGCCTCGGCCGAGACTGCGCTCAGCGCCGCGAGGGCGGCCGCGGCGAGGGGGGCGAACAGGCGGCGGTGCATCATCGGGTTCCTTCTACGCGTCGCGCCGGCGATGCGCCGCCGGAGCTTCGCGACGGAGATTGACCGTCCGCGCCGCGGGGCGCTGTGCGAAGCCGCACGCGCCGCGCGCAGGTTGCGCGGCGTCCGCCTGCGGGTTAAGTCGCCGCAAACTCCGGAGGAGATTTCCATGCTGGCCTCGCCCGCCTACGCGCAGACCGCCGCCCCCGGCGCAGGTGGGATGGACTTCATCGTCCAGCTCATCCCGCTGATCCTGATCTTCGTGATCTTCTACTTCTTCCTGATCCGCCCGCAGCAGAAGAAGGCGAAGGATCACCAGAACATGGTCGAGAACCTGCGCCGCGGCGACACGGTGATCACCGCAGGCGGGCTGCACGCCAAGATCACGCGCGTGGCGGACGACCATGTCGAGGCGGAGCTCGCCCCGAACGTCAAGGTCAAGGTCGTCAAGCAGACGATCTCCGGCGTGGTCTCGAAGACCGAACCCGCCAACGACAACTGATCGGCGCGGCGAGCGGGCGGAGCTTCGATGCTGTTCTTCGCGACCTGGAAGAAGGCCCTCGTCATCGGGGTCTGCCTGCTCGGCGTCCTCGCGGCGCTGCCGAACCTGTTCTATGAGACCGCCGACGAGGCCGCGCGCGCACGGGCGGAGATCGCGCGCCTGACCGAGGCTGGAGACGCGCCCGCCGCCGCTTTGCAGGACGCCGCCGCCGGCTGGCCGTCCTGGCTTCCGGGGGGCGTGCTCAATCTCGGGCTCGACCTGCGCGGCGGCGTGAGCCTGCTCGTGGAGGTCGCGGTCGAGCAGGTCGAGGCGGAGCGCATGGTGTCCCTCTGGCCCGAGGCGCGCGAGGCGCTGCGCGAGCGGCGCGACGCCGTGGGTCCGTTCCGCCAGGTCGATACGGACGCGCCGGGCGTGCTGGAGATCCGGCTGGTCGATCCGACGCCCGACGCCCTCGACGCCGCCGTCTCGGCGCTGCGCGACCTGGCGCAACCGGTGCAGCAGGGGCTGCTCGGCGCGGCGGGGCCGGACATCTCGGTGTCCGAGGTCGACGGCGAACGCATTCGGGTCGCGCTGACCGAGGCCGAGCGCGAGGCGATCCGCGAGCGGACGATGGCGCAGTCGCTGGAGATCGTGCGCCGGCGCGTCGACGAGGCCGGCACGCGCGAACCGTCGATCCAGCGGCAGGGGGCCGACCGCATCCTCGTGCAGGTGCCCGGCGTCGGGTCGGCCGACGAGGTGCTGGCGCTGCTCGGCGAGACGGCGAAGCTCACCTTCCACGAGGTCGTCGGCCAGACGCAGAACGCCGACGCGCGGCCGGGGCCCGGCGAGATCAAGGTTCCGGACGCCGAGCGCGACGGCCTGTGGTATCTGCTGGAGCGCGCGCCGGAGGTCTCGGGCGAGAACCTCGTGGACGCGTCCGGCGGGTTCGACCAGGACGGCCGGCCGGCCGTCAATTTCCGCTTCGACACCACGGGCGCGCGGCGCTTCGGCGACTACACGCGCGAGAATGTCGGCCAGCTCTTCGCCATCGTGCTGGACGACGAGGTGATCTCGGCGCCGCGGATCATCTCGGCGATCACCGGCGGATCGGGGCAGATCACCGGAGCCTTCTCGGTGGAGGAGGCCAATCGCCTCGCGATCCTGCTGCGCGCGGGCGCGTTGCCCGCAGAGATCCGGGTGCTGGAGCAGCGCACGGTCGGCCCCGATCTGGGCGCGGACTCGATCGCCGCGGGACGGCTCGCCACCATCGTGGCGCTTGTCGCGGTGCTCGTCTTCATGGGGCTCAGCTACGGTCTGTTCGGGGTGTTCGCGAATGTGGCGCTGCTGTTCAACATCGCGCTGATCGTCGGCGTGCTGTCGGCGCTCGGCGCGACGCTGACGCTGCCCGGCATCGCCGGGATCGTTCTGACGATCGGCATGGCGGTCGACGCGAACGTGCTGGTGTTCGAGCGCATCCGCGAGGAGCTGAAGCGCGCCAAGGGGCCGGCGCGCGCCATCGAGCAGGGCTACGAGAAGGCGATGTCGGCCATCGTGGACGCCAACATCACCACCTTCATCGCGGCGGCGATCCTGTTCGCCATGGGCGCGGGTCCCGTCCGCGGCTTCGCCGTGACGCTCGGGGTCGGCGTCGTGACCTCGGTCTTCACCGCGTTGATGGTGACGCGGCTCATGGTCTCCGAGTGGTTCGCGCGCGCGCGGCCCAAGACCGTCGCGATCTGAGGAGGGCGGGATGCGGCTCAAGCTCGTGCCCGACGAGACCGACTGGCGCTTCATGGCGCTCCGGCGCGTCACGGTGGCGATCTCCGGGGCGCTGATCGCGGTCTCGCTGGTTGCGCTGCTGGCGCTCGGGCTGAACTTCGGGATCGATTTCCGCGGCGGCACCATGATCATGGCCGAGACGGGGACGCCGACGCCCGTCTCCGCGTGGCGCGACGCGCTCGGGGGGCTGGACGTCGGCGACGTCGCGGTGACCGGCGTCTCCGATCCGGCCTCGGAACTGGCGGGCGGTCCGCCCGACGCGGTGCAGATCCGCATCGAGCAGGGGGCCGACGACGACGAGATCCGCGCCGACGCCATCGCCGCGGTCGAGGCCGCGCTGCGCGACGCCTTGCCCTCGGTGAACGTGCTCGCCGTGGAGTCCGTGGGCGCGAAGGTCTCCGGCGAACTGGTGCAGGCGGGGGCGCTCGCGGTGCTGCTCGCGGTGTTGGCGGTGCTCGTCTACATCTGGCTGCGCTTCGAGTGGCAGTTCGCGGTCGGCGCGGTGGCCGCGCTCGCCCATGACGTCGCGATCACGATGGGCGTGTTCGCGCTCACGCGGCTGGAGTTCAATCTCTCCATCGTGGCGGCGCTGCTGACCATCGTCGGCTACTCGCTCAACGACACGGTGGTGGTCTATGACCGCATCCGCGAGAACCTGCGGCGGTTCAAGACCAGACCGCTGGAGGAGGTGCTCGACCTCTCGATCAACGAGACGCTGTCGCGGACCATCATGACGTCGGCGACGACGCTCATCGCGCTGCTCGCGCTCTACATTCTCGGCGGCGAGGTGATCCGGGGCTTCACCTTCGGGATGATCCTCGGCGTCGTGATCGGCACCTACTCGTCGGTGTTCATCGCGGCGGTGATCCTGCTGCGGCTCGGCGTCGAGCGGGACGCAGGCGAGGACGCGTCGGGGCCCGGCGTGCGTTTCGGCGCGCCCGACGCCCCCTGAAGCGACGAAAGACAGGAGGCGGCCATGCGCCTCAACGACGTTGAGTTCCAGGGACAGCCGCCGATCGACGGCTACGCGCCGGGAGGTTTTCGCATCGGCGGCTACGCCCATCGCGGCGGGCTTCTGATCCTGCCGCGGCGGATCGCGGAGTGGACCTTCGCGACGCCGCTCACGCCGGATTGCTTCGCGCGCGCCATCGCCGCGGCGGACGACATCGACCTCCTCCTGATCGGCATGGGCGCCGATATCGCGCCGTTGCCGCAGGAGGCGCGCGCCGCGCTGGAGGCCGCCGAGATCGCGCCCGAGGTCATGGCGACGCCCGCCGCCTGCCGGACGTTCAACGTTCTCATCGCCGAGGAGCGGCGGGTGGGCGCGGCGCTGATCCCCGTCTGAAGTCCGCCGCAGGCGCGTCGAGGACACGACTTTCCGTCTCGGCGCGCGGCGCCGCGCCGCGGGGACGGTTTCGAGGCGCCTGCGTTCGGGCTATATCCGATTTGCGCGGCGCGACGCCGCAGCCGGACGTCCACAAACGACAGGGGGCCCCAGATGGCTTTCGAGCTTCCCGATCTTCCCTACGCCCATGACGCGCTCGCCGCCGGCGGGATGTGCGAGGAGACGCTGCACTACCACCACGACATCCATCACAAGGCCTATGTCGACAACGGCAACAAGCTGCTCGCGGGCTCGGGCCTTGAGGACAAGTCGCTAGAGGAGATCGTGGTCGCGACCTATGGCGACGACTCGAAGGCGGGTCTCTTCAACAACGCCTCGCAGCATTGGAACCACATCCAGTTTTGGGAGATGATGACGCCGAACCCAGGCGCGATGCCCTCCGAGCTGGAGAACCGCATCGCGGACGCGTTCGGCTCCGTCGACAAGTTCAAGGAGGACTTCGCCGCGGCGGGCGCCGGGCAGTTCGGCTCCGGCTGGGCGTGGCTCGTGGTCGACAAGGGCGAGCTCAAGGTCACCAAGACGCCGAACGGCGTGAACCCGCTCTGCTTCGGTCAGACGGCGCTGCTCGGCTGCGACGTCTGGGAGCACTCCTACTACCTGGATTTCCGCAACAAGCGCCCGGCGTACCTTTCGAACTTCCTCGAGAAGCTCGTGAACTGGGAAAACGTGGCCGAGCGGCTGTCCAAGGCCGGCTGAGACGGCTCGGCGCCGGGGCCTTCGGGCCCCGGCGGCTTCAGAGCGCGGAGATGCGGGCGAGCGTCTCCTCCGCGTCGGCCGTGACGGTGAGGAAGCCGCGCAGCGACTCGGAGGCGAACCCCCGCGCGATGATCGCGTCGATCAGCGCGAGCAGCGGGTCCCAGTAGCCGCCGACGTTCATCACGATGAGCGGCTTCTCGTGCAGGCCCAGCTGTCGCCAGGTGAGCACCTCCACCAGTTCGTCGACAGTGCCGGCCCCGCCGGGCATCGCGACAACCACGTCGGCGTTCGCGAACATGATCTTCTTGCGCTCATGCATGGTGTCGGTGACGATCAGCGCGGTCAGATCGCGGCGGCCGACCTCCATCTCCATGATGTGCCGCGGGATCACGCCCACCGCCTGGCCGCCGGCGGCGAGCGCCGCGCGGGCGACTTCCCCCATCAGGCCGACGTCCCCCGCGCCGTAGACGAGGCGGAGACCGCGCTCCGCGACGCCCGCGCCGAGCGCGCGCGCCTCATGCGTGAAGGCGAGGTCGTCGCCGTGGCGCGAGCCGCAATAGACGCAAACGCTCTCGACGGGATGTGGGATCATGACGCGCTCCGACGGCGGCGGGTTTCAATACCGCCCCTAAACGCTTATTTTGCAAGTTTGAAGGGAGCGTGCGGCGCGGCGCGCGTCGCTGGAAGGAACAATGACGAAGGGCGATCTCATCGCTGGCTTGCTCGCGGGTTGCGTTCTTGCGACCGGAGCTTTCGCGGCTTTCGCGCTGCTCGCGCCCCGCGGCGAGCCGCCGGCGCAGACCGCCGTGCAGGCTCCGTCGGACGATCCTGATCCGGCGGAGGCTCTCCCTGACGACGCAGCCGCGGCTCCGACCGGCCAGACGGCGCCGGCGTCGGAAAGCGACCCCGTGACCCGCGACGGCGGCGAGGCGACGGCGCCGTCGATCGACGTCGTGCGCGTCGAGCGCGACGGCGCGGCGCTGGTTGCCGGCCGCGCCGCGCCGGGCGAGGAGATCGACGTGCTGATCGACGGCGTGGTCGAGCAAACCGTGGCCGCAGGGCCGGACGGCTCCTTCGCCGCCTTCGTCGATCTCGGACGCGATCCCGGCGCGCGGCGAATCGATCTCGCCGCGCGCGGCGAGGGCGGCGTCGAGACGACGTCCGATCCGGTGCTCGTGGCCGCCCCGGCGGCCGCCGAGGCGGATGACGAACCGACCGTGCTCGCCGCCCGTCGCGACGGGGTCGAGATGCTCCAGGGCGCGCGTCCGGAGGCGGAGCACGGCGTGACCTTGGAGCGCTCCAGCGACGACGGACGCGGCGTCGTGACCCTCTCCGGCAGGGCGGAAGGGCTTCGCACGGTCCGCGTCTTCGCCGACGCGCGTCTCGTGGCGGAGACGACCGCGGACGCGGACGGGCGCTGGTCCGTCGCGGCGGAACGGGGCGCGCTGACCGACGGCGCGACGCTTCGGGTCGAAAGCGTCGGCGCGGCTGGACAGGTCCTGTCCGCCGCCGAGGCGCCGTTCGTCGCCGCGACCGCCGCCGAGCGGACGGTGCGCGCGGGCGAGATCGTGGTGCGCGAAGGCGACTCGCTCTGGCGGATCGCCGAGAACCTGTTCGGGGACGGGCTGCGCTTCACGGTGATCTACCAGGCCAATCTCGACCGCATCCGTGATCCCAACGTCATCTTCCCCGGACAGTCGCTGAACGTGCCCGGCGCGGCCGTCGCCCAGTGAGCTCCCATTCCACGGACGGTCCGGCGGGTCGGGTGGACCTGTCGGTTCTCAAGCGCGTCGCGCCGTATCTCTGGCCGAAGGACGACCCCGAGACGCGGCGGCGCGTGCGCCTTGCGCTCATTCTGCTCGCCTGCGCGAAGGGCGCGACCGTCCTGACGCCCGTCGCCTACAAGTTCGCCGTGGACGCGCTCGAGGACGGGACGTCGCGCGAGACGCTGCTCCTGTCGGTTCCGGTCTGGCTGGTGCTGGCTTACGGCGCCGCGCGGCTGCTGGGCGCGGGGTTCGCGCAGTTGCGCGACGCCGTGTTCGCTCGGGTGGCCCAGCGGTCGCTCCGGGGCCTCGCGCGCGAGACGTTCCGGCACATCCACGCGCTGTCGCTGCGCTACCACCTGTCGCGCCGCACGGGCGCGCTCAGCCGGGTCGTCGAGCGCGGCGTCAAGTCGGTCGAGTTCCTGCTGCGCTTCGTGCTGTTCGGGATCGGGCCGCTGCTGCTGGAGATCCTGCTGGTCGCGGCGATCTTCCTGTTCGCGCTGGATGCGGTGTTCTTCCTCGTGATCCTCGGCGCGGTGGCGGCTTACGTCGGCTGGACCTTCGCCGTGACGGAATGGCGCATCCGGCTTCGGCGGCGGATGAACGAGACGGATCAGGACGCGCATCAGAAGGCGGTGGACAGCCTGCTGAACTTCGAGACGGTGAAGTATTTCGGCGCGGAGCGGCGCGAGGCCGCGCGCTACGACGGCGCGATGGCGGGCTACGAGGACGCGGCTGTGAAGACCTCGGTCTCGCTCGCGCTCCTGAACGCCGGGCAGGCGCTGATCATCTCGTCGGGGCTGGTGGCCGTGATGGGCATGGCCGCGGCGGGCGTCGCGGCCGGGCGGCTCTCCGTCGGCGATTTCGTGATGGCGAACGCCTACGTGATCCAGCTGACGGCGCCGCTCGGCTTCCTCGGGACGGTCTATCGCGAGATCCGGCAGGCGCTGGTCGACATGGGCGAGATGTTCGCGCTGCTCGACACGCCCGCCGAGGTGGTCGACAGGCCCGGCGCGCCGGCGCTGCGCCTCGGCGGCGGCGCGGTCTCCTTCGACCGGGTCGATTCGCCTA
>AACY020563731.1_pt1 | contig 21912 bp, 13 predicted proteins | sample 267378 | NCBI WGS metagenome assembly AACY02 (sample SAMN02954345, study PRJNA13694) | marine metagenome | biome: aquatic; feature: ocean; material: water; isolation source: isolated as part of a large dataset composed predominantly from surface... | reverse complement strand
CTTGTTTGGGCATGGCCCGAATAAACCTGAGAGGTTTAGCCGTAAAAAATGGTTAACTGATATTTTTTAACTTTAGTTAACTCGGCGAGAATGTTAATTTGTACTTTGGCTCAATTGTGAGCTTAACCAAGATAAACGACACGTAAGAAGCTGATTTATATCACCTCGAATTCGATGTCCCTTTTTAACTGTGGAAGTAATGATGGAATCAACAGATAAGTTGACCGACACCAACGCAATTTTGGCGTATTTGTATGAAACATTTCCTTTGTGCTTTATTGCTGAAGGTGAAACTAAGCCATTAAAAATCGGATTGTTTCAAGATTTGGCTGAAAGGTTGGCTGATGATTCTAAAGTCAGTAAAACTCAACTGCGCGTGGCGTTAAGACGCTACACTAGCAGTTGGCGTTACCTCAAATCGGTAAAAGCTGGTGCCCAGCGTGTGGATCTTGATGGTCAGCCTTGTGGCGAGCTAGAGCAAGAACATATCGATCATGCTCAAGCCATGTTGAAAGAAAGCCAAGAAAAAGCCAAAGCTAAGCGTGCTGCTCAAGCTGCCAAAGTGGCTCCGGCTGGCAAAGCTCCAGCGAAAAAGGCCCCTAAGAAAGTAGCTGTTCCTGCCCGCAAGACTGAGCGTCCTGCCAAAGTGGCTCCTAAGGCTGAACCTGCTGTTAACTTAGTCCAAGCGCAATTGACCGATTTAGCTAAGAAACAGCGTGTCAATGTTAAGTTAGGTATGACGCCAGTAGCCGGCGTGATCACTGACATTAACAAAGAAGACATTCATGTTCAGCTTGATAGCGGCTTAACGATAAAAGTGAAAGCAGAACATATTCTGCTGTAATCATTTAATCTAACGGAGTAACTTGTTGATGCGAAAACTCATTTTGGCTACATCCATCGCCACTGTTTTTGTCGGATTCTCGGCTTGGGCTGTGCCTCCTACGATTCAAATCAGCGAGTTACCCACTCTCAAGCAGGAAGCGCAGCATAAAGTGGCCAGTAAACGAGTGACAGATTTATACACTCGTTCGCATTACCATCGATTTGCGCTCGATGACGCGTTTTCTGCGCAGATTTTTGACCGCTATTTACAGCAACTTGATTACCGTCGCAATGTGCTGACCCAAGCCGATGTCGACAGTTTTAAGCCTTATATCAATCAGTTTGACGATATGCTGAGTTCAGGTGAACTCGACCCTGCCTACAAAATGTTTGATTTGGTTCAAAAACGTCGCTACGAAGGCTTTGTGTACGCGCTTTCTCTGCTCGATAAAGAAATGGATTTTACCGTTCCTGGTGATGCCTACGAGTACGATAGGGAAGATGTCGCTTGGCCAAAAGATCAAGCTGAAATCAATGAGCTTTGGCGTCAGCGAGTGAAATACGATGCGTTGAATCTCAAGCTTACTGGCAAAAAATGGCCTGAAATTGTTGAGATTCTGCAAAAACGTTATAACAACGCCATCAAACGTTTGACTCAGACCAATAGTGAAGATGTGTTCCAAGCGGTGATGAATGCATTTTCTCGCAGCATTGAGCCGCACACTAGCTATTTATCCCCCCGTAATGCTGAGCGTTTCCAAATGGAAATGAACTTGAGCCTAGAGGGTATTGGCGCGCAGTTACAGCTCGAAGATGATTACACTGTGATTAAGAGTTTAATCGCAGGTGGTCCTGCCGCTGGCAGTGAAAAACTGTCACCAGAAGATAAGATTGTTGGTGTTGGCCAAGAGGGTGGCGAGATCGTTGATGTTATCGGCTGGCGTTTAGACGATGTCGTTGAGCTCATCAAAGGTCCTAAGGGCAGTAAAGTCGTTTTGCAGATTTTACCGAAGAAAGGTGGCTCAAATGCTAAGCCGTTTAACGTCACTTTAGTACGTGACAAGATTCGCTTAGAAGACCGTGCCGCGACTTCTAAAATCATCGAACCTAAAGACGGTGAATACGCCAATCGTAAAGTCGGAGTTATCCAAATTCCTGGATTCTATATGAATTTATCCCAGGATGTGGAAAAGGAACTCGTTAAACTCAACGAAGCAAAAGTCGAAGGTGTCGTTATCGATTTACGTGGTAATGGCGGCGGTGCATTAACCGAAGCCGTGTTACTGACCGGACTCTTTATTGACATGGGCCCTGTGGTGCAAATCCGTGACGCCGATGGCCGTGTGTCAGCTCACCGCGATAACGATGGCAAGACTACCTACGCAGGTCCGTTGACCGTGATGGTTGACCGTTACAGCGCATCAGCTTCTGAGATTTTTGCAGCAGCATTGCAGGATTATGATCGTGCATTGATTGTTGGTGAGTCCAGTTTCGGTAAAGGCACAGTGCAACAGCATAAGAGCCTAGGTCGGATCTACGATATGTACGAGAAGCCTATCGGCCATGTGCAATACACCATTCAGAAGTTTTATCGCATTAACGGTGGTAGTACACAACTCAAAGGTGTGACGCCGAATATTGCGTATCCAAGTGCGTTAGAGCCTGGTGAGTATGGTGAAGCTGAAGAGAAGAATGCTTTGCCTTGGGACAAAGTCCCGATGGCGCAATACGGTACGCTAAATGATATCACCCCTGAACTGGTGGCGAGTTTAGAGAAAAAGCACCTTGCCCGTATTCAAAACAGTGTTGAGTTTAACTATATCAATCAAGATATTGCTGACTTTAAAAAGCATCACAAAGAGAAAACGGTCTCCTTAGTGGAAAGTGAGCGTATTGCATCACGTGAAGCTGATGAGAAGAAAGTGCTCGATAGAACCAATGAGCGTCGCGTAGCCAATGGTTTAGCGCCAGTTAAATCGATGGAAGATATTAAAGATGATGTTGCTGCGCCAGATGCATTTTTAGATGAAACGGCTTATATCACTCTAGATATGGTGGATGCGAAAAAGCTAGCTAACGCTGGCACTAAATAGGCGGAAGTTACGTCTGTTTACCTTACCTTAAAACGCGCTTATGGCGCGTTTTTCTTATTTAAATCAGTGTTAAAGGGAACGAAATGACACAAGTTCAAGCAAAATACCTTAAAGACTACCAAGCTCCCCAGTTCACGATTGAATCCATCGACTTAGATGTTAATCTTAACGGTAAAAATACCGTTGTTAAGGCTATAAGCAAGGTTAAACGTAGCTCTTCCCACGCTAATCCTATAGTGCTTGATGGTGAAGGATTAACCTTAGTCAGCGTGGCGATTGATGGTCAACAGGTAGCGTATCAAGTTGGTGAAGGGCAGTTGACAATCGAAACGACCCTAAATGAGTTTGAGCTGACCATCATCACCCAACTGGATCCTGAAGCCAACTCAAGCCTCGAAGGGCTTTATATGTCTGACGGTGCCTATTGCACCCAGTGTGAAGCTGAAGGCTTTAGACGTATCACTTACTTCCTCGACCGTCCTGACGTATTGGCTAAATATACTGTGCGTATTGAAGCCGACAAGCTGGCGTTCCCGTTCCTGCTCAGTAACGGCAACTTGATTGACAAAGGTGATCTCGATGGCGGACGCCATTATGTACGTTGGCAGGACCCTTTCCCCAAGCCGGCCTACCTTTTTGCCCTCGTGGCAGGTGATTTTGATCTGTTGCAGGATGAGTTTATTACCCGCAGTCAGCGTAAAGTGGTGCTACAGGTTTTTGTTGATAAAGGGAATTTGCATAAGGCGCACCATGCTATGGCATCCCTTAAAAAGTCTATGGCTTGGGATGAGTCCCGTTTTGACCTTGAATATGATTTAGATATCTACATGATCGTTGCTGTCGACTTTTTCAATATGGGGGCGATGGAAAATAAAGGCTTAAATATCTTTAATACCAAATATGTCCTCGCCGATACTTTGACCGCCACTGATGAGGATTACCATGGTATTGAATCCGTAGTCGGCCATGAATATTTCCATAACTGGACGGGCAACCGTGTCACTTGCCGTGATTGGTTCCAATTAAGTCTCAAAGAAGGCTTAACAGTTTTTCGCGACCAAGAGTTTAGTTCGGATTTAGGTTCGCGCGCGGTAAATCGAATTCACGCCATTAAAGTCATTAAAAACCAGCAGTTCGCTGAAGACTCAGGCCCAATGGCACATCCAATTCGTCCAGAGTCCGTGATTGAGATGAATAACTTTTATACGGTGACAGTGTATAACAAGGGCGCCGAAGTTATTCGCATGATGCACACTTTGCTTGGTGAAGCCCGTTTCCAAGCGGGGATGAAGTTATACTTTAAACGCCACGATGGCCAAGCTGTGACCTGCGATGATTTTGTTGCGGCGATGGAAGATGCCAGTGGTATCGATTTAACCCAATTCCGCCTCTGGTATAGCCAAGCAGGTACGCCGGTAGTAACCGCAAGCGACAGTTTTGATGCTGCATCAGGGCGTTATCAGTTAACACTTAAACAGACTCTTACAGGCTGCACCTCGCCGCTGCATATTCCTTTTAGTCTGGAGCTGTTGGACGATAAGGGACTATCACTGGTCAACCAAGTGATCAGTTTTACTGACGCCGAACAAGTATTTACTTTTGAAGGACTCCGCCATAAACCTGTGGCGTCATTGCTGCAAGATTTCTCTGCGCCAGTTAAATTGCACTATCCCTTCGAAGTTGACCAACTTGTTCATTTGATGCGTTTTGCTTCGAGTGAAGTGGCGCGTTGGGAGGCATCCGTTACTCTCGTTAGCCAAGCAATTTGGCAAAATGTTGAACATTTACAGCAACATCAGACGATGACCTTAGATGGAAGAGTGAAGGATAGTTTTAAAGGGGCTTTACTCGATGAGAAACTCGATCAGGCATTAATGGCTGAGATTTTAGCGATTCCATCGGCTTCCGCTTTGATTGAGCAAACTGATACTGTTGACCTTGATGCGTTAGCGCTCGCGCGTGAATTTGTGCTCACAGAGCTTGCTGCTTACTGCGAAGATGAATTAACGGCACTTTATCGCTCATTGGTTAATTTGGATTGCACTAAAGCCCGCGCCCTTAAAAACCAATGTCTAAATTGGCTTAGCCGAGTTAGCAATGATGCCGAAACCTTTGTGGTAGAGCAGTTTGCTAAGGCTTGTAATATGACGGATTCGCTCGGCGCATTAACGGCAGCCAATGTTGGCTCTTTAACTTGCCGTGACCAGTTAATGGCTCAATTTGAGACGCGCTGGCGTGATACGCCGCTAGTGATGGATAAATGGTTTATGTTACAGGCGACTCATGATAGCGATGATGTGATTGATACATTACGTCAATTACAACAACACGCGAGTTTTAGCATGAGTAATCCCAATCGGGTGCGTTCGCTTATTGGTAGTTTTGCCTCTGGAAATATTTATCAATTCCACCGCGCCGATGGCAGAGGTTATGAGTTTTTAACTGAGTGCCTTATCAACTTAAATCAGCTTAACCCACAAGTTGCCGCCAGAATGGTGACACCGCTGATCCAATTCAGTAAATTCGATGAAACACGTCAGCGTAAGATTAAGGCCTGTTTAACGCGTTTATTAGACTTACCTGGACTCTCTAAGGATTTATTCGAAAAAGTGTCCAAAGCGTTAGCGAAGTCGTCATTAACGTGAGCTCGAGATAAGCAGAGCCGCTGAATAGGCTCTTTTCGAGCCTCTCTGCGTTGCTCTGTCTCACCATCGCTCGCTATGGCATACGACAGAGCGCCTTGATATGCGCACAAATCTGCGCATTCAGGCAGATAATAGATTTTTCGTTTCAAAATAATCATTTATAGCATTGAGTTAGTTTATTAAATTTAGGTTTTTCGACACTCGTTACCCCGAGTTCAGGTTAATTAGAGGAGGAGGGCAGCATTTTGCTGCCCTTATCAATATGGAATTGTATTTTAAGTTAACCCTTAGCTATCAAGATTTTTTACCTTACTATCAAGGGCTGGCCGATAAAGTTGAAGTGCGTGAACGTCAAGGGCGGATCCTTTGGATTAGCGGGCGACATTTTAGGCGTTTTTTAACTGAAAATGGTATTCATGGGCAGTTTAAACTCGTGCTCGACGATAAAGGTCAATTTGTGTCATTGGAGCGGTTGTAGAAACAAATTGTTGATTTTATCTTAGAGTAATTACTTTAAACGGTCGACTAATTACAATTAATAAAACATGATAATTTCTTTGTGATTATGTTAATGAAATTTATGATTTTTTATCTTGCTTTGCCTCAGTATTCCAATCTTCTGCTTTACTAATTTAAATCCCATCTTTGTACTCGATGACATAAATGTGTCTACGTGCTTAATTCTTTAGAAAATTTTCTCTAACTGTGCCTTGCTCATGGGGATTAATTGCTGTAACAATGATGTTACCTGTGAGCTAACAAGATGTTGGTTGTAATTCCAAGAACAAAGAATCCAGCAGGGTACGGAGAGCTAAAATGAAAATTGTTAAAAAAAGTTTTAACAAGTCGGCGCTTGCTTTGGGGGTGGCGTCGGCATTGAGTTTGTTGATGATATCGAATGTTAATGCGGTTGCGTTCGATTGGGGGGAGGTACAAGGCACGTTTGACTCAACGTGGACTGCGGGTGCCAGTTGGCGTGTCGGTGAGCGCGATTGGGATGGACAAATTGGTAAAGTTAACCAGCCACAATTTGATTGGTCGAATTATACTGCGTTTGGCAATACTAAATACACATCTGCTGAGATTTGGGCACAGCCAGGTTCCTATTCAAGCAATAACGATTTAAGTAATTTGCTTTATTCTCAGGGTGATACTACTTCTGAGATCGTTAAAGGATTACATGAGCTGTCCCTGAAGTATGAGAACTATGGTCTGTTTGCTCGTGGCATGTATTTTTACGATCGTAAATTAAACGATGGTAACTATGACTTCAATGACCCGATAACAGGCAAAGAATTCGATCCTTGTGAGGATAATCGTGCTTCAGAAGTGCAATGTAAGGACATCCGTCTGTTAGATGCCTTTGTTTATGCGAATTTTGATTTAAATGACGGTGCCAACCCACTCTCTATCCGTTTAGGTAACCAAGTGGTTTCTTGGGGGGAAAGTACTCTTATCGCCCATGGTATTGGTGAGATTAACCCTGTTGATTTGAACATCCTTAATGCTCCCGGTGCTGAACTGAAAGAAGCCTTTAGACCTCAGGGCATGGTGTGGGCTTCTCTTGGGATCACAGAAAACTTATCGGTAGAAGCTTTCTATCAATATGATTGGGAACCTATTTGGGTGCCAACACCTGGTTCAATTTTTGCGACTAACGATTTTGCAGGCTTTGGTGGTTACAATCAAAACGCACAGTTAGGTTTTAACGCCAACCCTGATATCAACTTAGACTTTGTGATGCAGGAATATCAACGTCTAGCTGGGATGATTGCCAGTGGTCAGACAATTCCAACGCAACAGCTCGTCGCGATGGCATTAGCTTATCCTACTAAAGTCACTTTAGTGCAAGATGAACAAGAGCCAAGTAATGATGGCCAATATGGTGTCAAATTGGGGTATTACGCGCCTGAATTGGGCGATACCGAGTTTGGTTTCTATTTTATGAACTACCATAGCCGCCGTCCGCTGATCAGCGGTACAGCCGCCGATTTTAGCACCGGTGCTCTGTTATCTGACTTAGCGGTTCTGGGGCAAAATGCGGGTGATATCAACCGCGAATTACTGCTCAGTTTAAAGAGTTTCTCTAAAGCGCAAATTGTGTACCCTGAAGACATCAAGCTTTATGGCTTCAGTTTTAACACTTCACTAGGCGATACTTCAGTTGGTGCTGAAATTGCCCACCGTCAAGATGAACCACTGCAAATTGATGACGTAGAACTGCTGTTCGCAGGTATGCCTCAGCAGTTAGCAAATGCCGGTATTCGCCCCGATTTCGACGGTATTTCACAAATTGATGGAGTAAAGCCTGGTGATACCGTTGACGGCTTTATCCGCTTAGATACGACTCAGGCGCAAGTCACTTTCACTCACCTATTTGGTCCTACATTGGGCCTAGATAACCTGACGATGTTAGCTGAAGTTGGCGGGGTGTGGATCCATGATATGCCTGGGTTTGATGAATTGCGCTTAAATGGTCCGGGAACGGCGCGTTCTGGCGGTAATCCTGATATGCCAGGCATTATTCAAGCGTTGCATAACGGCCCTGAAACTAACCCATTCCCAACCGATTTCGCATGGGGATATCGCCTTGTAGCTAAAGCTGAGTTCAACAACTTGTTTGCGGGTGTAAACATGTCTCCACGGATGATTTTCTCGCACGATGTTGATGGTATTACACCAGATCCTATGTTCCTCTTCACAGAGGGACGCAAGTCAGTCGCTTTGGGTCTGAACTTTGAATACCAAAACCGTTGGGGGGCCGATCTGTCCTACAACAACTTCTTTGGTGGTGTAGGTACAACCAACGCGATGGCAGATCGTGATTATATTTCATTCAATATCAAGTATTCGATCTAAAGGACTATAACAATGAAGAAACTGTCGATATTGGCAAGTGCGGTCATTATGGCACTTGTAGCACCAGCAGCGATGGCTAAAGTATCCGAAGTCGAGGCCGCAAAACTGGGTAACGAATTAACCCCATTAGGTGCTGAAAAGGCTGGAAATGCTGATGGTTCTATCCCCGCATGGGATGGTGGTATTACTAAGCCTGTAGCGGGTTACACTAAGGGGATGCATCATCCTGATCCTTTTCCTGAAGATAAGATTGAATTTACCATTACCAATGCAAACAAAGCGCAATATAAAGATTTTTTGACCCCAGGTCAGATGAAATTATTTGAGCTTTATCCTGATACTTACAAGATGAATGTGTACAAGACTCGTCGTAGTGCTTCCGTACCGCAATTTGTCTACGATGCGACCAAAGCCAATGCGACCCGTGCCGAATTGGTGGCGCAAGGTAATGGTATTTCGGGTGCATCGATAGGTATTCCATTCCCTATTCCAGCTAACGGTTTAGAAGCCATTTGGAACCATATTCTACGCTTCCGTGGTGTGGATGTTGAAACCTCACGTAGCCAAGCGGCACCGACAGCTGATGGTAGTTTCACCTTAGTGGAAACTGCCGAGGAAATCCGTTTCGAATATTCTCGTCCTGAGATTACTTTAGATCAGTTAAAAGCGAGCAACACCTTGTTTTATTTTAAACAAGTAGTGACTCAACCTGCACGTTTAGCGGGTACTGCGCTGCTAGTTAAAGAAACCATGGATCAAGAAGCTTTACCGCGCCAGGCATGGACCTATAACACAGGCCAGCGTCGCGTGCGTAAGGCACCCAACGTTGCCTTTGATACACCGGGTACCGTATCCGATGGTCTGCGCACCACTGACGATTTCGACATGTTTAACGGCTCACCCGTGCGCTACAACTGGGAGCTTGTGGGCAAGAAAGAAATCTATATTCCTTACAATGACTACAAATTGCATTCAGATAAGTTGAAATATGACCAAATTTTAAAACCCGGTCATATCAATCCTGAGTTCGTCCGTTGGGAAAAACACCGCGTGTGGGAAGTTAAGGCGACACTGAAAGACGGTATGCGCCATATCTATAAAACCCGCGTGATGTATCTTGATGAAGACTCTTGGCAGGTATCGATTGCCGATCTGTATGACAACCGTAATGAACTTTATCGTGTGGCGGTTGCCCATGGTTTGAACTATTACGAAGTGCCTACCCAGTGGGATACCTTAGAAGTGTTCCATGATTTGCAGTCCCGTCGTTACTTAGCTATGGGCTTAGACAACCAGAGCGGTATGTATAATTTCGATGCCAAACTGAGTGAAGCGAACTTCACCCCAGATGCGCTGCGTCGCGAAGGTATTCGTTAATCAGCCACGGTAAAAGGGGCGCTAAGCGCCCCTCATTAGTTTAAGGAAGTTTGTATGTCGTTTCGCATCCTTCAATGTGTCGCTGCGATAAGTGTTGGTTGTTTATTTTCTTCCCCGTTGTTTTCTGCTGTGCCAGAGCGTTTTCCACAAATCCAGCCGTTGGCCGCATCTTCTTTAGTGCTCGATATTGCACACGCTGGACAGCATTTGGTTGCCGTGGGTGAGCGTGGTCATGTGTTAGTGTTAAATGACAAATGGCAACAAGTTCCGACGCCAACTTCGGTTCAGTTAACAAAGGTTTTCTTTTTAAATGAAAAACTCGGTTGGGCTGTTGGTCACGATGCCACCATTTTGCACACTCAAGATGGCGGCCAAACGTGGTCGTTACAAATGCAGTCAACTGAAATTGAAAAGCCTTTCCTTGATGTGTTGTTTTTAAATGAACAAGAGGGCATAGCGATTGGTGCTTACGGGCTTTTTTATCGCACCCGTGATGGTGGCGCAAATTGGGCTGAAGAATTCCATGAAGAGTTACTGGCCGAAGAAGACGTATCCTATTTATCGGAGTTAAAAAATAGCGACCAAGACGCTTATCTGACCGAGCGCGCTTCATTATTGCCACATTTTAATCGGATGATTGAGCTTAATGATGGCCGCTTATTATTAGTCGGAGAGCTTGGTTTAGTGGCGGTGTCGGCTGATAAAGGCCAAACCTTTACCCGCACAGGGTTTGATTACGATGGCTCTATGTTCAATGCTATCCAATTGCAGGATTCAGTCTACGTAATGGGGCTTAGGGGGCATGTTTTTAAGGCGGATTTGAGTCTTGGCCAATGGGATGAGATTGAGATGCCAGTTAAATCATCCATCAACGGCGCCATGGTTAGCTCGGACACTAGCCTTTATCTAGTGGGAAATGCTGGCGTGGTTATCCAGTTAAATAAGGATGATAGTTCGAGTATTGTCACTCGTCGCCAAGGGGAAAACTTAGTTTCAATTGCCAAAGATAACCAAGGGAATGTGTGGTTATCGGGTAGCCAAGGGCTACTCACTCTGAAGCCATAAATTATAAAACAACAATAACAGGGCCGATAAGATGTTAGAAAAACTGGTCAACGGATTTGAGTCATTTTTATTCCGCAACCGTGCTTGGGTGGTGAGCATTTTTATTTTGCTGACGTTTTTTTTGGGCTACCAGGCAAGCCAATTAAAAATGGATGCGGCATTCATTAAAAATATTCCGCTCAATCATAGCTATATGCAAACCTACCTCAAACACCAAAAAGATTTTGGTGGCGCCAATAGCATTATGGTGGCGGTGGAAGACACCAGCGGCAATATTTTTAACCCTAACTTTTTTGATACCCTTAAAAATGTCCATGATCAGCTATTTTTTATTCCAGGTGTTGACCGCTCGCAGGTGAAATCCTTGTTTTCACCTTCGACTCGTTTTACTGAGGTTGTCGAAGATGGTTTTGCTGGCGGCCCTGTGATCCCCGCCGATTTTACGACCACTGAAGCGGGTTTAAATACGGTGCGCGATAACATCGAAAAAGCAGGCATTGTGGGACGTTTGATTGCCAATGATTACAGTGCTGCTATGGTGTCGGCCCAGTTGATGGACTTTGATCCACAAACGGGTAAACCCTTAGATACCATTGCCTTTGCCGCTCAGTTGGAGAAGGAACTTCGCGGTAAGTATGAAACCGACAAGGTGAAAATCCATATCATTGGTTTTGCCAAGATGGCGGGTGACGTGGCCGATGGTGCCAAAGGCGTATTGCTGTTCTTCGTGATTGCCATTTTTATCACCGCTGTAATGGTCTATCTGTTTTCTAAATCGATTATTCTGACAATATTCCCTCTCGTCTGTAGCTTAACTGCGGTGATCTGGCAGCTTGGTTTATTAACGGTAATTGGTTTCGGTCTCGATCCGATGTCGATTCTGGTGCCATTTCTGGTGTTTGCGATTGGTGTTAGTCACGGTGTACAGATTATTAACGCGGTAAGACGTCGGGTGATGGATGGACAAACGACCAAGGCGGCCTCGGCTTCGGCGTTTCGTAGCTTACTCGTCCCCGGTGGCGTAGCATTACTGTCTGATACAGTGGGTTTTATTACGTTACTCTCTATTGATATTGGTATTATTAGAGAGCTAGCGATTTCGGCATCCTTAGGTGTCGGTGTGATTATTTTCACTAACCTTATCCTGTTACCGCTGGTGATTTCCTTTACTGAGCTCAAAGTTGCGCCACAAGGTGCTGCGCCATCATCGGATGAAGTGCGTGCCGAGGCGATTTGGCGCTACCTAGCAAAATTTGCTACGCCTAAATATGCGATGGTAGTGATAGTGGCAACGATAGCCTTGTATTTTTTGGGGCTGCAACAGGCAAACCAGATGAAAATTGGTGATCTACAAGGCGGCGCGCCTGCTCTGCACCAAGATTCACGTTATAACCTAGATACTTTCTTTATTACCGACCACTTCTCTATCACCACGGATGTAATGACTGTGATAGTTGAAGCTACTCCAGAAGCTTGTACCTATCACGATGTATTGACCCAGATTGATGAGTTTGAGTGGTTGGTACGTAATACTCCTGGCGTTGAGTCAACCGTTAGCTTGGCATCCGTGGCGAAAAAGGTAAACGCAGGTTTTAACGAAGGCAATCCAAGATGGGAAGTGTTGCCGCGTACAACGGCGAGTTTAGTGCAGGCGATTGGTCAAATTCCTACGACGTCAGGGTTGTTAAATGGTGATTGCTCGGTGATGCCAGTGTATTTATTTATGCAGGATCATAAAGCAGAAACCATTGAGACTGTGGTTGCCAAGGTGAAAGCGGTCGCGGCCAAAATGAATAATGATAAGCTGCAATTTAAGCTAGCCTCTGGCCCAGTGGGAGTGATGGCCGCAACCAATGAAGCTGTTGCTGAAGCCCAATTACCTATGATGATCTATGTGTATGGCGCAGTATTTGTACTTTGCCTTATCAGCTTTAAGTCATTTAAGGCAACGGTAGCGGTGATTATTCCACTTTATGTGGTCTCAACACTGGCGCAAGCGTTGATGACTCAGCTCAATATTGGCTTAGCTGTTAGTACCTTACCCGTTATCGCCCTTGGTGTAGGCATCGGGGTCGACTATGGTATCTATATCCTGTCGACCATGTCGTCCAAGTTGTCGAATGGGATGCCAGTTCAACAAGCCTACTATGAAGCCTTAGTCGAGCGGGGCAGTGCAGTGATATTCACCGGCTTAACCTTGGCGATTGGGGTAAGCACTTGGTTTTTCTCGGCGCTAAAGTTCCAAATGGATATGGGGATCCTGCTTACTTTCATGTTTGTGGTAAATATGTTGGGGGCAATAATTATCTTGCCAGCGTTGTCGGCAGTGTTTTGGCGACAAGCTAAGTAGTATCAATGAATGGGGAGTTTAACTCCCCATTTTCTTTTGCATAGATAGTCTGTTTTTACGATTGTTTGGTCATTTTGTGTGCTTTAATCGCGTGGCGACTGGATTTCAAGAGGATGTACCACTAAAATTTTCCTCGAAATACAGAGGATTTAGTAATAAACTTCGCGCGACGATCTAGATCACACTCGCTTTTCTCAGATTGTTAAGCCGAAGCATCCAAATAATGAAAAAAAGCGCTGCCATAGACGCTTAAGGAAACAGCAACATGGCCTTGAAAGATGCAATGCCTTCAGTACTACTTGAAAATGTAGTCAGTTTAATTCACGCTAAAGTCCCTAATTCACAAGCCAAGCAAGTTGAACAGTTCGCGACCTGCCTTTATGCCCACATGTCGAAAGACGACCTCAATGCGCGTAATGACAGCGATCTGTACGGTGCCGTTCTCAGTTTATGGAATGCACTGAATAAAACCCCGAAAGGGGAAACTCACCTCAGAGTATTCAACCCAAGTCAGTCTAAACACGGCTGGCAATCGACCCATTCGATCATTGAAGTCATCCAACCTGATATGCCATTCTTGGTTGATTCTGTTGGTATGGCATTGAATCGCATGGGTATTACGGCCCATATGATGTTACACACTCCGCTGGCGATTGAGCGTTCAGCGCAAGAAGTCACTAAAGTAACTTACTTGAAGCAAAGCCCTGACAGCACTGAGCAGGTGGCGGTTTTCCTGATTGAAATCGATCGTCAAAACAGTAGCGCGGATATCAAAGCCCTTGAGCGTGAAATCCAATCAGTGCTTGGCGATGTCGCCGCATCAGTTAATGACTGGGAAGCCATGTCAGCTAAGCTGAGTGAGACTATTAAAGACCTGCCTAAGCGTCCATTCCCCGGTGAGAAGCAAGAGTTAGAAGAAGCGATTAACTTCCTAACTTATCTTAATAATCATCATTTTACCTTACTGGGCTACCGTCAATACGATTTAAAACGTGTTGAAGGGGATGTTGAGTTGGTGCCGAATATGGCCTCGAGTTTAGGCTTAATGAACAAGCACCATAAGGCTCAACCAGAGCAAGGTTTGTTACTATCAAGTTTTTCTGATAGTGCGCGTAAAGAAGCCTTAGATCACAGTTTGTTGATCCTGACTAAGAGCAGCGCCAAGAGCCGTGTGCACCGTCCAGCCTATGTTGACTATATCGGTATCAAACGCTTCGACAAAAAAGGCAATGTGGTTGGTGAAGACAGATTCATCGGTTTATACGCTTCAAACGTGTATAACCGCAGCCCACGTGAGATCCCGCTGCTGAACGAAAAAGTTCAACGTGTATTAGATCGCTCAGGTTTAACGCCACGTTCTCACGATTATAAGGCCCTACTGAACATTCTCGAAAACTTACCGCGCGATGAGCTAATTCAAGCCAATGTGGAAGATTTAGCACACACAGCGCACGGTGTGCTCGAGATGCAAGACAGGGATAAACTGAAACTCTTTGTTCGTAAAGATGGTTTCGGGCGTTTCTTATCCTGTTTAGTGTATGTTTCTAAAGATCGTTACAACACTAAACTTCGCCAAGATACCCAGCGTATTCTGGCCCAGCATTTCAACAGCAAAGAAGATGTAGAGTTTACGACATATTTCTCCGAGTCAACCCTGGCCCGTACTCACTACATTGTCAAAGTTGATAACAATAATATGGATGTAGATGTGGCTGCCATAGAGAACAATTTAATTGAAGCGGCACGTTCTTGGGAAGATAAGTTAAATACTGCGCTAAATAACGCCTTAGGTGAAGAAGCCGGTACTCATCTGATGAAGCGTTACGCTAACGCCTTCGAACAAAGCTATAAAGAAGATGTATTGCCAAGCTCGGCCGTTGTGGATATGCAACAGCTTGAAGCGCTAGATGACGAACACAAGTTAGGCATGTTGTTCTATCAACCGCAGGAAGCTGCGCTGAACGACAACAAAGTGCGTTTAAAACTGTTCCATAAAGATGAACCAATCCATCTTTCTGACGTACTGCCAATGCTGGAAAACTTTGGTCTGCGCGTGATCAACGAGCGCCCTTATGAAGTGACGACCTCAGACGGTTCAACCTTCTGGATCTTAGACTTCTTAATGACGGTCAAAGTCGCCAATACTGACAATATCGCCGATAGCCAAGACAGATTCCAAACGGCACTGTCTCAAGTGTGGCAAAAGAAATTAGAAGATGACGGTTTTAACCGTATCATTCTGGCGTCAGGTTTAACGGGCCGTGAAGTATCCGTACTGCGTGCTTACGCTAAATACATGCGTCAAATCGATGCGACATTCAGCCAAGCCTATATTGAAGAAACCTTCGGTCGTTATCCACAAATCGCTGATTTGTTGGTAAAAATGTTTATCCGTAAGTTCAATCCAAAACTGAAAACCCGCACATTGGGCAAGTTTATGGAGCAGATCAACCTACGTTTAGACGAAGTATCAAGCTTAGATGATGACCGTATTATCCGTCGTTACCTCGATCTGATTAACGCTACGCTGCGGACAAACTTCTATCAATTAGATGCTAAGGGTGAACCGAAGAGCTATATCTCCTTCAAGTTTATGCCTTCGATGATCCCTGAAATGCCACGCCCGCTACCGAAATTCGAAATTTTCGTTTATTCGCCACGGGTTGAAGGTGTGCATTTACGCGGTGGTAAAGTGGCTCGTGGTGGTTTGCGTTGGTCTGACCGTCGTGAAGACTTCCGTACCGAAGTGCTTGGCTTAGTGAAAGCACAGCAAGTGAAAAACACCGTTATTGTCCCTGTGGGGGCAAAAGGTGGTTTCGTTTGTAAGCAGCTGCCAACTGAAGGGGGCCGTGAGGCATTCTTCACTGAAGGCCAAGAGTGCTACCGCATCTTTATTCGTGCACTGCTCGATATTACTGACAACATCGTTAACGGTGAAATCGTACATCCAGTAGATGTGGTGCGTCATGATGAGGATGATCCATACCTCGTTGTGGCTGCGGATAAAGGCACTGCGACTTTCTCTGATATCGCTAACGCTATTTCCCAAGAATACAATTTCTGGTTAGGTGATGCGTTCGCATCGGGTGGTAGTAACGGTTACGACCATAAGAAAATGGGTATCACGGCTAAAGGTGGCTGGGAATCTGTTAAGCGCCATTTCCGCGAAGTGGGTATCGATTGCCAAACTACCGACTTTACCTGTTTAGGTATCGGCGATATGGCGGGTGACGTATTTGGTAACGGTATGTTGTTGTCTAAGCACACAAAACTTGTGGCCGCATTCAACCATATGCATATCTTTATCGATCCAAATCCAGATGCTGCCGCCAGTTATGAAGAGCGTGCCCGTTTGTTCGCACTACCACGTTCAAGCTGGGAAGACTACAACAGCAAACTGATCTCTAAAGGTGGCGGCATCTTCCTGCGTTCATCTAAGTCGATTCCATTATCTGCTGAAATGAAGCAAATGCTGGAAACTGAAAAGGCGTCGATGACACCAACCGAGTTGATGAAAGAGCTGCTGAAAATGCCAGTCGATCTGATTTGGAACGGTGGCATCGGTACTTACGTTAAGTCTTCCCGCGAAACCAATGCTGAAGTCGGCGACCGCGCTAACGATGCACTGCGCGTCAATGGTCGTGAACTGCGCGCCAAGATCGTGGGCGAGGGTGGTAACTTAGGTTGTACCCAATTAGGTCGTATTGAGTACGCGGCCAACGGTGGTCGTATCAACACTGACTTCGTGGATAACGTAGGTGGTGTAGATTGTTCTGACAACGAAGTAAACATCAAGATTCTGTTAAACGCGTTAGTGGCTGAGGGTGAATTGACACTCAAGCAACGTAACCGTTTACTGGAAGAGATGACCGAAGAAGTGGGTCAAATTGTTCTACAAGACTGTAAAGACCAAACTCGCACGATTTCGGTGACTCAAGTCCGTGGTGCAGAACAACTAAAAGAGCAAATTCGCTTTATCCAGTATCTGGAGAAAGAAGGCAAGTTAGACCGTGCGTTAGAATTCTTACCTTCGGAAGAAGAACTGGCAGAACGTCTAGCTAATGGCCGTGCATTAACGCGTCCAGAGCTATCAGTGCTGGTGGCTTACGCTAAGATGGTGCTGAAAGAGCAGTTACTCACCCCTGAAATCACTGAAGATACATTGTTGAGCCAATTGTTGATTGCATACTTCCCGAAAAAACTTCAGGAACTGTACAGTCATAAAATGGTTACGCACCCATTGCGCGGTGAAATCATTGCTACATCGTTGGCCAACGAGTTGGTCAACGACATGGGGCTGAACTTTGTTCAACGTATGCAAGATGAGACAGGTGCCTCAGTTGCCGATGCGGCGATTTGTTACACTATGGCTCGCGAAGTCTTTGGTTTAGCTGAACTAACTAAATCAATCACTGACTTAAACGGTATTGTACCTGCTGTGGTTCAAGGTGAAATGTTGCACCAGTTACGTCGTAATATGCGTCGTGCATGCCGCTGGTTCCTGCGTCACCGTAATCGTAGTTGGAGCATTGAGCAAACTGTTGCCTTCTTCAAACCTGTATTTGAACAACTCAAAGCGAATGTTCATTCATACTTAGTCGAAGAAGAAGCGGCAGGTATCCAAGCTGAGATCAATGCTCTGATTAAAGAGAATGTGCCTCAGGATGTTGCCTCTACCGTTGCTAATATGAGCACACTGTTCTCTACACTTGATATTGCGCAAATTGCGCAGACAGAAGAGAAGACAGTTGCGCTTGTTGCCGAGACTTATTTCAAACTCGGTGCCCGTGTTGAGCTGCACTGGTTCCTAGAACAGATCAGTGCGCAACCAGTTACTAACCATTGGCAAGCACTGGCCCGTGCAGCCTTTAGGGAAGAGCTGGATTGGCAGCAACGTGCGTTGACGTCAGTGGTTTTAAGAACGTGCAGTGCAACCTGTAACGCACAGAGCGTGATTTCCCAGTGGATTGATACTAATCAAGCCTTACTGGAAAGATGGTTCCATATGCTAGCTGACTTTAAAACGTCGCAAAGCCATGAGTTTGCTAAGTTCTCTGTCGCCCTACGTGAACTTAACCTTCTGATCCTTCACTGCGAAGGGCAAAAGTAAACTTTTATAACAATCAGAAGCCCTGGCGATCGCCGGGGCTTTTTTTAGGTCGAGGAAAGTACATGTTTTATAAAATCGCACAGAAAGTCATGTTTCAGATGGATCCTGAGCGAGCGCATAATTTAGCCATTGGTAGCCTGAGACTGACAGGTAATAGCCCTCTGAATGCTTTTTATGCTCAGCATATTGCTCCTGCGCCAGTGAGTTTTATGGGGCTGACGTTTCCAAATCCTGTGGGTTTAGCCGCAGGTATGGATAAAGATGGTGAGTCGATCGATGCTTTTCATGCGATGGGATTTGGTCATGTGGAAGTGGGAACTGTTACTCCAAGACCACAACCCGGTAATGATTTACCCCGTTTATTTAGATTAAAACCCGCCAAGGCGATTATCAATCGCATGGGCTTTAATAACAAAGGTGTCGATAATCTGGTCAAAAATTTGATCGCAAAGAAAACCGATATCATGGTTGGGGTCAATATAGGTAAAAATAAAGACACGCCAGTAGAGCAGGGGAAAGACGATTATTTGATCTGCATGGATAAAGTTTATCCTTATGCCGCCTATATTGCGGTGAATATTTCATCACCCAATACGCCAGGATTACGATCGTTACAATATGGCGATCTATTAGATGAATTATTAAGCGCATTAAAAACCAAGCAACTTGAGCTAGCAGAGAAGCATAAAAAATATGTACCAATAGCCCTTAAAATTGCTCCCGATTTAACCACAGAAGAAATTGAAAATATTGCTCAAGCATTAATTAAAAATCAGTTTGACGGTGCAATTGCGACCAATACAACCTTAACTCGTGACGGTGTTAGCGGGCTTACCAATGCTAATGAAAGCGGTGGTTTAAGCGGTAAACCTTTAACAGAACTGTCAACAAAAGTGATTAAACAATTGGCGACTTCTTTACAGGGAAAACTCCCAATTATTGGTGTGGGCGGGATTAATAGTGCTGAAGATGCCTTAGCAAAATTTGATGCCGGTGCGACAATGGTTCAGATTTACTCTGGTTTTATTTATCAAGGTCCAAAGTTAATTAAAGAGATAGTTGAAGCTTATCGCTTAAAATAATGATCTTTACATCTCACTAAGGATCTAAAACAAGATCTTTTATCATAACCGCGATCTAAAACGATCATCAGATCGCGGTTATGATCTCTAAATAGATCTTCTAAGTAATTGTTAATTAATTTGTATTTTATTATTTTTATTTTGATATTGCATAAAATATCTACTATGATGTGGCAGTGTTCAAATAGTAGGTAAACGTTATGTTATTATTGCCACAAAAGGATTGGCACTGGAAATATAACGATTCGTATGGTGTATTAGGCGTTTCGTTAGGTTCCGAGATAGAATTTCTGACGGCTTATAAAGCGAAATCATTAATTCCTGATGCCTTATCAAGCATGGAATTTAATATCGCGCACGCCAAATTCTATATGAGCTTACTCGACAAGTTGCCAAAAAACTTATCTCTAACCGATGCCGCAATAGTGCAAATTGCCCTTAATGCGACAGCGGCCCATTTTATGCTGACTCCCCAAATGCCTAAATCTTGGTTTTTTGATACCAGCGATGTATGCGTTTACAGTGATGTAGGTAAAGTCTTTGAGCTTAAATGCCAAAAACAACGTGCATTAGTGTTAGTCGTCGAAAACACCTTACAATCGGCGTTAGTGATGTTGCTATCACCTGAATGTGTGTTATCCGGTGCTAAAACTATGGTGCAGTTCGAAACTATTAAAGTAATGCATAATCGTTTACACCCACTTCGCGCACAGCGGCATGTGGTTGCAGCATAATCATTATGATTAGTTTGTGATGTTATTTATGTCGTTATCAAAGCCAAAGCCGCATTTCGATGCGGCTTGGTTGTTTCTAAGCCTCTAAAAAGCCAAACAAAAGCGCGATATGTGAAGTTAACGGCTTGTTTTTACAGCAGTGACTCGCTAAGGTAGCGGCAATATGCACGGGTTGCATGGGCCTGTGTGCAGTAAGGATACGGTAGGGAAACAGATGAAAACAAAATTCATTGCGCTTGTAGGCGCGCTGGCATCGATTAGCATCTTGCTTAGTGGTTGCAGTGCTTTTTTTAACGGTAACACCACCGAAAAAAACGTGGTTTCCAGCAGTCTGGTTGAATATCTCTATCCCGACGATAAACAGCGTGAGGCACAGCAGCCCAGTATTCCCGTGTTACGTCTTCCCATCACGGTCGGCATCGCCTTTTTACCTTCCACCCATTGGCAATCCGAAGCCCTCGATAGCAGCTCACAAATCGCCTTGCTGGATAAAGTGAAACAGTCTTTTGTGAAATACGACTTTATTGACCGTATCGAATTAATTCCCAGCACTTACCTTAAAAATGGCAAAGGTTTTAGCACCTTGCAGCAGGTTGCCCGCTTACACGATGTCGATGTGATGGCACTGGTGTCTTACGATCAACTGTTACAAAGCAGCGAGAATAAGGCTTCACTGCTGTATTGGACCATAGTCGGCATGTATATGGTGCCCGGCAATGAAAACGCGATCCAAACCTTTGTCGATACCGCTGTATTTGATATGCGTAGCCAAAAAATGCTGTTTAGGGCGCCCGGCATCAACCAACTTACCGACACTTCAACCGCGGTGAGCGTCACCAACGTGTTACGTGAAAAATCCGCCGAAGGCTTTGATCTAGCGGTAAACGATATGATCACTAATTTAGACGCCGAATTAGCCCGCTTTAAAACCCGCGTGAAAGAAGAACATATTGCGACCATAGAACATAAACAAGGTTATAGCGGCGGTGGCAGTTTATCCCTATTAATCCTTTCGCTACTGGGCATATTTGCACTTCGCCGTATAACCATATGCCGAGAATAGTTGAGTTGATTGGTTTGGGCCTATTTACTGAGATAGGGAAGGTGAGATAGTGAAGGTTAGTTAGGATGATATTTATGCCGTTAAGAGCACTGCTTTATTGATGGCAATCTTAACTAACCATTACACGGTTAATCCCGTTAAAGGCTTTTGCCCCAAGTAAGATAAGTCTGTCGTCAGGTGTGTAGGATGAATTGTCATTGTTTCCCCTGTGACAGGCCGCCATTTTATTTCACAAGAAGCATCCCTGAGGGCTCGACGGCGGCATCCATGCCGCCAACGGTCACAGTTGCAACAATGCCAATCTTAACGACCATTGAACTGTTCATCTGGCTAAAAGCTTTTGACCCATTATGTGTTTCGGGTCGTTAGCTCAACCGAAAATTCCCACACCTGCTACCATACATATTCTTATCTATTTGCCTATGTTTGGCCTTACCAGAAATCGACATAACAATGTATGGGTATATGGGCTATCCAGTACACCTGACGACAAATTTGTCTTGAATTGAGGAATAAACTGTTAAGCCGCGAAACCATTCTATTGGACTATAAAGCAGGCTCAATGGCGATAAAAACTGCCTTACTGGCTAAAAATGCTTATCCGATCTTGAGTCTTAAGCTGAATTTAAATGGCTAAACTTTCTTTGAGCTGGTTTATTCCGCATCACAGACTCGATTTCTGCCTGTGCGTTTCGCTCGCATCATAGCC
>AACY020556653.1_pt1 | contig 21918 bp, 21 predicted proteins | sample 267378 | NCBI WGS metagenome assembly AACY02 (sample SAMN02954345, study PRJNA13694) | marine metagenome | biome: aquatic; feature: ocean; material: water; isolation source: isolated as part of a large dataset composed predominantly from surface... | reverse complement strand
GGGATCTTCGTCGGCGCGACCGGCTCGCGCGAGATGCGCGACGCGATGGTCGTCTCCGCCGTCGTCTACTTCCCTGCCGCCTGGGCGATGACCGAACTGCTCGGCAATCACGGCGTATGGGCCGGCCTGCACCTGTTCCTGGCCCTGCGCGCGATCACCTTGCTGCGGCTCTACCCCCGGATCGAGGCGCGCGCGGCGGCGTGACAGACGCCCGCAGAAGCACCGCGCGCCCCCTCAAGTTCTTTCGAAAAACCCAATGATTCCAATGGTCCCGCATGCGGACCATGCTCTGGGGCTCCCGTCACGCTTCGACGCCGACCGCGTCCGCCGCCGTCGCGAAGCCGTCGCGCTCCAGGAGCCCGTCGAGCCCGCGGACGATGCGCCCGACGAGGCCGAGCCCCTCATAGGCGAGCGCCGTATAGAGCTGCACGGCGTCCGCGCCGGCCCGGATCTTGGCGTAGGCCGTCTCCGCGCTCTCGACGCCCCCGACGCCGATGAGCGCGCAGCGTCCCTGCGTGACCCGCCGCAGCCGCCGCAGCGCCTCGGTCGAGCGCGCGAAAAGCGGTCGGCCGGAGAGCCCGCCGGCCTCGGCCGCCGCCGGGTTCGCGAGCCCCTCCCGCGCAGTCGTCGTGTTTGTGGCGATCAGCCCGGCGAGGCCGGCGGCCAGCGCCGTCTCCGCCGCGGTCTCCAGTTCGCCGTCGGAGAGGTCGGGCGAGAGCTTCAAGAAGAGCGGCGTCGCGCCGGCCGCGGCGCGGCAGTCGCCGAGCAGCGCGCCGAGCGCCGCCGGCCCCTGAAGGTCCCGCAGCCGCTCGGTGTTCGGGGAGGAGACGTTGACCGTCAGGAAGTCCACCCGTCCCGAAAGCGCCCGCGCCAGCGTCGCGTAGTCGGCGGCGCGGTCGGCGCTGGTCTTGTTGGCGCCGAGATTGACCCCGACGACGCCTGCTCGCCGCGGCCTGTCGAGCCGCGCGAGCAGCGCCTCGAGCCCGTCGTTGTTGAAGCCGAACCGGTTGATCGCGGCGCGGTCCTCCGCGAGCCGGAACAGCCGCGGCCGCGGGTTGCCCGGCTGCGGCAGGGGCGTGACCGCGCCGATCTCGACGAAGCCGAACCCCGCGGCTAGGGCGCCGTCGAGCGCCTCGCCGTTCTTGTCGAACCCGGCCGCGAGCCCGACCGGGTTCGGCAGCGCGAGACCGGCGATCCGTGTCGCCGTCCGCACGCCCTCAAGCGGACCGGGCGCGGGCGCGAAACCCGCAGCCATGAGCCGCAGGGCGAGGCCATGGGCCGTCTCCGGGTCGAGCCGGCGGAGCGCGGCGAGACCCAGGCGCTCCAGCGTCGTCGCGATCACGCTGCCTGCGCCTCCGGGGGAAGGACGTGGACCCCGTCGGAGCCGAGCGGCGCCGGTCGCGTCCAGAGGACGTCCGAGCGCCGGAGCGGCGCGTAAAGATGGGGGAAGAGCGCGCCGCCGCGCGAGGGCTCCCAGCGCAGCGCAACGGCGAGCGCGTCGGCGTCGAAGGCGGCGACGATCAGGCCCTCGGCGCCGGCGAAATGCCGGGCGAGCGTCTCGGGAAGCTGCTCCGCCGTCGAGAAGTGGATGAAGCCGTCGGCCACGTCGACGGGCGCGCCGGCGATCTCGCCGTCGCGCTCGAGCGCCGCCCATTCCGCGGGCCGGAGGATCTTGAAGATCAGCATGCGACCCGGCTTGGCCCGGCCGCGGGCGCGGGTCAAGAGCGCCGGCGCGCGATCAACGCCTCGACGCGCCGGCGCAGCCGTTCCGCGGCGGGGACGTCGTAGGCCAGCACCGCGACGCCGAGCGGGATCATCCAGAAGCCGAGCACGGGCAGAAACCCGAGGATCCCGCCCGCGATCAGCGCGATCCCGATCCCGAGGCGCAGCGCGCGGTTGCGCGGCAGCGCCACGCTGCGGCCCGCGACGCCCGCCCGCGGCTTGTCATCGGCGGCGGCGTCGTGTTCGCTCGCGGTCTCGGGTCCGGTCTTCATGGCGCGGGTCCTCCCATCGGTCGGAGCGCTCCGGCGCCCGCCCGGGTTCCGGACGGAGCTTCCCGCGTGCGGCTGAGGGTCGCCAGCTACAACATCCGCAAATGCGTCGGGCTCGACTGGCGGCGTCGGCCGGACCGGGTGCTCGCCGTGCTCGCCGAGATCGGGGCCGACGTCGTCGCGCTGCAGGAGGCGGACCGGCGCTTCGGCGCGAAGCTGAGCGCGCTGCCGCCCGAAGCGCTGGCCGAGGCGGGCTGGCACGCGGCCCCGGTCGCGCCGCATCCGGGCGGGCTGGGCTGGCGCGGCAACGCGATCCTGCTCGGCCCGCGCGCGGAGGCGGAGGCGACGCTCGCGCTGCCGCTGCCGGCGCTTGAGCCCCGCGGCGCCGCGATCGCGGCACTGCGGATCGACGGGCGGCGCCTCGTTGTCGTGGGCGCCCATCTCGGGCTGACGGCGCGGCGGCGCGCCCTCCAGGCGGCGGCCATCGCCGAGGCGCTCGACGCGTGGGGACCCGGCCCGAGCGTTCTGCTCGGCGACATGAACGAGCCGCGCCCCGCGGCGGGTTGCCACGCGATCTTCGCCGAGCGCTGGCGCATGGTGGCCCCGCGGCCGACCTTCCACGCGTCGGCGCCGGTCGCCGCGCTCGACCGGATCGGGCTCGGCGCCGGGGTCGCGCTGCGCGCGGTCGAGGTGCACAAGAGCGCCCTCGCGCGCCGCGCCTCGGACCACCTGCCGCTCTGGGCCGATCTCGAGTTGACGGAGGCGCCCGCGTGATCCTCGATCTCGGGCTTCTGCTGGCGGGGCTCCACGCGGCCGGGGCGCTGGCGGCGCTCGACGCCGCTTCGCGGTCGCATACGGCGCAGGGCGCGGTCGCCTGGGCGGTCTCGCTCGCGCTGCTGCCGGAGGCGGCGCTGCCGCTCTACCTCGCCGTCGGTCCGCCGGATTTCGCGAAACTCGCGGTCGGGCGGGCGGAGGCGCGGCGCGCGGCGCTGGCCCGGGCGGCGGACGCGCGCGCCGCGGCTCTGCGCCCGGCCCCGGAAGACGCGCCCCTTATCGCGCCGCTCGCCAGCCTCGCGCCGCTGCCGGCCCTGCGCGCGCCGCGGCCGCGCCTGCTGATCGACGCGGCGGTGTTCGAGGCCATGTTCGACGCGATCGCAGGCGCCGAGCGGCTGCTGGTCCTCCAGTTCTACATCATCCGCGACGACGGCCTCGGGCGGCGCTTCCGCGACGCGCTGGCTGAGAAAGCCCGCGCCGGCGTGCGCGTCCTTCTGCTCTATGACGAGGTCGGGTCGCGGGGCGCGCCGACGGCCTATTGGGACAGCCTGCGCGCGGCGGGCGTCGAGGTGCTCCCCTTCGCGATCCGCCGCCGCCGGCCGAAGATCACGCGGATCAACTTCCGCAACCACCGCAAGGCGGTGACGGCGGACGGGCGGATCGCGGTCGTCGGCGGGCCGAACATCGGCGACGAGTATCTCGGACGCGATCCGGCCTTCGGCGCCTGGCGCGACACCGGCGTCCTGCTGGAGGGTGCGGCCGCCGCGGCGGTCGAAGCCTCGGCGCTGGAGGACTGGCTATGGGCGGGCGGCGCGGCGGCCCCGCCCGCCGGGGAGACCACGGCCGCGGCGCCCGAGCACGCGACGCCCGTGCTGACCCTGCCGACGGGGCCGGCGGACGCCCAGCCCGCCTGCACGCTGGCGCTCCTGCACCTGATCGCCTCGGCCGAGCGGCGTCTCTGGATCGCGAGCCCCTATTTCGCGCCGGATCTCGACGTGATGAGCGCGCTGAAGCTCGCGGCGCTTCGCGGCGTGGACGTCCGCGTCCTGATCCCGGACCGGCCGGATCACTACGTCGTCTGGCTCGCCGCCTTCGAATACGCCGAGGAGGCGCAGCGCGCCGGGGTGGCGCTGCATCGCTACGCCGAGGGCTTCATGCACCAGAAGGCGCTGCTTCTGGACGACCGGGCGGCGGCCGTGGGCACGGTGAACCTCGACGCGCGCTCGATCCGCCTGAACTTCGAGCTCACGGCGCTCGTCTTCGACCAAGGCTTCGCGCGGGAGGTGGCGGCGATGCTGGAGGCGGATTTCGCCCGAAGCCGCCTCTACGACGCCGCGGCGCACGCGCGGCGCGGTCTGCTCCCGCGGCTTCTCGGCCCGCCGGCGCGGCTGCTCGGCCCGCTATTGTGACCCACGGGCGCGGCGCCTTCGCCCGTTCGCGCGCCGCTCACCCCAGCCAAGCGTCGAGGAACAGCATCGCGACGAGGCCGATCGCAAGCCCCGTCGTCGCCGTCGTCTCGAAACCGCGCCGATGCGTCTCCGGAATGATCTCGTGGCTAATGACGTAGAGCATCGCCCCCGCCGCGAAGGCGAGTCCCCAGGGCAGCGCCGGCTCGGACCAGGAAACAGCCGCGGCCCCTGCGAAGCCGCCGACAGGCTCGACCAGCCCCGTCAGGGTCGCGATCCCGACGGCGCTGCGGCGCGAATAGCCCTCGCCCATCAGCGCCACGGCGACCGCGAGCCCCTCGGGAGCGTTCTGGAGTCCGATGCCGACCGCCAAGGGCCATCCGCTCGACGCCTCCCCCGACCCGAAGCCGACGCCGACCGACAGCCCCTCCGGCAGGTTGTGGATCGTGATGGCGAGGACGAAGAGCCAGATCCGGCGCAACTGCGCAGCCTCCGGCCCCTCGCGCCGCCGCGCGAAATGCTCATGGGGCAGCGCGGCGTTGAGGCCGGCCACAGCCGCCATGCCGAGCAGCACGCCCGCGCAGGCAAGCAGCGCCGGCAGCGGCCCCTCGCCATAAAGCCGCGCGGCGACGTCAAGCGACGGCACGATCAGCGAGAAGAAGGAGGCCGTCAGCATCACGCCGGCGGCGAAGCCGAGCAGCCCGTCGCGCGCGCGCTCGGACGGCGCGCGTCCGAAGAGCGCGGGCACCGCCCCGGCCCCGGTCATCAGCCCGGCTCCGAGGCTTGCGAGAACCCCGAGCGCGAGGGGCGAAAGAGAATCCGGCATGCGTGGTTTCGGTCCCGCCAATGAAAGCGGCTTCTCAACGTCGACCCGATGCGACGCGTTGCGTCGTGCGGCCTGAACCCGCATCCGAAGGTCGTATTACACGAGGGCGCGATGTTGATTAGCGTCAACTCGACTTGACGTTCCCCAGCTGTAAATCCCCGCATGTCAGCCCAGCCCGCCCTGGACGTCGCCGACCGCCGCGCCGCGACCGCTCCCCCGCTCGTCCTCGCACTCGGCAACCGTTTGATGACCGACGACGCCGCCGGGCCGCTGGCGCTGGAGCGCGTGCGGCCCGGCGTCGGCGGCGCGGCGCTCGTGGACGGCGGCACCTGCGGCCTCGCGCTTCTGCCCGCCATCGAGGACGCCGGCGCGCTGATCGTGCTCGACGCGGCGAAGCTCGGACGCGCGCCGGGCGCCGTAACGGTGCTGGAGGGGACCGCGCTCGACGCCGCGCTGGCGGGCGTTCGGTCCTCGGCGCACGAGGTCGCGCTCGCCGACCTGCTCGACGCCGCCCGCGTCACGGGGCGGCTGCCCGCACGCCGGGCGCTCGTCGCGATCGAACCCGACCGCATCGGCGTCGGTGTCGCGCCGACGCCGGATGTCGCCGCCGCCCTGCCCCGGGCCGCCGCCGAAGTTCACGCCCTACTGGAGAGATGGTCCGCATGAGGGACGCCGCCGAAGACCCGGCGCCGGAGGCGCCCGCCTCGCCCATGGCCGAGGCGCTGTTCCGCGAAATCGCCGGACATCTCGCGACCATGCTCGAGACCGGCGCGCAGGCCGCGATCGACCTGCGCTCGCTGCCGCTCTCGCCCGACGACCGCGCCGCGCTCCACGCGATGCTCGGCGAAGGCGAGGTCCGGGCGACGGTCGAGAGCGGAGGCCGCACCGACGTCCTCGAGACGCGCTATCCCGGCGTCTGGCGGCTCGACCACTTCGCGCCCGACGGCGCGCCGCGCCACGCCGAGATCCTGATCACCCCGGTCCCCGACCTGCTCCGCGCCGACCCCGCCGACATGGCGGCGGGCGCCGCGCGGCTCGCCGCGCGCCTCGGACCGGACGACCCCGCCCGTGAAGGAGACGACGGATGACCCTGCCCGAAACCGTGGGCGACATGCTGCTGAAGCGGGGCGTCTCGCGCCGGGCGCTGATGCGCCACGCGGCCTGGCTCACCTCGATCCTCGCCCTGCCCTCCGCGGCGACCCGCGCGATGGCCGAGGGACTGGCCGACGCGAAGCGGATGTCCGTGATCTGGCTCTCCTTCCAGGAGTGCACGGGCTGCACCGAGTCGCTGACCCGCTCCTACGCGCCCTCCATCGACGACCTGATCTTCGACTTCATCAGCCTCGACTACCACGAGGCGCTGCAGGCAGGCGCCGGCCATCAGGCCGAGGAGGCCCGCCGCCGCGCAATGGAGGAGAACCCGGGCAAGTACGTCATCATCGTCGACGGCTCGATCCCGGTGGACGAGCCGGCCTATTCCTGCTCCGGCGGCCATTCGAACCTCGACGTCCTGCGCGAGAGCGCGGAGAACTGCCTCGCGGTGGTCGCCGTCGGCTCCTGCGCGACCTGGGGCGGGCTGCCGAAGGCGCGGCCGAACCCGACCGGCGCGGTCTCGGTGCGCGAGATCGTCAAGGACAAGCCGATCATCAACCTGCCCGGCTGCCCGCCGATCCCCGAAGTGATGACCGGCACGCTGTCGCACATCCTCGCTTTCGGGACGCTGCCGGAGCTCGACCATCTCGGCCGCCCCCTCGCCTTCTTCGGCAACTCGATCCACGACCGCTGCTATCGCCGCTCCTTCTACGACAAGGGCCTGTTCGCGAAGTCCTTCGACGACGAGGGCGCGCGGAAGGGCTGGTGCCTCTACGAGCTCGGCTGCAAGGGCCCCATCGCCTACAACGCCTGCGCCACGCTCAAATGGAACGGCGGGACCAGCTGGCCGGTGCAGTCCGGGCACGGCTGCTTCGGCTGCGCGGCGCCGAACTTCTGGGACAATGGCGGGGTCTACAAGCCGCTGCCGGCCTCGGCCGTCCCGCTCGCCGGCGCGGTCGGCGTCGGCGCGGCGGCGGGCGCCGCGGCGGGCTGGCTCGCCCACAAGGCCGGCAAGGCGCGGCGCGAGGCGCTCCAGCCCCAGCGCATCCACGTCGTCGAAACGCCCGAAGACGGCCAGAACTGAGGATCTGAGGACAATGGACCTTCTCGATTTCGCCCGCGGCCCGGCCTTGTCCTGGTCGCTGATGATCCTCGTCCTCGGCACGGTCTGGCGCATGACCGCCATCCTGCTGACGCCGAAGCCCAAGGAGCGCGCCGAGGCGCGCCCCGGAACGCCCGACGACGCCCGCGCCTTTGTTACCGGCGTTCTCACGCGCTTCTGGCCGCACAAGCATTTCGAGCGGGCGACGCTGATAAACCACCTGAACGGCTACGTGTTCCACATCGGGCTGGCGATCACGGTCTTCCTCTACCGCCCGCACATCCTGTTCATCGAGGACCTGATCGGGTTCGGCTGGCCCGCCCTGCCCAACACCCTCGTCTACGGCGTCGGGCTGCTGACCGCCTTCTCCCTGGTCCTCGCGCTCCAGCGCCGCCTTTCGAACCCGGTCACGAAGCTGATCTCGACCGCCGACGACTACATCTCCTGGGCGGTCACCATCGTCCCCGTGCTGACCGGCCTGCTGGTCGTGAACGGGATCGGCGCGCGCTACGAGACGCTTCTGGCGCTGCACATCCTCAGCGTCTGCGCGCTCTTCATCTGGCTGCCCTTCGGCAAGCTGTTCCACACCTTCGTCTTCGTGCTCTCGCGCGGCGTGACTTCGGTCCGTCTGTCGCGGCGCGGCGCGACCTTCTGAGCGGGAGCCCGATCCGATGGAGATCCACACCGACCACCCCGCCCCGCCCCCGCTCACGCCGAAGACGGACCCCCTGCCCCGCTTCGACGCCCGCGGCGACCTGACGGACAAGCAGCGCGTGGACCGCGCCTTCCGCGGCTTCGTGCAGGATTTCGGCCGCGAGGTCGCGATCCACATGGAGGCTTGCATCCACTGCGGCCTCTGCGCGGAGGCGTGCCACTTCTACAAGGTGACGGGCGACCCGGAGCTGACGCCGATCCACAAGCTCGAGCCCTTCCGCCGCGCCTATCAGCGCGAGGTCGGGCCCTTCGCGGCGGTCTATCGCATCCTCGGCCTGAAGGCGGAGCCGACCGTCGAGGACCTGCAGGACTGGGAGCGGCTGATCTACGACAGCTGCACCCTCTGCGGGCGCTGCACGCTCGTCTGCCCCATGGGGATCGACATTTCCGACCTGGTGAAGTCGGCGCGGCACGGGATGTACGACGCCGGCCTGATCCCGCAACGCCTCGGCGACATCTGCGTGAAGGCGGAGGAGAAGCAGAGCCAGTTCGGCCTGCCGCACGAATTCGTCGAGACCGCGAACCAGATCGCCGACGCCTTCGGCGTGAAGATCGCCATCGACAAGCCGAAGACCGACATCCTGCTGACCACGGCGCCGGGCGAGCTGGAGGCGCACCACAAGAGCTTCGCCGACGCCGCCAAGATCCTGAACAATCTCGGCTATGACTGGTCGTTCTACTCGGGCGCCTTCGAGGCGACGAATTTCGGCTATCTGTCGGGCAACATGGAGGCGCAGAAGCACCTCACGAAGCGCCTGATCGACAAGGCGATCGAGGTCGGCGCCCATACGGTCCTGCTGCCGGAATGCGGCCACGCCTACGGCGCCGCGCGGTGGGAATGGGCGCTCTGGTACGACGCGCCGGTGCCGGTGACGGTGCTGCACATGACCGAGTTCCTCGACCGCGAGGTCGGCGAGGGCCGGCTGAAGGTGAACAAGGTCGATCCGCAGACCGCCACCTTCCACGACCCCTGCCAGATCATCCGCCGCGGCGGGTTGACCGAGGCCCCGCGCCGCCTGCTCGACGCGCTCGGCTTCGAGATCCGCGAGCTGCAGGACGGCGGCGACTACGGCTATTGCTGCGGGGGCGGCGGCGGCGTGCTGGCGAACGCGCGGGCGGCGGAGCTGCGCCACCGCGTCTTCGACCTCAAGCGCCGCCAGATCGAGGCGACCCATGCGGACCGCTTCGTGACCGCCTGCGGCCAGTGCCGGATCACCTTCGAGCGCGGCTGCAAGGAGACCGGCTGGGACCATCCGCCCGAGTCGCTGATGGAGCTGGTGGCCGACAACATGGTGACGAGCTGACCCCCGACATCGAGAGCGCCCGGCGGCGACCGCCGGGCGGCCTGACCGACGGCGCGCCCGCGCGCCCCGCCCGAACGACATCCGAGGCTGAAGAGACATGACCGAGCGCGTCGTCGTCGACCCCGTCACCCGCATCGAGGGCCATCTCCGCATCGAGGCCGAAGTCGGCCCCGACGGCCGCCTCACCGACGCCTACTCCTCCGGGACCATGGTGCGCGGGCTCGAACTGATCCTGAAGGACCGCGACCCGCGCGAGGCCTGGGCCTTCGCGCAGCGCATCTGCGGGGTCTGCACCCTGGTCCACGGCCTCGCCAGCGTGCGGGCGACCGAGGACGCGCTGAACTGGGAAATCCCGCCGAACGCGCGCCTGATGCGCAACCTGATGGCCGCGGCGCAGTACGTGCACGACCACGTCATGCACTTCTACCACCTGCACGCGCTCGACTGGGTGGACGTGGTCTCGGCGCTCAAGGCGGACCCTAAGGCGACCTCGGAGCTGGCGCAGTCGATCAGCGGCTACGCGAAATCCTCGCCCGGCTACTTTGCCGACGCGCAGGCCCGCGTGAAGCAATTCGTCGAGTCGGGCCAGCTCGGCGTCTTCGCCAACGCCTATTGGGGACACCCGGAATACAAGCTGCCGCCCGAAGCGAATCTGATGGCCGTGGCGCACTACCTCGAGGCGCTCGGCTGGCAGCGCGAAGTGGTGAAGCTCCACGCCCTCTTCGGCGGCAAGAACCCCCACCCCAACCTGCTCTGCGGCGGCATGGCGACGCCGATCAGCGCGGACCCGTCCGCGACGGCGGGCGCGTTCGACGCGACCGCGGTCAACATCACCTCGCTGACGGCGCTGCGCGACATCGTCCGCTCGATGCAGGACTTCGCGCGGCAGGTCTATCTGCCTGACACGCTGGCCGTCGCGTCGTTCTACAAGGACTGGTTCGCCCGCGGCGAAGGCGTCGGCAACTTCATGACCTTCGGCGACTTCCCCGAGGACGGCATGGGCGACCCGTCCAAGTGGATGGTCCCCGCGGGCGTCATTCTCGACCGAAACCTCTCGGAGGTTCTTCCGGTCGACCTCAACGACCCCGAGCAGGTCACCGAGGACGTCGCCCGCGCCTGGTACGACTACCGCCGCGACCGCCCGCTGCATCCCTATGACGGCGAGACCAAGCTCGCCTACGACGGCCCGAAGCCGCCCTATACGCAGCTCTCGGTCGAGGGGACCTATTCCTGGCTGAAGGCGCCGCGCTGGCGCGGCCGGCCGATGGAGGTCGGCCCCCTCGCCCGCCTCGCCATGTGGCTCGCGACCGGGCGCGAGGACGCGACCGACGCGGCGACGCGGGCGCTGCGGTTCCTCGACCTGCCGACGGAGGCGATCTACTCCACGATGGGCCGCACCGCGGCGCGCGCCATCGAAGCGGTGCTGCTGGCCGACCGGATGGAGGGCTGGCTCGACCAGCTGATCGCCAACATCGCGGCCGGCGACCTGTCGGTGCACAACGCCGCGAAATGGGACCCGTCCTCCTGGCCGTCGGTCGCCAAGGGCGTCGGCTTCATGGAGGCGCCGCGGGGCGCGCTCGCGCACTGGATCGTGATCCGCGACCGCAAGATCGCGAACTACCAGGCCGTCGTGCCCTCCACCTGGAACGCGGGCCCGCGCTGCGCCGCGGGCGAGATCGGCCCCTACGAGGCGGCGCTGATGGACCGCCACGCCCTCGCCGACCGCGAAAAGCCGCTGGAGATCATCCGCACGGTCCACAGCTTCGACCCCTGCCTCGCTTGCGCGGTGCATGTGGCCGGCGAAAACGGCGGCCCGGGCGTCACCGTGGAGGTGGGCCCAGGGGGAAGCTGCGCGGTCTGACGCCAAGGCGCCTCGGCCGTCGTTCGGTCGAGGCGCACGCTCGCGGCCGCGTTAACCGTCTGGCGACGGCGCGGCGTCAATCTCACGCGATGGTTGACGGCGCCGGCCGCCGCGCGCTTTGCGCCGCAGCGGAGCCGGCGATATAAGCCGAGTCGCGGCGACCCCCGGTGAAAATGGGGGCAGAGAGGCGGGCGAGCGCATGTTCAGCGGCATTCTCGGCATGTTCTCCTCGGACATGGCGATCGATCTCGGCACGGCGAACACGCTCGTCTACGTGAAGGGCAAGGGCATCGTCCTGAACGAGCCCTCGGTGGTGGCCTATCACGTCAAGGACGGGCGCAAGGACGTGCTGGCGGTCGGCACGGAGGCCAAGGAGATGCTCGGGCGCACGCCCGGCAGCATCCAGGCGATCCGGCCGATGCGCGACGGCGTGATCGCCGACTTCGACGTCGCCGAGGCGATGATCAAGCACTTCATCAAGACCGTGCACAAGCGCGGCTCCTTCGCCGCGCCACTGATCATCGTCTGCGTGCCCTTCGGCGCGACGGCGGTGGAGGAGCGCGCGATCATGGAGTCGGTGCTCGCCGCCGGCGCGCGCAAGGCGCTGCTGGTGCCGGAGCCCGTCGCCGCGGCCATCGGCGCCGGCATGCCCTTCGGCGAGCCGACCGGCTCGATGGTCGTCGATGTGGGCGGCGGCACGACGGAGGTCGCGGTGCTCTCGCTCGGGGACATCGTCTACGCGCGCTCGGTGCGCGTCGGCGGCGACAAGATGGACGAGGGGATCATCTCCTACCTCCGCCGCCAGCAGAACCTGCTGATCGGCGAAGCGACGGCGGAGCGGATCAAGAAATCCATCGGCACCGCCCGCATGCCCGACGACGGGCGCGGCCTCTCGATGGAGATCCGCGGGCGCGACCTCCTGAACGGCGTGCCGAAGGAGATCGAGGTCACCCAGGGCCAGATCGCCGAGGCGCTCGCCGAGCCCGTTCAACAGATCGTCGAGGCCGTCATGGTGGCGCTGGAGGCGACGCCGCCGGACCTCGCCGCCGACATCGTGGACCGAGGCGTGATGCTGACCGGCGGCGGTGCGCTTCTCGGCGAGCTGGACGCCGCGCTGCGCGAGCAGACCGGCCTCGCCGTGACCGTGGCCGACGAGCCGCTGCACTGCGTGGCGCTCGGCACGGGCAAGGCGCTCGAGCACAAGGCGGCGCTGAAGCATGTGTTGAAGGACAGCGTCTGATCGGCGACCATCCCTGAGAGGGAGCGACCGCTTGGCGAGACAGCCCGAAGACGCGAGCGTCGTCATGGCCCGCACGGTCCGCAGGATCGGGCTCGGGCTTCTGATCTTCGCGGGACTGGTGCTGTTCATCCTCTGGCGCAGCGACAATCCGCGGCTCGGCCGGGCGCGCATGGCGGTCGTCGAGGCGTTGGCGCCGCCGGTCGAGCTGGTCGGCGAACCGGTAGCCGCCGCCGCGGCGCTCGTTGAGGACTGGCGCAGCTTCACGGCCGTCTGGCGCCAGAACGCCGATCTGCGCCGCGAGATAGAGCGGCTGCGCGCCTGGCGCGACGTGGCGCGCGAGCTGGAGCGGGAGAACGCCCGCCTGCGGGCGCTCAACAACGTGCGGCTCGCGCCGCGGATCGGCTTCGCGACCGGCGAAGTGATCGCTGACGCCGGCGGCCCCTTCGGCCGCAGCGTGCTGGTGAACGTCGGGCGCACCGACGGGATCGAGGACGGCGCGGCGGCGGTGGACGGCGCGGGTCTCGTCGGCCGAGTCGTGGCGCTCGGCGAGCGCGTCTCGCGCGTGCTGCTGCTGACCGATTTCGACAGCCGCGTGCCCGTCAAGATCATGCCGAGCGGTCGGCGCGCGGTGCTGACCGGCGACGGCGAGACCGCGCCCCGGCTCTCCTTCGCGGCCGAGGCGGCGGAGGTGGCGCTCGGTGCCAGCATCGTCACCTCGGGCGACGGCGGGGTGTTTCCACCCGATCTCGACGTCGGCGTCGTCGCAGCGGTCGGCGAGCGGTCGGCGCGGGTGCGCCTCGCCGCCGACTATCAGAAACTCGAATTCGTGCGGGTCCTGCGCTGGCGGCGCGAGCGTCCGCCGGAGACGCCGGGGGAACTGATCCTGCCGCCCTCCGCCGCGGCGCCCTTCGCGCCGGGCGCGCCGATCCTGGGTGCGCCGGAATGACCGTCGCGGCGCTCGCGCGGCTGGCGGCGATGCTCGGCTTCGTCGCGCTCGGCTGGGCTGCGACGGCGGCGGAGCTAGCGCCGGTCATGGGCGCCCCGGGCGCGTGGCCGGCGCCGGATCTGCTGTTCTGCGTCGCCGCGGCGCTCGCCGTCCGTCGGCCGGCCGCGACGCCGGCGGCGCTCGTCTTCCTGCTCGGGCTCATGCGCGACATGCTGGGCGGGGGGCCGGTCGGCCTCGGGGCGCTCGCGCTGCTCGCGGGCGTCGAGGGCGCGCGGGCCGCCGCGGCGCGGGGGCGGCCCCTCGGGCTGATGGCGGAGTGGCTTGGCGCCGCGCTCTGGGCCGCGGCCGCGTCCGGGCTGGTCTTCGTCGGGCTGCTGGTCACGCTCGCGCCTACGCCGGCGCTGGCGGAGCTGGGCCTCAGGCTCGCGGCGACAGCGGCGGCCTATCCGCTGGTCGCGCTGGCGCTCCGGGTCGGTCTTCGCGGCCGTCCCGCCGCCGGATCGGACGGGGACATGATGTTCGGGAGACGCGCATGAGGGGTCGGCTGGGCTTCGCGCGCCGCCGCAAGACGGGCGCGCCCTCGATCTCGCGGCGGAGCCTGCTGCTCTTCGGGGGGCAAACCGCGGTGGCGGGCCTGCTCGCCTGGCGGCTGCGCGCGCTCCAGATCGAGCGGGGCGAGCACTTCCTGACGCTCGCCGAGGAGAACCGCATCAACGTCCGCCTGATCCCGCCCGCGCGCGGCGAGATCTTCGACCGAGACGGCGCCCCGCTCGCGGTCAATCGCCAGAACTACCGCGTCGTCGTCGTGCGCGAGCAGGCCGGCGATGTCGAGGAGACGCTCGAGCGCCTCGGCCGGGTCATCCCGATCTCCGAGCAGGACCGGGAGGAGGCGCTGCGGGCGTTCAGCCAGAAGCGCGCCTTCGTGCCGGTGACGGTCGCCGAGCATCTGGCCTGGGAGGATTTCGCGCGGGTCAACGCAAACGCGCCAGCTTTGCCCGGCGTCCAGCCCGACGTCGGCCTGACTCGGCTCTATCCTGAGGGCGAAGCGTTCGCCCATGTGCTCGGTCATGTCGGCCCGGTGTCCGAGAAGGACCTCCAGGGGCCCGACGGCGACGACCCGCTGCTCCAGACGCCGGATTTCCAGATCGGCAAGAACGGGATCGAGAAGGTCGAGGAGGCGCGGCTCCGCGGCCGGGCGGGCGCGCAACGCATCGAGGTCAACGCCTCCGGCCGCGTCATCCGCGAGCTCGACCGGCGCGAGGGCGAGCCGGGGGCGGACCTGACGCTCACCATCGACCGCGGCCTCCAGCGCTACGCCATGGAGCGGATGGCGGGCCAGAGCGCGGCGACCGTGGTGATGGACGTGCCGACCGGCGAGGTGCTCTGCCTCGCCTCCGCGCCCGGCTTCGACCCCAACCAGTTCGTCGTCGGCATCGGCCACGAGCCGTGGAACGCGCTTCTGGCCGACGAATACCGCCCGCTCTCCAACAAGACCGTCTCCGGGCAATACCCGCCGGGTTCGACCTTCAAGATGGTGGTGGCGCTCGCGGCGCTGGAGGCCGGCGTGATCGGGCCTGAGGAGACGGTGTTCTGCAACGGCGGCACCAACCTCGGAAGCCATCGCTTCCATTGCTGGAAGCGCGGCGGGCATGGCTTCATGGACTGCCGCTCGGCGATCCAGGAAAGCTGCGACGTCTATTTCTACGAGACGGCGCGGCGGGTGGGCGTCGACGCGATCACCGCGATGGCGAACCGGCTCGGCCTCGGGGTCGAGCACGGTCTTCCGATCACGGCGGAGCGCGGCGGGCTGATGCCGACGAAGGCGTGGAAGCGGGCCACGCGCGGCGAGGCCTGGCAGGTCGGCGACACCTACAACACCGGCATCGGACAGGGCTTCACGCTGGCGACGCCGCTCCAGCTCGCGCTGATGACGGCCCGGATCGCGAGCGGGCGGGGCGTCTCGCCGCGGCTGATCCGGGCGGTCTCCGGGGTTCCGGAGCCGATCGCCGAGGCGCCGTCGCTGGGGCTGGGCGGGTTCAACCTCGCTCTGGTGCGCGAGGGGATGGACGCGGTGGTGAACGAGCGCGGCGGTACGGCGCTGCGTTCGCGCATCCACGAAGCGTCGGGCCGGATGGCGGGCAAGACCGGCACCAGCCAGGTGCGACGGATCACGATGGCCGAACGCGCCCGCGGCGTGCGCGGCGACGACGATCTGCCCTGGAACCGGCGCAACCACGCGCTCTTCGTCGGCTACGCGCCCGTCGAGTCCCCGCGCTACGCGCTCGCGACCATTGTGGAGCATGGCGGCGGCGGCTCGCGCGCCGCGGCGCCGATCGCACGGGACGTGATGATGCGCGCGCTCTACGGCCCCCTGCCCCCGCTCGAAGCCTATCCGCCGAGCGAGCGCGAGGAGATCGAGGAGCGTCGCCGCCCGCCCGCGCCCATCGGAGAGGACACCGCCGGCGGCGAGCGGAGGCGCGCGTGAGCCTGTTCGCCCTCGGCCGGCCGACCGGCCTCTCGCTCGGCGCGAAGCTTCTGCGGTTCAACTGGCCGCTCGCGCTTCTGGTGGCGGCGACGGCGAGCATCGGCTTCCTGATGCTCTACTCGGTCGCGGGCGGAAGCGCGGACCCCTGGGCCTCGCGGCAGATGACGCGCTTCGCCGCCGGCTTCTTCGGCATGTGCCTCGTCGGGCTCATCGACATCCGCTTCTGGCGGCTGATGGCGGTCCCGATCTATCTCGGCTGCCTCGGCCTCCTCGTGGCGGTGGAGTTCATCGGCGTCACCGGACAGGGCGCGCAGCGCTGGATCGACCTGCGGGTGATCCAGCTCCAACCCTCGGAGGCGATGAAGGTTGGGATCGTGCTGATCCTCGCCTCCTATTACGCCTGGCTTCCGCCGGAGCGCGTCTCGCACCCGCTCTGGATGGTCCCGCCTGTCGCGCTCGCGCTGGCGCCGGTGGCGCTGGTGCTGATGCAGCCCGATCTCGGCACGTCGCTCCTGCTGCTGATGGGCGCCGGCGTGATGATGTTCGCGGCCGGCGTTCACTGGCTCTATTTCGCGACCGCGGGCGCGGCGGGCGCGGGGGCGATCTGGGCCGTGATGGCCTCGCGCGGAACCGACTGGCAGATCCTGAAGGACTACCAGTACCGCCGGATCGAGGTGTTCCTCGACCCCTCGCAGGACCCGCTCGGCGCCGGCTACCACATCACGCAGGCGACGATCGCGCTCGGCTCTGGCGGTGTGGCCGGGCGCGGCTTCATGCAGGGCACGCAGAGCCGGCTCAACTTCCTGCCCGAGAAGCACACCGACTTCATCTTCACGACGCTCGCCGAGGAGTTCGGCTTCCTCGGCGGGATTGCGCTGCTGATCCTCTACGCCCTGATCCTCTTCTTCTGCACGCTGTCGGCGGTGGCGAACCGCGACCGGTTCGGCTCCTTGTTGACGACCGGCGTCGCCGCGACCTTCTTCTTCTTCTTCGCCGTCAACATGGCGATGGTCATGGGGCTCGCCCCGGTCGTCGGCGTGCCGCTGCCGCTGGTCTCCTACGGCGGGTCGGCGATGCTCGTGCTGATGTTCGCCTTCGGCCTCGCCCAGAGCGCCCATATCCACAGAACCTGACGGAGCCCGCCCCGCTATGCCCCCGCGCGTCATGCTCGCCGTGAAGCCTGCTATCCAGGAAGAATGGCGCGCGGCGCTGGCCGCGGCTTCGGACCGCGCAGGCGTTCCCATCGATCTGGGGCTGCCCGGCGACGCGGAGCCCGAGGCCGTCCGCTACCTCGTCTACGGCGCCGCCGGCCGGCTGGACGACCTGACGCCCTTCACTGGTCTGAAACTCGTGCAATGCATCTGGGCGGGCGTCGAGAAGGTTCTGGCGAACCCTACGCTGCCCGACTTCGCGCCGCTCGCGCGAATGGTGGAGCCTGGACTGACCGAGGGAATGACCGACTACGTCGTCACGCATGTGATGCGGCTCCACATGGATCTCGACCGTCGGCTCGCGGGCCCCGAAGACCGCTGGATGGACTGGTTCCCGCCGCTCTCGCGCAACCGCCGCGTCGGCGTGCTCGGGCTCGGCGAGCTCGGGCGCGACGCGGCGCGCGCGCTCGCCGCGCTCCGCTTCGACGTCGCGGGCTGGAGCCGGTCGCCCAAATCGGTCGAGGGCGTGCGCTGCCTGCATGGCGACGACGGTCTGGACGCGCTGCTCCGCCGTTCGGAGATCCTCGTCGGGCTGTTGCCGAGCACGCCCGCCACCGAGAACCTGCTCGACGCCGCGGCGCTGGCGAAGCTGCCCCGCGGCGCGATGATCGTGAACGCGGGCCGGGGCGAGTTGATCGACGACGCCGCGCTCCTGTCCGCGCTCGACGCGGGCCATGTCGCGCAGGCGACGCTCGACGTGTTCCGCGAGGAGCCGCTGCCCGCCGGCCACTCCTACCGCACCCATCCCCGCGTCACGGTCACCCCCCATGTCGCCTCCGCCACCCGGCCTGAGACCGCGGCGGAGACGGTCATCGCCCAGATCGCGCGCATGGAGGCGGGCGAGGCGCCGCTTCACGTTGTGGACAGGACCCGCGGCTACTAGCTAACTGCGATCGTCGCGGAGAGCAGGGTCATGAGCGAGAAGCGGTCGGACAAGGGCGGCGAGCGGGAGAGCCTCGTCTCCATCTGGCGGAAGAACTTTCTGACGGGGCTGGTGCTGATCGCGCCGCTCTACCTGACGTTCTGGCTGCTCAGCTCCTTCGTCGAGCTGGTCGACGACAAGGTGGCGTCGATCCTGCCGGGCGAGTTCAACCCCTCGGCCTATCTGCACGTGCCGGGCTACGGGATCGTCATCCTCGCCCTGTTCTCGGCCCTGCTCGGGGCGCTCGCCAAGAACTTCGTGATGGCGAAGGTGATCGGCTTCGGCGAGACGCTGCTCGACCGGCTGCCGGTGGTCCGCTCGATCTACAACGGCATCAAGCAGATCGCGCACACGGTCCTGGTGCAGTCCGAGAGCAGCTTCGAGAAGGCGTGCCTCGTGGAGTATCCGCGCAAGGGACTCTGGGCGATCGCCTTCATCTCCACCCCGACGAAGGGCGAGGTGCGCGAGCGCGCGGGGTCCGACTCGATGCTGAGCGTGTTCCTGCCGACGACGCCGAACCCCACCTCCGGCTTCCTGCTGTTCGTGCCGAAGGAGGACGTGATCGAGCTCGACATGACGGTCGAGGAAGCCGCGAAGCTCGTGATCTCCGCCGGGCTCGTCACGCCCGAGCGGCTTGCGCCGCCGCCTGAAGCGGCGCCCGCCGCGGCCGCCGAGTGAGGCGGGCTCAGTCGATCGTCTCGCCCTCCGCCTCGGACCACCAGACGTCCGGCGCCCAGCCGATCCAGTCGCCATAGAGCGGGATAGCGTCGGGATACTGAAGCGCCGCGTCATGGGCGATCCGGCTGACCGGCGAGAACCAGAAGGGCGCGACATAGACGCCATGCGAGAGCGCCCTGTCGAGCGCCCGCGCCGCCGCGCGGAAGCCCGCGCCGTCCTCCGTCGAGAGCAGCGCGTCGATTGCGGCCTCGATCGCCGGGTTGTCGACCCCCATGTAATTGCGCGTCCCCGGCCGCTCGACGCCCTCGCCGCCCCAGTAGAAGCGCTGCTCGTTTCCGGGCGAAAGCGAGAGCCCCCAGCGGTTAACGATCACGTCGTAGTCGTAGTCGGTCCGACGGGCCTGATACTGCGCGCTGTCCACCAGCCGGATGTCGACCGCGATCCCGAGCCGCCCGAGCGCGTCAGCCCAGACCCCGGCGATGCGCTCGTCCCCGGAACTGCCGAGCAGGATCTCGAAGCCGAAGGGCTCGCCCGCCGCGTTCCGGAGCGCGCCGTCGCGCACGGTCCATCCGGCCTCCTCCAGAAGCTGCGCCGCGCGACGGAGGTTGCGCCGGTTGCGCGGGTCGCCCTCCGCGCTCGGCGGGATGTACTCCGCGTCGAGCGCGCCTTCCGGCAGCGCGTCCTCGAACGGCGCGAGGATCTCGCGCTCCCGCCCCTCGGCGGCGCCGCGATGGGCGAGCGGCGAGTTGTGGAAATAGCTCTCGATCCGGGCGTAAGCCCCGTCGAACATCGTGGCGTTGATCCACTCGAAATTGAAAGCGTGGGTCAGCGCGCGGCGCACGCGGATGTCGTCGAAGGGCGCGCGGCGCATGTTGTAGACGAAGCCGTGCATGCCGGTCGGGCGGGCGTGCGGGATCTCCGCCATTGCGACGCCCGCCTCCTCGGCGAAGCCGTAGCCCTCCGCCCAACGGCTGGGGTCGTCCTCGCGCCGGAAAGTGATCTCGCCCGCCCGGAAGGCGTCGAGCAGCGCCGAGGCGTCGCGGAAATACTCCACGCGGATCTCGTCGAGATTGTTCCGGCCGGCGTTGAGCGCGAGGTGCCGGCCCCAATACGCCTCGTCGCGGACCAGCGAGACGAAGCGGTCGGCCTCGAAGGCGTCGACCACATAGGGCCCGGAGCCGATGATCGGCTCCAGCGACGGCTCCTCGAAAGCGCGTTCGGCGAACTGCGCTTTCTTGAAGATCGGCGCCAGAGCGAGGATCAGCGGGGCCTCGCGGTCCGGCTCGGAGAAGTCGAAGCGCACTGAGAGCGGCCCCGTCTGGCGCCAGCCGGAGACCTTGCCCCAGACCTCGCGGAAGCTCGGCCGGCCGTGCGCGGCGAGGGTCTCCATCGAGAAAACCACGTCCTCGACCGTGATCTGCGTCGCGTCCGAAAAGCGCGCCTCGGCGCGGAGGGTGAACTCCACCCAACTCCGATCCGGCGGCGCGTCGACGCTCTCCGCAATCAGCCCGTAGAGGGTGAAGGGCTCGTCCCAGCTCCGACCCAGAAGCGACTCGAAGGTCTGCGCGCGGACCTCCCAGGGCGCGCGTCCGGCGATGATCCAGGGGTTCAGGCTGTCGAAGCCGCCGACGGCGCCGAACACGATCCGGCCGCCCTTGGGCGCCTCCGGGTTCGCGTAAGGCAGATGCGCGAAACCGGGCGGCAGCGCGGGCGCGCCGTGCATCGCGATGGCGTGATCGCCACGGGCCGCGGGCGCCGCGACGGCGAGCGCGGCGGCGAGGAGGACGCAGACGCCTCGTCTCATGATCGGTTCTCGTTCGTTGGTCGAATCGCTGCTCGCGGGACAAAATAGCACTTGCCATCCAGCGGGGCGTGGCGCATCTTTCGCCTACTGCTCGATAGGTTTCTTGCCTGATGAAACCTGCCTCAATCGACTTCGCGCCCCCCTCGTGGGGGCGTTTTTTTTTGCGCGGGCGCTCAAGGCTGCGGCGCGTCCTCCGGCGGAGCCCAGCGCTCCGGGCGCGCGGCGACGAAGGCGGGGTGGCTCGCGCAGCCGAGTTCGATCGCCGTGATCCGGGGAAAGCGCCAGACCGGCGCCCCCCAACGGCGCGCCACGCGCAGCAGCGGAATCAGATGGCAGTCGGCGAGGCTCGGCTCGTCGCCATGCGCGAAAGCGCCGACATGCGGCGAATCGAGCATGGCCTCGAGCGTGGAGAGGCCCCGCACGAACCATTTTCGCAGCCAGTCGCCTTTCGAGTCCTCCAGCTCCGGCGTCAGCCAGGCGACATGGTCGACCACGCGCGGCGCGCAGATCGGCGAGATCTCCGTCGCGATGATTTCGGCGAAGGCGCGCACGCGCGCCCGCTCAGCCGCGATGGCCGGCAGCAGGAAGGGCGAGGGGTGCGTCTCCTCCAGATACTCGATGATCGGGTTCGCGCCGAACACGGCCGCGCCGTCGATCTCCAGCGTCGGAAAAAGGCCCTGCGGGCTGAGGGCGCGGTAGGCCTCGCCGCGGTCCTCCCTGGCGGGAAGGCTCACAAGCCGGGACTGGTATGCGACCTCCTTGACCGCGAGGGCGAGCCGGACCCGGTGGCTTTCCTCGGAGTCCCACCAGTGATGGAGGACGACGGTCTCGCTCATCGGATGGCGCGCCGCGTTTCGGGAGGGCGCGTCGGAACCGACGCGCCGCTCGCGGTCTCGGAAGGAATGTCGCCGAAAGTCATGGTCGGTGTCAGCCTCGCGGGCCGTGCGCCCTCCGGCGCAGCAAGCGGGAGGAGTGTGAAGATTGGGTTCGCCCCGTGCGCGTCGCCCGCTGGCCGCGGCGCCCGGCGGCCGCTAGCCTGCGGCCCGGGGAGCGGGAGGACGCCTTGACCGACATTCTGAAAGGCATGCGGGTGATCGAGGGCTCGGCCTTCGTGGCGGCGCCGCTCGCAGGCATGACGCTCGCGCAGATGGGCGCCGACGTGATCCGGTTCGACCGGCTGGAAGGCGGTCTCGACTACGGGCGCTGGCCGGTGGCGCCGGGGGGCGGGTCGTATTTCTGGAGCGGGCTGAACAAGGGCAAGCGCTCCTTCGCCGTGAACATGAAATCGCCCGAGGGCCGCGAACTGGTCACGGAGCTCGTCTGCGCGCCGGGCGAGGACGCCGGGATCCTGCTGACCAACCTGCGCGTCCGCGGATGGATGGACTACCCGACCCTCTCGCAGCGGAGGCGGGACCTCATCATGGTCTCGATCCTGGGCGACCGCCGCGGCCGCCCGGCGGTCGACTACACGGTGAACCCGGCGATCGGCTTTCCGGAGGCCACGGGCGCCGAGGGCGCGACCGAGCCGGTCGCGCACGTCCTGCCGGCCTGGGACTGCATCT
>AACY020520041.1_pt1 | contig 21967 bp, 19 predicted proteins | sample 267378 | NCBI WGS metagenome assembly AACY02 (sample SAMN02954345, study PRJNA13694) | marine metagenome | biome: aquatic; feature: ocean; material: water; isolation source: isolated as part of a large dataset composed predominantly from surface... | reverse complement strand
AACATTCTTGCTCGCTCACGCAGTGTCAAAATCTCTGCAGAGGGCTGCCAATGGTTACGATTCATAAAGACTCCAAAATTAAAACCAAAAACGGCAGCCGAAGCTGCCGTTTCCGTAACTAACCCGTGTTATGCACGGCTTACGTATTCACCCGTACGAGTGTCGATCTTAAGAACTTCACCCTGGTTGATAAATAGAGGAACGCGAACCACGGCACCAGTACTTAGTGTTGCCGGCTTAGAACCGCCCTGAGCCGTATCACCTTTCAGACCCGGATCCGTTTCAGTCACTTCAAGCTCAACAAAGTTAGGCGGCGTCACAGCGATCGGGTTGTCGTTAAATAGAGTGATCATCACTTTGTCACCCTCTTTCAACCACTGTGAACAATCCGCAACGGCCTTCTCATCCGCAGCGTACTGTTCGAATGTACTTGGCTCCATGAAGTGCCACATCTCACCGTCACTGTAGAGGTACTCCATGTCACGATCCATCACATCGGCGGTTTCAGCTGATTCGTTCGATTTGAAAGTACGCTCCCAAATACGACCCGTCATAAGGTTGCGAAGACGAACGCGAGTGAACGCCTGACCTTTACCCGGTTTAACAAATTCAACTTCGACCATGTTACATGGATCGCCGTCGATCATAACTTTCATGCCAGTTTTAAACTGACCACTTGAAACGTTTCCCATCTCTTTTTCCAAATCATTGATTGAATGTTTGACGAGCATTCTACTTCAAAGGAGAATCGGCTCCAACAGATCGTTTACATTCTTGGAAATTTTGGTCAATTCAATGATGCAAGTGTTGGACATTACGCCAAACCGTTGGCAAGACTCACTGAAGCAGGCCATCACTGATCCTAAAGTGTTACTAGAAAGGTTGTCACTACCGCTGGAGTTACTCGAACAAGCCCAAGCGGCTAGCCAACTCTTTCCGCTACGCGTCCCTCTTGAGTTCCTAAATCGCATGGAGCCAGGCAATCCAAACGACCCTCTTCTTAAACAGGTTCTCCCGATTGGTGACGAATTCATTCAAGCGCCAGGATTTACTGAGGATCCACTCAATGAGCGTGATGCGCGCCCGACTCCCGGTGTCGTGCACAAATATAAAGATCGTGCGCTGCTTATTTTAAGCGGAGCCTGCGCCATCAACTGTCGTTATTGTTTTCGTAGGCACTTCCCCTACTCCGACAACCAGCTCAGTGGACAGCATTGGCAAACAGCTCTCGCCTATCTGAAAGAGCATACAGAGCTGCGTGAAGTGATCTTTTCAGGCGGTGATCCGCTCGTCACATCTGATCAACGTTTTACAAAGATGATCACTGACCTAGAAGCCATCCCTCATCTAGAAAGGCTGCGGATTCATACACGTCTACCCGTCGTGATCCCATCCCGAGTGACCGATCAACTGAATCAAACCCTACAAGCCAGTAGATTTGATTGCGTGGTCGTGCTGCACATTAATCACGCTAATGAGATTGATAAAAGCCTGCATGATGCCGTCACCAAGCTAAAACAGAGTGGTGCAACCCTTCTCAATCAGGCGGTGTTATTGAAAGGCGTTAATGACAGTGTAGAGGAGCAGGTAAGTCTCTCACGAGCACTATTCAGGGCTGGCATCCTACCCTACTACCTATTTATGTTTGATCCCGTCGCGGGAGCCAGCCACTTTGACACCCCGATGGATCAAGGCAAAAAAATCTTTGCGCGCATGCAACAAGAGCTACCGGGATACCTTGTTCCTCGGCTAGCAAAAGAAATTTCAGGCAAAACTTCAAAAACCTTGTTAATATCCAGTTAAGGTTTTTGGAGATCTCGACGTGATTGCAAAAATAATAACGATGCAAAACGCTTTAAAATTGACCCTACCAGCTCTTCTATTGACGGGCTGCATCAGCATGCCTGAAACGACAGCAACGCTCACCACTCCAGAGCCCATCACTCCCATACCCCCACAAAAAAGGCTAGTTATTCACCAACTCCAGACGGAAGTGGTCACCCAGAAACATGTTGCCGCCGTTATCGACTTCAGTAATCAGACCGATCGTGATCTGGATTATGTGATGTTTAAGACGATAGCCTACGATGCAGACGGCAGGGTTATTCCGGCCATGAAGAGTGGCGATGATCATGCCTATTTGAGAATTGCAGGGCCTTTGTCACCCGACCATAGAACAGGTGAACAGCAGTGGGATAAGGTATGGGCCAATAATGCCGTTAGCTGTTTTAGGATTGAGAGCGCCGAGCTGATCTTTTCTGATTCCAGTGTCGAAGACTACGCTAACGATCAGATAGTGCTGCAACTACCCGCCTTGCAGCCGGCTGTCTGTCAGCAGGATCAAGGCTCTTTTGCGAGTAACTGACTATTTACTACGCGAAGGCATCACAGGAAAAGCGGTGACGGTTCCTTCTGCATCGGTGATCCGCGCTTTACCACGCTTTTCGACCTCATCGATCTGAATAATAGCCTGCATCGGAACAAAGGAGCGCTTCACACCTGAAAACTCCTGCTGCAGACGATCTTCTGCAGGGTCAATCAGCATTTCAGTGTGGCTGCCAAACACAAACCCTTCTAACGCGACAAACCCCCAAATATCAGCGCTGTAAACCTGTTCAACATAAAGCTCGTAGACTTTATCTTTGTTGATGTAAGTGACGCGATAGAGGCGTTTAGCATCGGCCATTGAGTATCTCCAATAAGTAGAAACGCGAGTCCAAAAGACTCTAAGTATCAGGTTAATGGGGTCACTCTAAACAATTGCAAGTTCGTTAGCGCCAACCGGTGCGCTGAGGTATACTTCCACGCCCTAAATGTTAGGGCATAGATTCAACGTAACGACAGGTGAAACATGACTAAAAAGCTCTTTATCAAGACACACGGATGTCAGATGAATGAGTACGACTCTGCACGAATGGCCGATCTACTGGGTGACAGCCACAAGCTAGAGCTGACAGACAATCCAGAAGAGGCTGACGTCCTGCTTCTAAACACCTGTTCAATTCGTGAAAAGGCGCAAGAGAAAGTCTTCCACCAGCTGGGCCGTTGGCGTCTGTTGAAAGAGCAAAAACCAGGCTTAATGATCGGTGTAGGGGGTTGCGTCGCAAGCCAAGAAGGCGAAGCTATTCGTGATCGCGCGCCGTTTGTCGATATGATTTTTGGCCCACAGACTCTTCACCGTCTACCTGAGATGATCGAAGACACCAAGGGCGGCAAGGTCGGCATCGTCGATGTCAGCTTTCCAGAGATCGAAAAATTCGATCATCTTCCTGCCCCGAAGGTTGAAGGTGCAGAGGCATTTGTTTCGGTGATGGAAGGGTGCAGTAAGTACTGTACCTTCTGTGTCGTGCCCTACACTCGTGGTGAAGAGGTCAGCAGACCCTTAGATGATGTGATAGCAGAATGTGTTGAGCTTGCGGAACAAGGCGTACGTGAAGTCAATCTACTGGGCCAGAACGTCAATGCTTATTTAGGTGCTACGCACGACGGTGATACTGCTGATCTTGCTGAGCTGATTCGCACCATCGCCGCGATTGATGGCATCGATCGAATTCGTTTCACGACCTCACACCCAGTCGAGTTTACTGACAGCCTGATTGAGGTCTATGACGAAGTGCCAGAATTGGTGAGCCACCTTCACCTACCGGTACAGAGCGGATCAGACCGCATTCTGATGGCGATGAAACGCGGTCACACTGCCATTGAGTACAAGTCAAAACTACGTCGCATTAAAGCGAAACGTCCAGACATCAGCTTCTCGTCGGACTTTATCATCGGCTTCCCAGGTGAAACCGATGCTGACTTTGAGGCGACCATGAAGCTCATCGAGGATATCGGTTTTGATACCTCATTCAGCTTCATCTACAGCCGTCGCCCAGGCACACCGGCTGCAGACCTTCCTGACGATGTATCGGAAGAGACCAAGAAACAACGCTTACATATCCTGCAGAGCCGCATCACTCAGAACGCCTTGCAGATCAGTCGCCGTATGGTCGGGACAACTCAGCGTATTCTAGTTAACGGCTACTCGCGCAAAGACCCAGGCCAACTATCGGGCCGCACCGAGAACAACCGTGTCGTCAACTTCCGTTGCGACAACCCAGATCTGATTGGCCACTTCGCCGATGTTCGCATTGCTGAAGCACTCCCGAACTCATTGATCGGTGAATTAGTTAGCTCCGAGCTGGATCAATAATGAGCGAATCACAATCGTTCCACATTAATCTACAGCCTGAAGATGGCGCAGCACTTGCAAATCTGGTGGGCCAGTTTGATGAGCATCTGCGTCTGATTGAAGAGCGAACTGGCGTCCAAATCAGTAACCGTGGGTTTCAGTTCAAGGTGGAAGGAGCTATTCAGGCCGTTCGCCCGGTCTGTACACTACTGGAGTCGCTTTACCAAGACTCCTTGAAAGGCAAACCCCTGGCTCCATCAGACGTTCACCTATCACTGCAGCATTCAGGTATTTCACAAGCTGAAGCAAAATCGAGTGCGACCGATGATGTCACCATTCGCACGCGAAAAATGACCATCCGACCACGTGGCGAGAACCAACAGAAGTACGTTCAATCGATTCGTTACCACGACATCAACTTCGGTATCGGACCCGCTGGTACAGGCAAAACCTACCTTGCAGTCGCTTGTGCTGTTGAGGCCCTAGAGCGAGAAGAGGTCAGTCGAATCCTGTTGGTTCGCCCTGCCGTTGAAGCGGGTGAAAAACTTGGTTTTCTACCCGGTGATCTAACACAGAAAGTCGACCCTTACCTGCGCCCTCTCTACGATGCACTTTATGAGATGATGGGTTTCGAGAAGGTGGCACGCTTGATTGAAAAGAATGTCATTGAAATCGCCCCACTGGCTTATATGCGCGGCCGCACGCTTAATGGTTCGTTCGTCATTCTGGATGAGTCACAAAACACTACCCGCGAACAGATGAAGATGTTTCTTACTCGCATAGGGTTTGGTTCGACGGCGGTCATTACTGGGGATAAAACCCAGGTCGATCTGCCTCGTGGCGCCAGCTCAGGTCTAATCCATGCGATGCAAGTCCTTAATGGTGTTAAAGGTATTGGTTTTACTCACTTCGAAGCGAAAGACGTTGTGCGTCACCCTATCGTTCAGCATATAGTTAGGGCTTATGAAGCTTTCGAAGCAAAGCATACCGACGAGCGTAAATAGTGATTAATTTAGAGGTTATCCGCGCGGTTGAAAGTAGCGCCTTGCCAAGTGATGGACAGTTTCAGAACTGGGCAGAGATAGCCGCCTCCCAAGTACCCGGTGAAGCCGAGCTCTGCATTCGCATCGTCGATGAAGACGAAAGCCAGACACTGAATCGAGAGTACCGCGGCAAGGACAAGTCGACCAACGTTCTCTCTTTTCCGTTTGAAGCGCCCCCTGGTTTCCCAGGCAATGTATTAGGGGATCTAGCGATCTGCGCAGCGGTTGTGGAGCGCGAAGCAACCGAGCAAAACAAACCTATTCATCACCATTGGGCACACATGGTGATCCATGGGGTATTGCATCTACTCGGATTCGATCATATAAAGGATGATGAAGCCGAGGAGATGGAGTCACTTGAACGAGAACTGCTCGCTCAACTCCAAATCCCAGACCCCTATATTTGAGGCAACCACACACTATGAGTGAAGACCGATCGAGCGGCTCATCCAAAAGCTTTTTTAGCAAACTCGCTTCAGCTTTTTCGGATGAGCCCAAAACCCGCGAAGACCTTTTTGAAGTTCTTTATGAGGCCAACGACACAGGCCTGCTAGACCAAGACGCGCTAACCATCGTCGAAGGCGCTATCCAAGTGACCGACATGCAAGTGCGTGACGTCATGATCCCTCGTTCACAAATGGTCTCGGTACAGATCGATCAATCTGCCCACGAATTTATGCCACTAGTCATCGACAGTGCGCACTCTCGCTTCCCAATCGCAGGCGAAAATCCTGATGAAATCGTCGGCATACTTCTTGCTAAGGATCTTCTTCCCTATACTTTAGACGGCCGCTTAGAGCAGTTCAGTCTTGCTGAGCACCTGCGTAAAGCGACATTCATCCCTGAGAGTAAACGACTTAACGTACTGCTACGTGAGTTCCGAGTTACACGCAACCACATGGCCATCGTCGTAGACGAATACGGCGGTATTGCGGGTCTTATTACCATTGAAGATGTGCTCGAGCAGATCGTTGGCGACATCGAAGATGAGCATGACGAAGATGAAGATGAGGGCAATATCAAAGCGTTTGAGGATGATGGCTTCATCGTCAAAGCACTAACCCCAATTGAGGACTTTAACGAGTACTTCGATGTCGGCCTGCCCGATGATGAGTTTGATACTGTGGGTGGACTGGTAACGCGTCAATTTGGCCACCTACCCGACAAGGGCGAAACGATTCGACTCGATGACTTCACCTTTACCGTGCTAGCGTCTGAAAACCGCAGAATTAGACTGCTACAGGTTAAGCACCACAAGGAGTAGTGATGCTACTCCAGCCTCTTGTAAATAAGGTTTTTGCAGTTACTGCTGGGGCATTAGCGACGCTCGCTTTTGCCCCGTTTAGTTACCCGCTACTAGCGCTTATCTCTATAGTGGCCCTCTATTTACTCACTCTAAAACCCAATGCAACCTTCCTAATGGGCTGGCTCTATGGCCTTGGATACTTCACTGCAGGAGTCTCCTGGGTCTATGTGAGTATTCACTCACATGGCGGCATGGGCACTCTTCCTGCTGCACTAATGACTCTAGCCTTCACCGCAGCACTAGCGACCCTGTTTGGCGCGCAAATATGGCTCTATAAACGTCTATTTTCTGGTGGTTCAGCACCCGGATTTGTCGCTCTTTGGGTCCTCTTCGAATGGGTGCGAAGCTGGCTATTTACCGGTTTCCCTTGGCTACTCATTGGCTATGCGTTCATCGATACACCACTCATTTCATTTGCACCCATCGGCGGCGTATGGCTGGTATCGGCTATGGTTCTGACCATTGCTGTCGGGGCTGCTTGCGTTATCCAAAGTAGAAAACCGACGCCTCTCCTATTGATACTGACGATATTAGGCGCCTCCTATCTGATACCCTCTGAATGGACAGATAATTCCGACAACAAAGTCTCGATTACATTGATACAACCCAACCTGACCCAAGAGTCTAAATGGCAGATTGAGCAGGTTGATCAACACATACAGAACATTATTAATTTGAGTGTTCAAGCGCCAGCGACCGACCTGCTTATCTGGCCAGAGACCGCCATACCAAAACTGATCGGCCGAGCCATTAACCAGCTCAGCCCGCTGACTGGGATTCTTAACCAACAGGGAACCACATTAATCTCTGGTTTTCCCAGAAAAGAGTGGAGTGACAGTCAGCAGCGGTTTCTCTACCACAACTCGGTTGGAACTTTGACAGGCAACTTCAGCCAATATGACAAACAGAGACTGGTCCCTTTTGGTGAATACATTCCATTTGAAAGCCAACTGCGTGGCCTGATCAGCTTTTTTGATCTTCCTATGTCTAGCTTCAGCTTGCCGGAAAAGGTCACTAATCAGGTAGAGACGCCTCATGGCTCGCTGGCTGGAGCCATCTGTTATGAGATCGCCTACCCTGAACTGGTTAGAGAGAATGCACGTCAAAGCGGCATGATTCTGACCCTCTCAAATGACACCTGGTTTGGCGGCTCTCACGGCCCTGATCAACACTTTGAAATCGCCAGAATGCGCGCGATCGAAAATGGAAAACCGGTGATCAGGGCCACTAATAACGGCATTTCAGGGTTTATTGATGCAAATGGGCAAATCTTAGCAACGGCACCCAGGTTCGAGACAGCAATCCTCACCTATGAGGTTAGCCCGAGCATCGGTCAAACCCCTTATCAAACGTTTGGATTGTGGCCCGCACTAATCCTCGCCGCACTGCTGTTCTTAATGGCGCTATTTAGAGATCGCTCGTTCAAACAGAACCGCTGAACAGTCGCGACAAGACTGAAGTGTTTGACTCTCAATCAACGTTTGCTTTGCTCCACACTGTGTACAGACAAATTGCCCAGGCAGTGCCATTTCACCCGCAGCATAGTGCGTCTCATCGTGACTCAACTGCTCACGGAGCAGCTCTTGCTCGATACGGGTTCCATCCGCCACTCTCATCAAGCGCTCGACAACCCCCTTTTCCAAAACGGCAAGGTCTAACTCCAACCAATCCGCCAGCGCACCACCAACCTTTTGGATGCCGATTGAGAACTGCTTCAGATCACGTATAAGGTAAGCTTTCAACAAAGCCATTTCATCTGCAGACATATCAAGCGCTGCCTGCTCTAACTCAACCGTTTCACTGACCGCTGATGTGAGTTTTTCAAGCGTCACCTCACTGGCACCATCCAGTGAATCCATCACCTGATCGACCAATTGATCATAGCGGCCAGAATCGAGTTTATCCTGCTTCGCATCACTCATAAGTAAACTCCTTTTGAGGATAGATTATTCAGCAGCCAAACCTGTCGGCGCGACCGCATCTGATGTATCCTATGCAGTATTGAACAGTATTAATGAAATAACCATTGAGCGGTGTCATTTCTTAGCAAAGTAATTTGCTGCAAGAACAATGATGCCGTTTTTATGTTTGCAGAATATAGAGACCGATGAACGAACAGTACCAACCCCAGGATATTGAGCCTAAAGTCCAGCAGCAGTGGGAAGAATCCGGCGCATTTAATGTTGAAGAGGATTCCAGCAAAGAGAAGTTTTACTGCCTCTCTATGTTCCCTTACCCAAGTGGTCGTCTGCATATGGGCCACGTACGTAACTACACCATCGGTGATGTCGTCTCTCGATACCAGCGCATGCAGGGCAAAAACGTTCTTCAGCCTATGGGTTGGGATGCTTTTGGTCTTCCCGCCGAAAACGCTGCGCTTAAGAACAATGTGCCACCTGCTAACTGGACCTACAGCAATATCGATTACATGCGTAACCAGCTGAAACAGATGGGCTTTGGTTACGACTGGGATCGTGAGTTAGCGACCTGTCACCCAGAGTACTACCGTTGGGAGCAGTGGTTCTTTACTCGCCTTCTTGAAAAAGGCCTGGTCTACAAAAAAGAGGCCGAAGTGAACTGGGATCCAGTTGACCAAACCGTACTGGCGAACGAACAGGTCATTGATGGTCGCGGTTGGCGTTCGGGCGCTATCGTTGAACGTAAGAAAATCCCTCAATGGTTCCTAAAAATCACTGACTACGCGGACCAACTTTTGGAAGATCTAGAAAAACTGGATCACTGGCCTGAACAGGTTCGCACCATGCAGCGCAACTGGATCGGCCGTTCTAAAGGGGTTGAGCTGAAGTTCGCAGTGCCAAACAAAGGTGATCTAGAGGTCTTCACAACTCGCCCCGATACACTCATGGGCGTTACCTACGTAGCTGTTGCACCACAACACCCTCTAGCGCTTGAAGCCGCCGAAAACAATCCAGAGCTTGCCAGCTTCATTGAAGAGTGTCGTCACCAAAAAGTCGCTGAGGCGGATATGGCGATGATGGAGAAGCGCGGTATGCCATTGGGCATTGAGGCAACTCATCCGCTAACAGGCGAAATGGTGCCTGTCTGGACCGCTAACTTTGTCCTAATGGATTACGGCTCAGGTGCTGTCATGGCTGTTCCGGGTCACGATCAACGTGACTGGGAGTTTGCAACCAAATACGGACTCAACATCAAACAGGTTATCAAGCCTTTGGCTGACGATGTCACGGTCGACTTAACGCAAGAAGCGTTTACTGAGAAAGGGGTGCTTTGCAACTCCGGTGACTTTAACGATCTAGAGTTCGAGATGGCCTTTAAAGCCATAGCGACCGAACTGAATAACAAAGGTCGTGGTCACACAACTATTAACTTCCGACTACGTGACTGGGGCGTTTCGCGCCAACGTTACTGGGGTGCACCCATCCCCGTAGTTAACTGTAATAGCTGTGGTTCTGTTCCAGTACCTGAAGAACAACTGCCTGTGCTGTTGCCTGAAGAGGTAACGTTCGATGGCGTAGGGTCACCGATCAAAAAGATGGAGAGTTTCATTAAAACAAGCTGTCCAAAATGTGGCGCGGATGCCGAGCGTGAGACCGACACCTTTGATACCTTTATGGAGTCAAGCTGGTACTTTGCTCGCTATGCAAGCCGTTACTCAGACAATGCGATGCTAGATCCAAAAGCGGCCAACTACTGGCTACCTGTGGATCAGTACATTGGTGGTATTGAACACGCCATTTTGCACCTACTCTACTCACGTTTCTATCACAAACTGTTGCGTGATGAAGGCCTGGTAAACTCCGATGAGCCATTCACTCGTCTACTCTGTCAGGGCATGGTGCTAGCCGATGGCTACTACTACGAAGATGAGCAGGGCGGTAAGGTTTGGATCTCACCAGTCGATGTTGATACTGAGACAGACGAAAAGGGCCGTGTTACCAAAGCCACCCACAAAGAGAGTAGCAAAGAGCTGATTCACGACGGCATGTCTAAAATGTCTAAGTCGAAAAACAACGGCATCGACCCGCAGGTTATGATCGATCGATACGGCGCTGATACCGTTCGTCTATTCATGATGTTTGCGGCACCTCCAGAGCAGTCCCTAGAGTGGTCTGACTCAGGCGTAGAGGGTGCACACCGCTTTATTAAACGTCTCTGGAAGCAGGCACACGATCACATTGCAGCCGGCCCAGCATCAGCGCTGAATACTTCTGATCTGAACGATACGCAGAAAGAGCTTCGCCGTAAGACCCATGAAACGATCCAGAAAGTGACGGATGATATTGAGCGTCGTCAGACATTCAATACAGCCATTGCTGCTGTCATGGAGCTTTCAAACAGCATTGGACGATTCAATGACGATTCTGAGCAAGGTCGTGCCTGCAAACAAGAGGCACTGACCGCAGCTGTTCAGTTGCTGTCACCTATCATTCCGCACGCCGCAGACTTGTTGCTGACAGAACTGACGGGCGCAAACCAAAATGATAGCTGGCCAAGCGTTGACGAATCCGCTTTGGTGCGTGACAACATCGAGATGATTGTTCAGGTTAACGGCAAACTTCGCGCTCGCATCAATGTTGCTGCTGATGCAGACAAAGACACCATTTTGCAACTGGCTTTAGCCGAAGCAAATGTTCAGAAATACATGGAAGGCTTAACGCTGCGAAAAGAGATTGTGGTACCAGGTAAGCTGGTCAACATCGTCGTCAGCTAGGAGTTAGAGATGAATTTGTTACGTACGTTCGTTGCCGGTACTGCCCTACTGTTTTTAACAGCTTGTGGCTTCCACCTAAAAGGGCTCTACGAGGTTCCACAGGCGTTACAGCAGTTAACGCTCGTCGAGAACACCACACAGCCCACCTCTTTAGGTAGAGAGCTGACCGCTCAACTGCAGCGCAACGGCGTGACATTAACATCCCGGGCCAACCTAAAACTGGTTGTCGAATCAGCTCGTTACAATCGCCGTGCGGTGATTCTTGATGCCAGTGCTGATGCTCAAGAGTATGAGTTAAGCGGTGAAGTTAAATTTGCTATCTATCAAGCTGACAGCACCGCGCCTGCCATTGAGCGCCGTGTCAACATTCAGCGCAGTGTTACGGAGACCTCCGACACCTTGGCCCAAGAGACCCTTGAGGCGCGTTACCGCAAGGAGATCAATCGCGCACTGGCTGAGCAGATCATCCGCCAATACCTAAGTTTTGTTCCGCGCTAATCCATGAAAGTTAGAGTTGATCAGCTTTCTCAGCAGCTCAACAAGCTCAATGCGGCACTGCCGGTCTACCTTGTAACCGGTGACGAAACACTCCAACACGATGAGAGTTGTGACGCCATTCGCGCTCACCTTCGTGGTTTGGAGTTCACTGAACGTGAGCTCTATCACATTGACTCAAGCTTCAATTGGGATAGCGTGATGGAGGCCGCTAATAGTCTCTCTCTGTTTGCAGAGCGCAAAATCATTGAGTTGCGACTCGGTTCCCAAAAGATCAAAAAAGCCGAATCTGATCTGCTGCAACGCTATTTAGAGAACCCTGCGCCAGACACCGTCATATTCATTTTGGCTGATCGCCTAGATGCCGGCGCGAAAAAAAGCGCCTGGTTCAAACAGGTCGAAAAACTAGGCCTCGTAGTTGAAATCTGGCCAATTGAAGTTGACCAGCTCCCCCGCTGGCTTGCTACCCGTATTCAATCCTTTCCGATCACTATGGATCAAGAGGCGATTGGCGTCTTAGCTGATCGAGTCGAAGGCAATCTACTGGCGGCACAGCAAGAGTTAGAGAAGCTCTCTCTGCTCTACCCTAATCAAACCCTCGATGCTAATCAGGTCGCTGAAGCCGTTGGGGACATGTCACGGTTTGATGCTTTTGCACTGGCCGATGCCGCGATTCAAAAACAGCCCGCACGTGTTCAACACATTCTTCAAGTACTAAGACAAGAGGGTGTTGAACCCACCTTCATACTCTGGGCCATTGCACGCGAGTTACGCACCCTAAGCAGCGTGATTACCGACATCTCCGAAGGGAAGAATTACGATACGATTGCCACCCGATTAAGACTGTTTGGCAAACGCAAGACCGTTATTCGCAACGCCAGTCGTCAGATTCGAGTCTCAGAAATAGAGCAGCTATTAAGGCTCTGTGGGCAGGCCGACCAGGCGGTTAAAGGGCAACTGCCGACCGATCCCTGGCTGATCATTGGGCAGATATGCTTGCGCCTATCGGGTGTTGAGATGGCCTCACTGCACACTCAACACACCACCACTTAATTCGATACTAGCTGATCAACCGATCGCTACTTTGCACCGGCAAAAGCGAGCTGTCTCCACGCTTCATAAACAACAATGGCACAGGCATTGGACAGATTAAGACTGCGTGAGTCTGGACACATCGGCAAGGTGATCGCATCCGTCGTGTCGATAACACTCTGCGGCAGGCCACGAGTTTCAGGTCCTAGTAGAATCATATCGCCTGAAACAAAATCAGCGTCAGTATAAGCACGATCCGTTTTGGTCGTCATAGACCAAACCTTTCTTGGGGAGACTGATTGAATACAGGCTTCTAGGGATTCATGAACTTTCATTGAAGCAAACTCAGCATAATCAAGACCTGCTCTGCGCAGGCGCTTATCATCCAGTTCAAAGCCAAGCGGTTTAATCAAATGAAGTGAGAAGCCTGTGTTGGCACACAGGCGAATGATGTTGCCGGTATTGGGAGGTATCTCGGGTTCGTAAAGAGCAACGTGAAGCATATAGGCACCTAAACTGTTAGATGCCGATTGTAGCATTAAGCAGCTCTAATCTGCCTCAATACCCAGCTCTTTTAGCTTACGTGTTAGGGTATTACGACCCCAACCCAAAAGCTCAGACGCATCACGCTTACGGCCACCCGTATGCTTCAGCGCCGTCTCGATCAACACCTGCTCAAACTGACGCTCAGCCTCTTTGAGGATACCCCTCTCCCCTTCAAACAGACGCTGATCGGCCCAGCCACGCAGCGCTTGCTCCCAATTGCCATGAACAACAGGGCGCTCATTAGAGGACTCCAAAAGTTCTGGTGGCAGATCAGAGACGAGAACCTCTCGACCAGAGGCCATGACGGTAATCCAGCGGCAAGTGTTTTCGAGCTGACGCACGTTACCAGGCCAAGTCAGATCACGCAGAAAGCGTTCGGTTTCAGGTTTAAGAATCTTAGATTCAACACCGAGCTCTTTCGCTGAACGAGATAGGAAGTGACGAGCCAGACGCGGGATATCTTCTCGGCGCTCATTCAGCGAGGGGATGTGGACTCGAATCACATTGAGACGATGGAACAGATCCTCACGAAACTTACCCTCTTTAACGAGGTTTTCAAGATTCTGATGGGTTGCCGCAATAATTCGAACATCCACTTTCACCGGTGTATGACCACCGACACGATAGAACTCACCATCAGCTAAAACACGCAACAATCGTGTTTGAGTATCCGCGGGCATATCACCAATTTCATCAAGAAACAGCGTACCACCATCAGCTTGTTCAAAGCGGCCACGACGTGAGGCTTGAGCCCCGGTAAATGCCCCTTTCTCATGACCAAACAACTCGGACTCAATCAAATCGTGCGGAATAGCCGCCATGTTCAAAGGGATAAACTCATTTCCTGCACGTGGGCTATGTCGATGCAGCGCATGGGCAACCAGCTCTTTACCGGTACCCGATTCACCGTTGATCAACACTGTAATTGGTGAATGAGACAAGCGACCAATAGCACGGAACACCTCCTGCATGGCAGGCGCCTCACCAATTATCTCTGGTGTATCATCTTCAACTACCATTTCGGTTTGTTGGCGTTGCTCTTCAACGTGCTGAACCGCTCGCTGAACCAGCCCGACAGCTTCATCAATATCAAAAGGCTTAGGCAAATACTCAAACGCACCACCCTGATAGGAGGCAACCGCAGAGTCTAGATCCGAGTGCGCGGTCATAATGATGATAGGAATCGCTGCATAGTCAGCTTGCAGCTGCTCTAACATTGCAAGACCATCAATGCCCGGCATGCGAATATCGCTAATAATCACATCAGGCTGTTCGCGCTTAATTTTACGCAGCAGCGCATCACCCGATTCGAACACCTCTGTCGCCAAACCACTACCAGAGATCGCCTTCTCTAAAACCCAACGAATCGAGCGATCATCATCTACTATCCAAACGGTTGCTGGCTTAGCCATCTCAACTCTCCAAAGGAATTAAAATTTTAAAATTTGTTTCACCCGGTCTTGAGGCAACCTCAATCAACCCCTGGTGCTGGCCCACAACCGACTGGGCAATCGACAAACCCAATCCTGACCCTTCTGCACGCCCCGTTACCATCGGATAGAACACGGAGTCTAAAAGATCCTTCGGTATACCCGGACCGTTATCGATAATTTCAACGCAACCGACTAACCGGTGCTGCTCTGCACCCAGCGTAATACGTCTGAGCGCTCGTGTTTTCATTCGGATTTGAGGAGCCTCTGTCTCTGACTCCTTTAAGGCCTGCATCGCATTCCTGCAGATATTCAAAACCGCTTGAATCAACTGCTCACTGTCGCCGTTAAACTCCGGCAGACTTGGATCGTAATCACGAACCAGCTTTATTCCTTGTTCGCTCTCGACTTCAATCAGCGCCCGAACTCGCTCAAGCACCTCGTGAATATTCACCGGGTGTATGTTGGGCTTCTTATAGGGCCCCATCAGACGATCAACCAAATTCCTTAGCCGATCCGCCTCATCGATGATGATGCCTGTAAACTCTTTTAAACCCTCATCATCCAACTCACGCTCCAGCAACTGAGCAGAGCCCCTGATACCTCCCAAGGGGTTCTTAATCTCGTGAGCTAAGCCACGCACCAGTACTTTGGCCGTTGCGTGACGATTCAGCATCTCCTCTTCACGCTCGATTCGAACAAGGCGATCACGTGGCTGCAGCTCCATCAATAGATAGCCATTGGGTAACCGAGAGATGGTGTAATCCGTCATCAACTCGTTACCACCAAAGGTAATCAAAGCGGCCTCACGTTTACTGACGTGCTGACCTGTTGCAGAGACGCCCTCTAACAACTTGAGCTCCTCTTCAGAACCAATAAACAGGTGCTCAATATGGGAATTTTTTAACCGTTTAAAACTACCCTCTAGCAGAACTTCAGCCGCCGGATTCATATACTTCAACTCGAATTTCTGACCCAACACCAAGACTGCGGTATTGAGGTTTTCAAGAATCAATTTGTACTGTTGCGATCCGAACATGAGTTATTTCCAAGGGTATTGAAGGCTTAACAACCCTATTTAAGTGTTAAGCCTTGATAGCTCTACTTAGTAAGCAAAAAGGTTGCCAACTCGACGAAACCCTATAACCACGGGCTTTTGAGTTTTTTCATGCACAATAGAATGGCATATCTGAAGATATAATGCACCAAATTGGTGCGCGGGTAATTGAGGCACATCCGTATGCTCGCAGGATACCGTCCGTCCTGGACATACCCTGCTCCATTGCATCCGTGCAATCGCAGGATACCGTCCGTCCTGGACATAAAAAACCCGGCAGATGCCGGGTTTTTTGAATCGATAAGAGTCTTAAACTGAGTAGTAAAGATCGTATTCGATTGGGTGTGTAGTCTGGCTCACTTGAGCACACTCTTCACGCTTAAGTTCGATGTAAGCGTTTAGCATGTCTTCAGTGAATACGCCGCCGCGAGTTAGGAACTCGTGATCAGCTTCTAGAGAGTCCAGAGCTTCTTCTAGTGAAGAACAAACCTGTGGGATCTGAGCAGCTTCTTCAGCTGGTAGATCGTAAAGGTCTTTATCTGCTGCATCGCCAGGGTGGATCTTGTTCTGGATACCGTCAAGACCAGCCATCATAAGCGCAGCGAACGCTAGGTATGGGTTAGCGATTGGATCAGGGAAACGTGTCTCGATACGACGGCCTTTAGGGCTAGTTACGTATGGGATACGGATAGAAGCTGAACGGTTACGAGCTGAGTAAGCTAGCATAACTGGTGCTTCGAAACCTGGAACAAGACGCTTGTACGAGTTAGTACCTGGGTTACAAAGAGCGTTAAGCGCTTTAGCGTGCTTGATGATACCGCCGATGTAGTAAAGAGCTTCTTCAGATAGGCCAGCGTATGCGTCGCCAGCGAAGATGTTAACACCGCCTTTAGAAAGAGACTGGTGAACGTGCATACCAGAACCGTTGTCACCAACGATTGGCTTAGGCATGAACGTAGCTGTTTTACCGTAAGCGTGAGCAACGTTGTGAACCGCGTACTTAAGAATCTGAACTTCGTCAGCTTTCTTAACAAGTGTGTTACCTGCAACACCGATTTCACACTGACCAGCAGTTGCTACTTCGTGGTGGTGTACTTCAACGTGCAGACCCATCGCTGTCATTGCATCACACATTGCAGCACGAAGATCGTGTAGAGAGTCTACTGGTGGTACTGGGAAGTAACCGCCTTTAACGCGTGGACGGTGACCTGTGTTGCCGCCTTCGAATTTGCTGTTAGAAGACCATGCAGCTTCTTCAGAAGAGACAGTGTAGCCACAACCAGACATGTCAGCGTGGAAGTGAACTTCGTCAAATACGAAGAACTCTGGCTCTGGGCCGAACATAGCGCTGTCAGCGATGCCAGTTGATTTTAGGTACTCTTCTGCACGTTTAGCAACAGAACGTGGGTCACGCTCGTAGCCAAGACCTGTAGCAGGCTCAACGATGTCACAACGGATGATAACTGTTGCATCTTCAGAGAATGGGTCAACAATTGATGAAGAGTCATCTGGACGAAGGATCATGTCAGAGTCGTTAATACCCTTCCAACCCTGGATAGATGAGCCATCAAACATTTTGCCGTCTTCGAAGAAGTCGTCACCCATTTCGTGAACTGGGATAGTTACGTGCTGCTCTTTACCTTTAGAGTCTGTAAAGCGAAGGTCGATCCACTTCGCGTCAGTTTCTTTGATCAGATTTAGTGTCTGTTCAGACATTATGGCTCTCTCCATTATCAGATATTGCCAGACTAGTAGCCTTGGTTTTAAGCCTGCACCATGCAAGCTCAGTCTTCCTATCGATTTAGCAAACAGTATGCCAACTCGAAAAAAGTCTTTATTTACGGCGATTTACGGCAACAGCAACGAATCACTAAAGCCAATAAATGCACCAATTTGATGCACACATAAAACATATGCACCACAATGGTGCTTTGAACTATTGCTAGTCTGTCGATGTGTGCCAATATGATACTCTAGCCAAAAAATTTTGCACTAGATTCGCTTCTAACAATTGTTCATATGGTCCAAATTTATTGGCTATTAATTCGCCTTGACCACGCTCGACGCGTATAATCCGCGCATCTTTAATTAATGAGACTCATCTCGTGATCGAAAATCTTCGTAATATCGCCATCATCGCACACGTCGACCATGGCAAAACCACCCTAGTTGATAAACTTCTAGACCAGTCAGGTACCCTTGGCCGTCGTGATGAAGGCGCAGAGCGCGTCATGGACTCAAACGACCAAGAGAAAGAGCGCGGCATCACCATCCTTGCTAAAAACACCGCCATTACTTGGAACGACTACCGTATTAACATCGTCGATACTCCAGGGCACGCCGACTTCGGCGGTGAAGTTGAGCGCGTTATGTCGATGGTAGACTCGGTACTTCTGCTCGTTGATGCAGTTGATGGCCCAATGCCTCAGACTCGCTTCGTAACTCAGAAAGCTTTCGCTCGCGGCCTTAAGCCAATCGTTGTTATCAACAAGATCGACCGCCCAGGTGCTCGCCCAGATTGGGTTATGGATCAGGTATTCGAACTGTTCGACAACCTGGGTGCGACCGATGAGCAGTTGGACTTCCCAATTGTCTATGCTTCTGCAATCAATGGCATCGCAGGTGATGACCACGAAGCGATGGCTGAAGATATGACACCTCTATTCGAAGCGATCATCAAACACGTTGATGCGCCTCACGTAGATACAGAAGGTCCTTTCCAGATGCAGATCTCTGCTCTGGACTACAACAGCTTTGTGGGCGTTATCGGTGTGGGACGTATCTCACGCGGTAAGATCTCTACCAATACACCCGTTAAAGTCATCGATTCTCACGCAAAAATGCGTTCAGGTCGTGTTCTTAAGATCATGGGTTACCACGGCCTTGATCGTGTCGATGTCGACAGCGCGCAAGCGGGTGACATTGTCTGTATTACCGGCCTAGATGAACTCAACATCTCAGATACACTGTGTCATCCGGATGTTGTTGAAGCGCTGCCAGCTCTCTCTGTCGACGAGCCAACGGTCTCTATGACGTTCCAGGTTAACGACTCTCCATTTGCCGGCAAAGAGGGCAAGTTCGTTACCAGCCGTAACATCAAAGAGCGTCTAGAGCGTGAATTGATTCACAACGTAGCACTGCGTGTAGAGCCAGGTGATAGCCCTGAGAAATTCCGTGTTTCAGGCCGTGGTGAACTTCACCTATCAGTACTGATTGAAACCATGCGTCGCGAAGGCTTCGAGCTAGGCATCAGCCGCCCTGAAGTTATTCAGAAAGAGGTTGATGGCGAAATTCACGAGCCTTACGAAATCGTTATGATCGACGTTGAAGAGCAGCACCAGGGCTCGATCATCGAAGAGCTAGGCATACGTCGTGGTGACATGACCAACATGGAAGTTGACGGTAAAGGCCGCTGTCGTTTGACCTTTATGATCCCTTCTCGTGGTTTGATCGGTTTCCGAAGCCAGTTCCTAACCATGACCTCTGGTACCGGCATCATGAACTCAATCTTTGACCACTACGGTGTGGTAAAAGAGGGTGAGACCGTTACTCGCAACAACGGCGTACTGGTTTCAATGGTTAACGGTAAAGTACTTGGTTATGCACTCTTCTCTCTTCAGGAGCGCGGTCGTCTGATGATTGGCCCTAACATTGACGTCTATGAAGGCATGGTGATTGGTATCCATAGCCGCTCTAACGACCTGACGGTTAATCCAACCAAAGGTAAGCAGCTAACCAACGTTCGTGCATCAGGTACTGACGAGAACATCGTTCTTACGCCACCTATCCGCTTCACTCTAGAGCAGGCTCTGGACTTCATTGAAGATGATGAGCTGGTTGAAGTAACCCCTGAGAACATCCGTGTTCGTAAGAAGTTCTTGAAAGAGCATGAGCGTAAACGCGCTAAGCGTTAATTAATACGCAAATAAAGCAAAAGATAAAACGGTGCCAATGCAAATTGAGCACCGTTTTTTTATATTCAAAAATATTAATCGGAGTAAACTAAAGTCCAAGAAACATTATTGAGATAGTCAGGAACAACCAGATGACCAACAGCATTTTTTACCGGGTCAGCCCTATTCTTTTTTCGATTATTGGTATGGCTCTTAGCCACAACCTATTTTTTGTCATTCTACCTTTAAGAATGCAGTCGGCCGGCATTGAGTCTTCCGAGGTCGGTATTGCGATGGGTATGTTTGCCGCCGGTTCAATTCTTGCCGGTATGTTTGGTACTAAAGTGGTCAATCGAGTCGGTCACATCCGCGCGTTCGCCACCATGGCCGCAACACTGTCAATCGTCTCGATACTGCACACTCTGCTTGAATCTTTCATCATCACCTCACTATTGAGGGTTGTTGCCGGCTTCTGCTTCATTACTAGCTTTATCACTCTTGAGAGCTGGCTCAATGTCACCAGCGATAGCAGCAACCGTGGCAAGCTGTTCAGTGTCTACCAGATATTCTTTGCTGTCGGTTTCGGCTCTGCTCCGTTCGTCATGAACATCTTCGAAGAGAGTGACTTTAGGCTGTTTGGTATTATCAGCGCGGTTTTGGCGATTGCACTGATTATTATGTCGATGTCACGCATGCCAGCCCCCGAGCTACCGGGAAGAAGTCGCCCGATGTCGTTTGGACAGCTATGGAAGGTCTCACCATCCGGAACACTCTCTTGCCTTGTCGCGGGTTCAATAGGCTCAGCCAGCGTATCACTGATCGCTCTGTACGCTTACGATCGAGGCTTTAGCGGAACGCTACTCTCAATCATCCTAGGCTCCTATATGCTTGGCGGCCTGATGACACAATACCCAACGGGCTGGTTTGCAGATCGATTCGATAAACGTACGGTTGGTGCTGTACTGATGATGATTGGCGTCGGGGCAAATGCCGTCATCATTATCGATTTTTATAGCGCACTACCCACCTGGTTTGTCACCTTCTTCTTCTTACTATCCGGTGGCGCAGGAGCGGCTATTTTCCCACTGGCCGTGACACAGGTGTTCGACCACATCGATAGCAAAGAGGCGATGCCAGCAACGAGTATGATGCAGATTCTGCTGGGTGTCGGTGGCGTGGTAGGCCCTATAGTAGCGGGTGCGATGATGGAGTGGTTTAGCTCTGTATGGCTCTACTTCTATGTTATTACACTGCACATACTACTCATGCTCTTCTTATTGGTGCGTAAGCTGTTCTTGCGTACAGAACGTCTAGAACCGGCCCAGCCCTACCAGTTCACCACCAACCCTGCCTCAGTACCACCCCTTGAGGAGTACGTGGCTGCAGAGATCGCAGAACCGGCTCTTAAGTTGTTGATTGAAGCACTCAAACAGAATCCAAAAGACCCTCAGCACCTGATTAAAACAGCGCTTGAGTCAGCCCACCTCAAAGCAGAGGAAGTAGCTCTGCAGATGGTATTGAAACTACCTAAAAGAGCAGGCGAGCTGACAGAGCACCTAGTCACAATCTATCCGGAGAATCGTCTAAAAGTGGCCAAATCATTAACGGACTTCTTCGATCTGCATAAAACCCGCATCAATTACGCCATTGTCGGCGGCCTTAAAACCGATGCCAGCCCACAAGAGGTATTTGAGATTGATCGATTGATTGAGTTAAGGAAAAAACGCCTAAAAGATGCGGGGCTACCGGTAGAATGAGAACTTTGTACCCTGAAATAACTCCTTACAAGAGTGAGCATTTAGAGGTAGGCGATGGACACAACCTCTATTTGGAACTGTCGGGAAACCCTAATGGTGAGCCAGTATTGTTCATACATGGCGGGCCGGGCGGTGGATGTTCGGCTGAGCACAGACGCTTTTTCAATCCAGAACATTATAAGATCATTCTGTTTGATCAACGCGGCTGCGGTCGCTCAACGCCGCATGGAGCTCTAGAAAGCAATACGACAGAGCACTTAATTTCAGATATAGAAAAGATTCGTAGCCATCTAGGCACTGAGCGCTGGGCCCTATTTGGCGGCAGCTGGGGATCAACTTTAGGGCTTGCTTATGCCCAGTCCCACCCAGAGCGCGTTAATGCACTCTTTCTAAGGGGGATATTCCTCTGTCGACCTAGAGACATTCAATGGTTTTACCAAGAGGGCGCCAATTATCTGTTCCCCGACTATTGGGAATCATTTATAGCACCTATCCCGCTCGAAAAGAGAGACGATATGGTCGCAAGCTACTATAAAATTCT